>Ga0098056_1000155_pt1 | contig 26652 bp, 42 predicted proteins | sample 17BtaG_FD_92583 | JGI IMG/M metagenome (GOLD analysis project Ga0098056, IMG submission 92583) | Marine viral communities from the Subarctic Pacific Ocean - 17B_ETSP_OMZ_AT15314_CsCl metaG | ecosystem: Environmental > Aquatic > Marine > Oceanic | place: Subarctic Pacific Ocean | collected...
CACTGGCTTCAAGGGAAACCTTTGACGAGAGAACCCTTGAAACGGGATGTAAAAGCATGGTCATTTAAGCTAGGCTTCTTGGCAAGGAGGGCCTCAGAAGCACTAGCCCCTTCCTGTGAATTTAATTGTAGCCATTCTCCCACCACTTCTTTCCGTTAACCTTTTCGGCTTCACGTACTGTTTCTTCTTGAAGCCCTGCTCTTGCTATGGATATCCGCACAGCCCTCCGAACAAACTCACTCATCGTTAGTCCCATCTTGTCGGCCCACTTCCGAACATCTTCTTTCAGTTCGGGAGTGAGCCTCAACAAGATGGACTTCTTAGAAGTTGAGGCCATCGTCCTCTTCCTCTACTTCTACAGGCTGAGCTTCTCTCGACTGTTTTATTTCTACCTTAAAGTTTTTGTAAGGCATCCCAGCTTTGGATGTGTTGTTCCACATTGCCATTCGTAGCACAGGCATCGAACCAGTCTTTGCCTTTTCAACTAACGCTTTCATAAACTCCCTGGTCATCTCAAGTTCACCGACCTCTTCGGGATGTTTGTCAGTCGTGGCGTACTTGTTCTTGAATATTGCAAACTGCACTGTCGGTAGATCTGCGTAATCAGGCATACGGCTACTTCTCCTCTGTTGTTTCATCGTTTAATTTAAGTGCTAACTCCCCTGCTTCCTTCAACTTCTTGATCAATTCTTTTGCTTCGTCCTGGTTGCCACCCTTAACGACAGTCTTAATCTCTGTCTTTGTGTCCCCAGTAGGCACCCATCCCTTGTTTACCAATTCGTTGGCAACCACCTTCAACTCAGCAATATAATCTGTACCAGATTTTTTTACTGTTTTAGTCTTAGGCTTTGGCTGTTTTTTGGGTGCAGACTTCTTTGGTGCAGATGTCTCACTGCCCTGCGGTAAGTCCTCTCCCGCATAAATGTAATGACCTAATCCAAAGAGGGCAAAACATTTCGTTAGGCAACGCATCTTTGCATCTGATATGGACCTCGCATCAGGGTTGGCAATCGCCTTGTGCCTGTAGTCCATGACTGGAAGCCACATGTCATGGGTCACATCATGTATTGTGACAGAACAATTCACCATGCAACTGCCACCTGGATAGATGTTCACATCTCGCATGATACCATTCTCATCTAACTGTCCCTGCCATTTAACAGTTAACTCAGGGTAGTGAGACATCATCACTCCCCAGGCCCAGGCCCAACTCAAATAACTTAATCCTCCACGATCATCTACATGCTTGCTGACATCGACCTTGGATAACTTATCCCAGATCTGCTTGGCTGTTGGCTTAGCCATCTAATCCCCCCCATTAAATTGTTTACAAAACTCTGATACATCACACCACGACTCGCACCTTATGTAACGAGCATCTCCATCGACTACAGAAAAAGTTCCTGACTTCTGAGCGTTGATGTACCTCTGTGCATCGGCAAGCGTGTCGAAACTCTTGGGCCGTCCTTTCCCCCCAACGACACTATAAGCTCCCCTAGCCCATCTCTCTTCATTGGTACAAGGAGTCGTGGCTTCCATCGTGTGCAACTTAACCCTGTGGTTTATGTATCTCTCTACTCTTTCTGCAGACCACAGGGGAACAGGTATCGAAACAATCATAGATGCTGGGTAATCATTTTTCCCTGCCCGTGATTTCATCCAGTCCCGACACACCGCTACGATAGTCAGGCTCTTGGGTTCGGTACCACTCTGGCGTAGAAGCCAGCCGTACATATTTAGCTGTGCTTCCCAGTCTCCCTTCAACGCCTTTTGTACAGTGAAGACTGATGTAACCTTGTAGTCTGTGATGTTACCATCTACCTCTAAGTCGATTGCACCCGACACAGTGATGCCACCACATTCTGCAAAGAGCCTCTGCTCTATGTTACCTTCCCCATACTTCTCTAGCATATTGTGTACGCTAGTACCTAACAGCATCCAGACACGATCTCTCACATCAAAAGAAAGTTTGTCCTCATGCTCTTCCTTTAGCCTGACGATTTGCGGTGGTTGTATCAGGCCAGTAACACTGAAGTCAGCATCTCCCTTGCTGTACGAATCATCCGTTACTGCCCTCACAAATGTGTCAGGTGCGCCAAACTCATTGGTTACTGTCATTCAGTCCTCCATACACCAAAGGTGTGGTTGTCTACCCTGCGACATGCGAATTGTTTGTCCCACTTTTTTCCGTATCGTGAACACGCAGATCTCAGTCTGCTCTCCATCTTGCCCCCATCGTCAGGAACAATAAATGATTCCCCAATATTTAATTTTTCAAAGGGAAGTTGCATCATTCTTGCACTCTGCTTTTGAGGTAATGGAACGCCACTCCTAATCTCTACATCTGTCATTCAACCCTCCATATTCCGATGCCATAGTCTGTGACTCTAACACTGTACTTCTTTCCTAAATCTTTCCCTCTACGCCAGACATGACTGCGAATGGCGTTGACCTGTGCGTCTACTTCTTCGGGTGACAGTGGTATCCCTATTACTGTACCTGTTTTGATCTCATCAAATGGCAGGTCTGCCCACACACGTGGTCTCCCTCCCTTGCTCTCAGGCAGTGGCACGTTCTCGCTAGTCCAGTACCTCTTATCGTCCTTGAGGTGTCTCTTCGTCATGTTCAAATGTACCTCCCGTTATTGCGAAAAAGACCTTGGTTAGTTATCCTAAGTGTCCCAAGTGACAACAACGATAACCGAATGCAACATGAAACGCAAGTACATTAACAGAGATCCGTGTGTAGTAATGATAGAGGGGGAGCCAGCCTCGAAAGCAAACTCTAGGAGGTTGGTCTATATCAAGGGACGAGCAGTGTTTATCAAGAGTAAGAAGGCATTGTCCTACAAGAAAGCATTTGAATTACAATGCCCTACTCGCAAAGATCTGTACAAGAAAGGACAGGATTTAGTGGTGGCAATGAAGATTTTTTATAAGACACGCAGACCAGACTTAGATGAGTCATTGATCTTGGATTTACTAGAGGGTCTTGTGTACGAAAATGATCGACAGGTAAAGATGAAATATATAGAGTGGGGCCTCGACAAAGAAAGGCCAAGGACGCACATAGTAATATCTACTATAGATAATAAAGAGAAAGTTATAGAAACTTTATTAGATAATATATAGTTAGATAAGGGAGAGTATAGGTAATGTCTACTGAGATATTGCAGATAGCTAATAATCTAGGGATTGGACAACACAAGATTGCTTGTCCAGAATGTCAGGACAGTAGGACTAAGCACAAGAGGGACAGACCTCTGTCTGTGCGAGTCGATGGCAAGGGTGTTCAGTATCGCTGTCATCACTGTGATGCAGAAGGCGGTTGGATAAATCAAGCAGAGCGAACAAACACATGGGGAAATTTTCCCCCGAAAGCAAGGGAGCAAGAGGTGAGAACCATCAAGCCAATAGTTATCAGAGAGAACGAGACAAACCAGAAGGCGTTGGACTATCTTAAGTCTAGAAGTATTGCCGACGAGATCATCGACAAGCACACCATACTTTCCACGTACCGATTCAACGGCAAGACAGTCCCTGCTGTTGGCTTTCCGTACAGAGATGGGAAGGATGTAACTGCTGTAAAGTGGAGAAGTGCTGACAAGCAGAAAAACTTTTCACAAGAGAACGTGTGCGAAGACTTCTTTAACCTGGACTCATATGTTGATGGCAACGATATCTTAATCTGCGAGGGAGAGTTAGATGCGTTGGCATGGATGTCATGTGACCTACCAGAAAACCTTACTGTACTTTCGATTCCCAATGGCGCTCCTGCTGGTGTGAAAGATGGAAAGATTGATCCGAAGGATGACAATAAGTTTCGGTATATCTGGCGAGCAGAACGGCAACTAAAGCTATGTTCAAAAATAATTTTAAATACAGACGACGATGCACCAGGCAAGGCTTTGGAAAAAGAAATCATTCGGAGAGTGGGAAGCAGTAAGACTTGGCTTGTTTCTTTGGATGAATACAAAGATGCATCGGAAGCATTGGAGGCGGAAGGACAGCGTTACCTTGAGAATCAGTTGGACAAAGCCAAGGTTCTTCCAATCATCGGAGTCAACACAGTCGATGATATCTTTGATTCAGTGGTAGACCTTTATGAACAGGGACAAATCAAGGGTGCATCTACTGGGCTAACTGCTTTAGATGAATACATGCAAGTACCCCTTGGTATGCTAACGATTGTTACAGGCTTCCCTGCCTCTGGCAAATCGGATTTAGTTGATCAGCTATGCGTGAACCTAGCACGAAGCAACAACTGGAAGACTGTCTTCTGTAGCTTTGAGAAGCCAGCAGATTATCACTATGCACAGTTGAGTCAGAAGATAATAGATCGTCCATTCTTTATTGAGAATGAAGCGAGTCGTATGTCCCCAGAAGAGGTAGAGTTTAGTAGGGAAGTGATGAAAGAAAACTTTGTGTTCATGGACAACAGAAGTGGGGGAGCGTCAGACATAGACAGCATACTTAGGAAGGCATCCGAATGTGTACTCAGATATGGAAGTAGGATACTAGTGATTGATCCTTACAACTACATTGATATGGGTGGGGGAAGAGAGACTGATGCCATTAGTCAGATGCTGACAAAGATACAGCAGTGGGCAAAGAACCACGACGCTCATGTATTTTTTGTGGCTCACCCTGCTAAGCTCAGCAATGAACGTAGGTCAGGGAAGAAGGTAGTCGTAACAGGATTAGATATCTCAGGTTCACATACCTGGTTCTCCAAAGCCGACATCGGACTTACAGTATGGAGACATCCAAAAGATGAGGAGCCACCCGAAGCTCATGTATGGAAGGCAAGGTGGAACTGGGTAGGCAAGAATGGATCATGCCCCCTCCACTATGATAAGTTCAGTGGTAGGTGGCAGAACTACGGCCCTGCATTTGATGACTACGACTGGGACTTTGAATAATGAGCATGGTATCCATCGCTTAATATCTCTGTTGCTTTTCTGTATTTTTTGCGAAGCCTTTCAAGCTCTTTGCGTAGTACTTTTTTCCCTGGCTTGTCCCGTATTGAGGACATTGAATGAAAGTTACGCTTTGAGTTAACCATTACGTCTGCGAATTTCACGAACAAGGCTACTGGATTTTCTATAACCCTTGGTAGGTAGGTCTTAAAATAATTTTCGTTTGGTTTTTTACTTATAGCAATCATGGCATCGTAGACATAAGGGCCAAATGTTTCTTTGATCTCGTTGCGTATTCGCTTGCGAAACTTCTTGGGCTTGGCATCTTCTATTGTGTCGTGGAGTATTGCTACTAAGTGTTCTAAGCGTCCACCCCCCATCAGTATGGTACGAAGACGAACTGCTGAAACGTGATCCATGTAGGGCATATCAATTTTATCTAATTGATTTCCATGTACCTTAAGAGCAATCTCTTCTGCCCGCTTGACCTCTTCAGCTAACTTCGTTTGCCAACCAGGGAAAGTTTGGTTAGCTCGGTCTTCCATCTGGCTTCTGTGACGCAACCAACCCACCATAAATTTTCTGTGTTCAGTCATTGCATCTTCTATGGTAGGGTGAAGGTTAAATTGCCACAGATCCTTCTCTGTTATTATAGGTAGGTCTGGAGTTTCCAGATATCGAATACCTATTATTGGGTGTACTCTGTACCCAACATCCCATCCATTGTCACGCATCGAAACAGCAAGATCGCCATCCTCTACCACTTGTACATCATGGTTTGTAAGAGCTAACTCCTCTCTCCACCAGGGCGCACCCATGTAAATGTCAGTCTTCATGATGCCACCTCCTCCTCAAACCTACGTTTAACTTCTCTTTTCACTCGTTCCTCTGTCCAGTCGGGGTTATCATCCTCGACTTGTTCCTTGAGTCTTTCCATTACTGCGTCGTTGTCATAATCGTCACGTGGATTGTGTGCCATTCTCCAATCGTGATATCCAGTTCCTCTGAAGCTCATGTTTTTTTCCTCTGATAATGGCTTACTTAAGCCAGGGGTTAATAGTTCGGATAAAATTTTGTTCAAAAATTATTTTTAAGCAGGAGACGAGCCGTCGTCTTCTTCGTCGTACTCTATTTCAAAGGGCCGACCATCCGCTGGTTCCTTGTGTTGTTCCTCCAACATGCTAATAAAAATGGGGGTATGATCACCTACCCACGCACCTAACATATTGTAATTAAAGTATTCACACGCCTCTGTATAACTCATCCCATCCCTTTCGTGTAGTCTCGCAATCACCTTATCCATATCATAAGCAATCACTTGATCACCATTAAAGGTTGTTGCGACACCTACGATACAATCGTTGAACCCGTTCATTGTTACTAACGATTCTGCACCTTCAACAACTCTGTTTGCATACGTCTGTAAGTTCTTGCAACTCATTGTGGTCTCCTAGTAGTAACGCCCTGCTGTGTGTAACCTTGCATGAGCTTGTTGTAATCAAACTGCTTTCCTATCGCTTCTCGTATGCTGATTTGTTCGGGTTCAAATCCTAGCACCCCACCTTCTGGATGTCGGTAGTAGCACACTGCACTGACAGTCGTGTGTCCACTTGCAAAGTCTCGACCTAGCCTTGTCAATCGCCACATCCCAGAAGATCGTTTGGTCCCATCGGTATTCGACATCCTCTCTATGAGACCCCAGTATCTTAGCTTGGCGTAATCACCACCTCCATTGATTGCTCCACTGCTTGGGATGTGATGATACTTATTCTCCGCAGATTTGTACGCCATCCAACACAAGACTCTAGCGTAACTGCCTAGCTTGTATGCATAAACCTTGCTCCGACCACCGCAATGTCCACACGTAGAGATAGGTTCTTTCGACAACGCCCTCAAATTCTCTACATCAGGCACCGCACCATTGGTATCTTCAACTGTCTCTTCGTCAAAGTCGAATGTGGTTTGAGAAAAGTCATAAGGTATTTGTTGTGTGCTATCGTGATTCATCGTCTGTAATTTCCCCCGTAAAAAGTTTATGTTCAAAAATTATTTTTAAGCAGGTAACGCTGAGTGGGTGGGTGAGCAAGTAACTAGTAGATACATCTAGATACTTGACCAGCTATACTAGTTACGCTAGTTTCTGAATCAATGCTTATGAGATCGTCCTCTCTCAAGGCATAACAAAGCAAAATATATTTCTTACTCTCCTCCGTGAATGAGTAGAAACTCTGCTTACCCTTCGGCCCCCTCTCAGGCTGAAGGGTTTTGTTATTCAGTCTGGCTTTCATCTTCGCCTCTAGACCCACCAAATACATTTGCCAACCTCTTCGGTATTACCACAGTATCATTGCACGTACCACAGCACTGCCCAACCTTTACTGGTAGTGCGTTGTTTCCAAATCCTAGAATATCGTAGCCACATATTACACACTTCATTTTTTGCCCGTGTTCATCAATCATCTGTCCTCTCCTTTATATTTGTACGATTGGTTTCTCTTCTACGATCTCTTAATTTTTTATACATGAGACTTCTCTTTGACTTCTCATATCTTTTTTTGTGTCGCTTCTTTCTTCTGGGCAATCCGTTTTTGTACATATACACATCCCCCTATTAATTCATCGTTGGTTTTTTTGGTATTGATATGCCTTCCTTCATAGCTTCATGTTTAATGTTTTCCTCTAGGTCATCGTCTAGCTTTTCTGTATCATCCAGTGTTTTTAATACGGCTGGAGTCCACTCTGTACCCAACCACGAAAGGAATGGCGCCCACAACATCATACTTTTCATCATAAGTTGTTGTCCCTCTTCGGTGTCTAGGTCCAATTCGGTTTCCACTTCAGGGTCAATCCCTATCTTCTCTTGTTGGTCAACGTGAAAAGTAAATGCATCAAGCATCGACACTAAAAGCCTAAGTGTATCTTCATGTAACTCCATCTTTCTTTTTCCTAGCTCAATCTCTTTCAAGGTTAGCTTGTCTAACATTCGGTGCAGTCTGTCTGCCATGTTGCCTCCTTATTGTGGGGGGGGTTAACCCGTGGTAAAAAAACTAAAAATATTTCTGAACAACTTTTGAATTGTGGATAACTTTGGGTTGCGACACTTGGCGTGTTCCATTGGGCCATTGACTCCTGGCGGTGAGTCCCAAGCATCCATCGTTGCGTTGCAATCGACATTCATGCACCCATACAATTCACAGTGACCCAACTTCGATATCAACCTTGGATCGTGGCCAAACTTCTTGGCTCTCTTCAAAGACTTGCGGAGTTCTCGCTTCGCTCTGTCTGTACTGATACCATCTCCGCTATACAACATACTATAGTCTCCCATATCATCTGCTCCTATTTGGATTCTTTACTTCAATCATTAGGGAAATTCTCCTCTAGAGCTTTATCCCACAGGTCTTTGAGGTCCTTCTGCAGATTCTCCCAACCATCAATCTCGCCACCAACACTTTCGCTCTCCTCTAGGTACGTCCTGATGTCCTCAATCGCCCTAAACAGAGGATGTTCATACTTATCTGTATTGATACCATCTCCGCCATACATCAGTCTATATTCTTGCATTTCTTTTCCTCCCATTTGTTTATTTGATTCAACAAACCAACAGCAAACTCTACTCGACCAACGATGAGTGCTTTGTCCACCTCATCTTCCATCTCTTCCTTGCCAGAAACTACAGGCCAGTTGTCATCCACTTCTCTTTGGCAGTAGCTTTTGATTTTTTCTATCGTGACACCATGTCGTTCTGCCAATCCAAACCATTGATCCACGCATTGATGAAGGTGAAGTGCCTCGCTTTCATCTAGGTTCAAGTCGATTGGATTACCATCTTTATCATTCGCTTGTATTCTTTGCATCGCTCGGCCCGCCTCTAAGTTAAAATTAATTTTGAACAATAGTTTTGTTCGCTTTGTTACACCTGTCTTACAGTTTTCTAATTAACCCGATCAACCAACCTGTCAATGCATCGGTTGACACGATCAATCTCTGGGATTTTATACTCCCAGAACTCGTGATCAATGTATAGAGAGAGGGCGAAGTTCAGCCCACGTATATAACCTAAGTCATACTGAATATCTCTATCATCTTCCATCCGTTTCCAGTCACGCTTCAAAGCTCGAATCATTGAAGCCAATGTGTTTCGCATCGCCTGGTGTGTGCCATCCCTTCTCATGCTTCCTCCTTGCATCGGTCATCTAGTCTTTCAGCTATGTGCAGTATGTCATCAACGAGATCCCCTAGTGTTGTCATTGCATCCAAGTCTTCCTGACATTTTGGTATGTTGCGTAGCCTCATGTCATCGGGGTAGTTATCGGCATCGTAGCCATCAATCGTTTTCTTTAAGTCAACCGCATCAAAGTACAACTCTGCAATCTCTTCATCTGGCTTCACTTCAATTAATACACTGCGACTCATACTTCCTCCTCTCCGTAAAAAGTTTATGTTCAAAAATTATTTTAGTGCTGGCGGGCTTGCACTTTTTATGGTGTACCTAACCCAACCCGCCAAAAGTTAGGGGCCACCACCAACATCTAGATTTCTATCACCACACCAAACTCATCACCATAAAAACTTGGTGCTATTCCCGATGTCACCCAAGCAACTGGATAGTTGGGTTCATCTATACGCACTGAACCATATCCATCTGTGAAGTAGATCAATGCACCTACTGTATGTTCATCTCCAGAATCTTCGATGTAACTAAAGATGGGATCGAATGATGTCCCACCACCACCGAATATATCTAGCTCCATACCCTCTGCTCCCTGCCCTGCATTGAGGTTGATGTCGTACCAAGGCTCGTCGGTATCTGCATTCATGTGTATCTTGCTGTCGATGTATGCGACACGAATCCTATCTAGTCTCAGTTCGTCTGCCCACCTAACTAGCAATGCTCTGTACTGCTCAAACTCATCTTTACCTACTGAAGCTGACGAGTCTATCGCAACGTAAAGATCTTGCACTCGCTTCTCACGTGAGGGTAAAACCATTCCTCTCTGTAGCCATCTCTTGTTAGGTTTCTTGAAGCTACGTCTTGACTTCATATTTTTCAGCAAGAAGGAAGAGATCTCCTCTGACGAATGCTTGCCACGCTCTGACATATTCTTGATCTGTGTACAAGTTCCCCCTGCTCCCTGCCCTGCTGACTTCTCTATAAGAGATGCTTGTTCCAAACGCTCCATCATCTCATACTCATATCTCTTGATAGCTTCCTGGCCCTGCTCGACAACAGGGCTGTCAAGTATCCCACCCATGCCAAGATCTTGACCGCTCGCCTCGCCATCTTCATCTTCAGAATCACCATCGCTATTCCCTGCACCACCTGGTACGCCCTTTGCTGGTTCCTCTGGCTCCCACCCATTCTTGAGCATTTCGTGGCAGATTCTTTCTACTGAATAGTTACACGACTCACTAGAATAGAAGTCATGTAGGAGTCTACCCTCTGGTAACTGAAAGTCCTCTCCATAATTGGGACTCCTCTTGATCAGTCCATTGACCTTGTAATCACAGGCTATGTTCCACAGTTCTGGATGTATATCTCCTCGCCTCGTATTGTGCATGAGAACAACGTGCAAGAACTCATGGAAGAGTACTGTAGAATTTTCCTTATGTGATAGTGACTGCATAAAATCTGGGTTGGCCCAGATGGTATGTCCGTCGGTAGCGTAGGTCTTGTGAGTCCGATCTATCACTATGTCACACTGTCCAATGATAGTGTAAACCCCTGGATCTTTTCTGCACATTCTTGAACGTAGCTTTATAAGTAGCTGACGCTCTCTTGAAAAGTCCTCGTTCTCAACGTCGTTCATCATGTCACTGGCGATTGCACTAGCAAAATTTAGTAGTGCATTACAACCCATGTCATGGTCAATAATATATTTCATCGTTCCTCCCGTTCTCGGCTTAAGTTAAAATTAATTTTGAACATTAGTTTTTCATCCACTCTTCGAACCTATTTGTTGCGGGTTCAACAGTCTTACGAATATCTTCCAACTTTTCTACGATTGGTTCTCGTATGCTGTCATCTCTTCCACCTAAATACTTTCTTGCATCAGAGAGATTTCCATCACCTATCTGTTCCACCTCATTGACTAGTCTTCTAATCTTCTTAGCAGTATCAGTCAGTGCGGTGTCTGGGAATGTCTCGTTCCACTTGTCTATGCGGTCAGCTAAATCTCTGTAGTTAGACCAACCTGGACCCTTGGGTAATTTGTTCCCCTTCCTACCATCCTTGTTGTGTTGGTAGTCTTTGAATCTATCCGCTATTTCCACAGTGTCCTTGATGATGTCATCGGCAATACCACCAATCACATTGGCCATCTTTTTCTTGTGGTTTTTTCTATCCTCTTCAACAGCCCTGTCAATAACTTCTTGAGGTGCGGTGAGTCGGATGTCTTTTGGATTCGTTGGTGGTGGCAGTGGCCTGATCCACACTTTCCAACTGTACTTCTCACGCAATTCATTTAGTGGTGGGAAGTGTTCTTGATATCTGTCGTTCAAGTCTATCTTGGCATCTGCTTGTATCTGAGGCCAGTACTTAAACAGATCGTCGTTCAATGCCTTCCAGAATTGATCACCAAATTCTTGCATCTTTTTCTCGTACTCTACTAGGTCTTCGTACATCAGTAGGTACTCGTTACCTTTTAGTCTACTGCCGTTACTGTTGTTCCTTGAAGATGACCAAGGCTCAGTCACACGTTTCATGTACGCCCTGGCATACTTCTCTGGATTGTTCAGCCTACGAACCAAGGAACTATCAAGCAGTAGCACTTGACCGCTGGCCCTATCTCTACTGATACCTGTCGCTTTTGCTCCTTCTCTAGCGATGTCTTTCGCAGTCTTTCTCCACCCTGCCTTTTTAACTTCTATGCCAGTGAGGATATGTCCACTATACAAATCTTCGTTCATCCTGCCCCCCTCGTAAAAAGATTATGTTCAAAAATTATTTTAGAAGTAATGCGTATCCTGCAACCTGACCATATGGTTTACGTATTCTTCTTGCTTCTGCACATCTTTGTTAACCGACAGTGCCATGTGTGCGAATGTCACTTCCAGTTCCTCGCCAAACAATTTGACGAATGGGAATAATTTATTTACCTGAGTTGCATCTTTTCTAACTCGCTTGCTCAGTATAGCAATCATCCCTGCTAGTCTGATCCTTCCATTGTTACTGTTGTCTAGCCTGTACTCTTCTATTTGATCTGCCATTCCTACTGGATCAGCAATCATCGCATCCAAGTCCACCATGTTGTCCATAGTATCGTGGACAGCCAGTAATTCTCTCCCTGCCTGGTGTCCGATGGTGCCGTACATGGTTGCTCGTCCCACCTGAGTGCTTAAGTCCAGTCCCTTGGTGAGGAAATCACTCATTGTTTTCATGGACCTTGGAGTTGAAAACTGTTGTCCTCTTGGCTCAGCCTCAAAGGTATTAAGGAAGGCTTCCTCTAAGCATCCAACAGCACATACAATAATCGGATGTAGCTCACCCTCGTGATACTGAAGCCATGACTTGGCAGTGGTCCTAACCTTGTAGATGGTACACCTATCCATGAGATCAGCAGTGAAGTTGAAACTACTAGCGTTATCCCCTGCACCATTAGCAGTCCCTATAATGTGAACCTGTGGTGGTACTAGGTAGCTTGTACCCAGTGATCTCTCTTCCATGAACTGAGCGACAGATGGCATCATCTCTCTTTTCTTACCGATCTCTTCCAGTAGCATGGTGTTGTGGATATTTTCTGGTGGTCCCCAACTTGGATCAGCACCTGGCAAGTCTTCCACAGCTTGCCTAATGTACTGAGTGTACTTTTTATTATTCCCATAGGATGGGTACACTAGGTCTTCGGGTTCCATGTTGTTGAAGTTAAGGAAGGAGTAACTGGCCTCTCCCTTTTGTGGCTTGGTTACACGTGCGTCTATCACCTCGTCATAACCTGCCCTCTTGGCTCTCTCTCTGCAATAATCCAGAGCCACTGTTGTCTTACCCATCCCGACTGGGCCGACCAAAACCACTGGCCGTAGATCCATCTCTTCCCCACAAAAATGCAAGCCTTCCAACGCTTGCGTCGGTGTTACTTCCTCTAACATCCCCCTCTCTTCCATCTCTGCTTTCCTACTTCTCTTTGACATCTTACCTCTCTCTTCGGGGAAATATTCCCCAGTTAAATGATACCTCTTACTACCTCTCACACTTCTTACAATAAATTTAACTGTTTCAAATCTTTTTGTCTAGGTTTTGTCACCCTCCCAGCAAGAAGAAAAATATTTTGAACAATTATATATCACTCACTTGGTTTATTTGTTGTTAGTAGTCTAAGAATGGTGCGTCAAAGTCTATTCTCAACTGTACGATACGCCCTTCTTCAACCTTGGCGTGTACGGGGTACAGCCCATCTCCCCACCCAGTACTAGTCGCAACAGCCAACTCGGTCACCTGGCCAGCACCATCTCGTATGGTTCTACGACAGGCTGAATCATAAGAGAATGAATCAATGGGTGTCGTGTCCTCCCTTGATACAAAGGTTCCTTCTGCTAGAAGGTCGTTCATAGTCTTGTCATAAGGCTTGATAACCTGGTCGTATCCAGTGAAGTCCGCACTCCATTGCAGAGTGACACTAGGATCATCAGACTTTTCATAAATCCTTATGCTTACAAAATCATCGGCCTCCCAGTCGCTCAAGTAGCACGGATCGGTGATCAGTAGTTGCCCTGAGTCTACTGGAACTGTACCTATAATCTGCCATCCATTTTTTACGTTACTCATGCTCCCTCCTCCATTTCTAAAAGTAGTTTTTCATCTGCTCCAGTCGGAACAAATTCTCCTGCTTGCCACTATATATCACTCACTCCTACCATCGGGCGTATGGTTGCGGATCATTTTTGAGTCCCTGCTCTATCATCCATGCATACAAGTACGGCTTGTCCTGTCTAAGCTCATGCTTTTTTGGCCGTCCATTTCTACATTCTGTCACTCCATCTGTGTCGAATGGATCGAACCATGCCAACTTCATGTAGTGTTCTAGATACCTTATGACCTGATGTCTAGTTGGTCTAATGTGTATTGAGTGGCCGTCCATTAGGATGGTAAAATTTTCCTCACATTCCTGTGGTCCACCGACTACCTCAAATGTTTCTGGGCATACGTAGTTCAGTGCCTCTAGCCACATCTCTATACACATCTCTTCGTATCGTATTCCTACTGTCATTGCATAGCCACCTATGACTGCACCATTGGGTTCGCCATGACAAGCAAACTCTGGGTCCAACGTGTTACGTATCGGACCGAATGTTACACTGTCAGTGCTATCCCACTGTGGACCCCAGTCATCCCTCTGATATTTAATTTCCTGGGTTTTATTTTTTCCCCTGTATCCCCCTGCCCTTATGTATTCAGAACCCTTCCCTCTCCACCCACGCCTAGTTAAGTACCCATCCTCTAGTCCCTTGGGTCTGCCCTGTGCTTTTGTTTTATTAGGCATCGGACTCTCCATCTGCATCTTCCCTAGAAATTAGAAAGCAAACTCCCTCCACTGACCTCACTGTCACCTGTGTGTGGGAGCAATCCCTTGTATCTAAGATTCCCATTTCAGCTAACTCTGCAAAGGTGTGTCGCTTATCTGAATCGACTATTTCTTTCGCTAGTTTTTCGGCACCCTCCATGTCTTCTGCCTCAAGTTCGTCGAAATGGTACACCTCAACCTTACGTACTGTTACTGAATACTCAGTCATCACTCACTCTCCTCTGTTAAAAGATTTGGGGGAAAATTTCCCCACCACTGCATCCAACTCTGGCCTCTCAATCCCTACAATACTGCCGTTGGGAACGATACAATCCTCAATCGTTCCAGCACTACCTATTTTTAGGTGCATCTTCTTACCTGCAAGAGGGGAGCTATCCCCTTTCCAACACCAGGAATCTGGCACCCATATGTCTATCCAATCAAACTGTTCCATCACTTGCTCCTCCCAACCATGTTCCAAGCTATGCTCGCCATCTCATCTATCGACAGACAGTTTACCATTATTCTTTGGTTGTTTGGATTAAGTGAATCAAAAACTTGTACTATCACACTGGCAGTCTGCATATCCATCATCTTTCCACCTACCACAGCACACTGCTTGTCCTCTACGATCTTTCGACAATGCTCTATTACCTTTGACATCACTCACTCCTCTGGGACTGACCTACCAGCCCTTCTATTTCGGGGTGAGTTTCTAGCTTTGCAAGCAACTCCATCAGTTCTTCCTCTACCTCTTGAATCCTTTCTAGAGCGTGCATTGCTGGTCTTGATGCCATGTGGATAGTAGGGATCTCTTCATCCGTTAACCCTTCCCTTGCACAGAGCAACCAGGTCAGACACTGCTTAATTTGACACTCCACCTTACGATTGAGGACTATAGCAAGAGTCTCCATGCTGTCTTCCAGGGTACTTGCTTCTAACGCACTAACTGCAAATTCATCTACCGCCATGATACCTCCTAGTTAAATGATATAACCTGGTTTAAAATATTTAGGGGAAACTTTCCCCTGGTACTGCAAGCCGTAGTGGGGAATCAAACCCCTGTACTTGAAAGAGGAGTAGGGTATGTCGGCCCTGTAACTTCCAAGATCCAATCAGGTACGGATCGTTTATATCTTACCTTCAGCTTTGAGATGACGTAGGTCTTCTCGTGAGGACACTGTAACGGGCATCCCCTTTTCTTTCCACTTCCTTTCAAACTCTAATTGCTTGATGTTCTCACTAACGTCAGCACCTCTAAACCTATGGTGAAAGTCCTGTGGACTATCAGTATCGTGCCATGAGGTCAGTGGGTGTGTACCACATATCGTACACACCATACTGGCTGGCCTATGATAGTGATGCTTCTCTTTCGGTCCTATCGGTTCAGCATATTTTTTAGGGGAAATTTTCCCCACAACCATCTTGCGTACCCTTACTGGCTTACGTCTAGGCAACGTACTAGGATGACTACGGCCAAGGCTTGACTGGCTGGTAGCACTCAGGAAGTTTACCTGATTCCTACCTTTGACCAGTTGCCAAGGCTTAACCAATGGTAGCTCAAGCCTGTGTTGCATCTTACTAACCAACCTGTAACACTCTGACCACGATCCACAAGTGATCGCCATCATGTAGAGCGATCCATTCAAGCGTCTAACCTGTCGTGGAACCCATCGCTCTAGCTCCTCTCGTGTTGCTAAGTCAGTCATAACGACCTCCTCTTTTTAGGGGGAAATTTTCCCCCAGTTTTCACAGCCCGCAACATTTATTTCATGAATAAAAATAACTAAATTTTATTTTTTTTATAAGTGTTTGCGTACCCCCAGTTTTAAGAATATGGGGTAGGTATTGACCCAGAATAATCCTAACTGTATCCTACTCTATGCCTAACCCCAACACGATTAGCCCGAAGCAGTCTGCATTCGCTGGTTTCGTAGCATCTGGTAACAGCTATACAGATGCCTACAAACTAGCGTACAATGCAGAGAACATGAGCAAGCAAGTGCTGTACAATAAGTCATCGCAACTAGCAAAGAACCCGAAGGTGAGGGAAGCAATCGAAGCACTCAAGTCGAATGACAAGGTAGCACAAGAGGCTCACGAAAAGCTAAGCAATGACTGGATCATTGAGAAACTACAGGGCGAGGCAGTGAACGAGAGCAACCCACCTAGTAGCAGGATCAGGGCGTTGGAATTGCTAGGTAAAACAGGTGGGCTGTTCGATGATAGCACACACGTTACGTTTGAACAGCGTAGTCCAGAGGACATAGAGAAGGAGTTGATGGAGAAGCTCACTGGATTCATGGTAGTGGATGCATGATATCAGGGTGAGTAACCATAGGGTAACTAGGTAAGACCCCAGGGGGAAATTTTCCCCTAGAAAATCCTAACTAACCCCATAGCTAGACACCCGCACCTCAATGCGGACACCCGTACCTCATTCGGGAAAGAAAATGCTGGTCCTGCGTGGAACGCAAAGACAAGATAAGATGCTTTGGTTTTTCGCAATGGCGAAAACTTCTGCATCCATATCGAATTAGGAAATATCTTGTCGATCCCTCTAGGATCGTAAGAGATATTTTCTGATTTGATATGGATGGGAGAAAAAGGGCGTAGTTAATCCAGGGAATTTTCAGGGCATTGCCGTGGTTGGCAATGGTCTGGAATATTGTCTGGATTAGCTCGCTCCATATGATGTTGCCTTTAATTCTGGCAAAGCCAGAAAGCATGAAAAAAGGGAAGACCACCTGGCTGTGTCTACCAGATGGCCTTCCCTAAGCACTATTCCCTCAATAGTAGTGCCTATTTACCAGATCGCGTGTCCTTATAGGAAATGCGACTTACTTCAGGGGTAAACTCATCTTCCAAACGCGTTATGGCACTACTAACCTGCGTGAGGTAACGAGATACAACGCCCTTTGCAGAACTAAGAGTGTCATAAAGCATCGACGCTCTCATCTGCGAGACCTTCATGTCCACAGTGTACTTATTCTTCTTCGTGGTGCCGAAGGTTGCCGTGGTCTTAGCGTCGTTGCTTTTTACCGAGTCGCCAAGATAGTAGAGGAGATCTCCGAGGGCAGAGTCTTCCTGCGCTCCATGACCGACGGAGACTGCCAGATCACTCTTGGCGATGAGATGCTGAACCCCACTCTTCCACACTAGCTTCCTGGCACCCCAGGAAGCATTGGGTTCACCTGGTACCCAAGGGCTACACATTGCCCTGGCATCATCGCGGATTCGAGGATTAGGAGAAAGGAGACACACCCCCAAATTCTGGAACTCGCGACGCTTCTCCCGAATCGCCTTGTTGGTGTTCTTCCCCATGTCGTTCCGATCAAATGGGGGTGTTTCTCCTTGCTCCAGGAGAAGATCATGCAGGTTATGGCCCGCTTCACGGACCTCGTCCACCGCGAAGGAAAACGCATACTCCAATAGCTCGGTAACATGAGCATGATCTTCGGTGGCCCGAAGAGTTCCCTTCTGAGTGAATAGAGGGTCAAGACTAACTACCAGGCCCGCGATTAGATTAATCGTCGAGATTCGGGCAGTGTCGCCCAACTGTCTCCAGGTGGCTCCTGCCTCTGACGCTTTCGCAAGGTCTTCACCCATCGCGTGGCACTTCTTCTTAATGGATCTTCTCACCTGGAGCAGTGAGACAGCACTAACAGATTTCTTGTTCGACATATATGTACTCCTTATTAAATAAAAAACATCAGAAGTAGTTCTTCTGACATGTTGCAGAAGGTGCGAGTGGCAAAACTTAGTCAACATCTATGGTCTACTCACCTTAAGTGAGTGGCTCAGACCATAAGGAGAAGACACATCGACCCCCTGGAGGGTCGCATGTTCTTCTCTGTGATGTTGCTAAGTTTTAGATTACTCAGCCGATGTTGGCTGATTAATCGGCCATATCCCTAGTTCCCTCCAGTCCACGCAGAGTTCCTACTCGCACAACATTTTTCACCCTGAGAAAGTGAATGGAAGGGAAGAGAATCCTCAGATTCTCTTGGAAGGGTGGGGGATGAGCTTTCATAAGAGAGCTTCCATTGAGATGAAAAAACATCGACCCCTCAGATGGTCGCATTTTTTTCGACGAGAGCGCTCTGGAAGCTCTCAGCTTTTGATTGCAGGCCAGTGGGGGGGAACCCCCCGCTGTGCCGTCGCTGTTGTCTGTATTTATAAACAGTGTTTTGCACATTCTACCACCAATTTTTAGCTATATTGCAGTTTTATGTCATTTCTATTCTTTGACTAGGGGCGCGCTAGATACTAACTTGATTATCTAGATTTCTTATATGGATAATAAATCTAGATATTTTATATAGATAATCTACTATAGATTATCTATATATAGAGAAGGGGGAAATTTTTTGAAGATTTTTTCTATAATAATTTGCGCTCTCCTGCTTTCTTCTTGTAGTTTAAGAACAGAGCAATGTTGGTGGGGAGATCAAATATACCTAGAAGGGTGCCAAGATACTTAAGCGTAAAGATATATTTTATGTTCTAGCAGAAGCAGTTGAAGCATACAAGGCTGCTGCTTTTCGTGATCGACATGGATATGCGAAGCGTGGGTATACGGCAAAAGAAGTAGTAAAGCAGTTTCCTAAATATTTTTCTATGCACAGTAGTGGTAAGATTAAGTTTATCGGAAAGAGTGCTGACGAAGTTCTAGAGGATTACTTGCAGAAAATAGGGCATGAACCTAATAGTAAGCATTGGTATATTTTTGCGCGTCAGGTTATTGAGTTAGCACAGGACGACAGTATCGGAAGCGGAAAAGTTACAGAAGCCTATTTTAAAAAGCCTAAAAGAACCAATCGTGTTAGTAGTAGTAAGCGTACCAGAAAGGTACATCGTCGAAAATGGTCTAGAAAATCCTATGAGTAATTAATGCAACTAGATATAGATACTGTTACAAAGCATCTTCACTTGCTGTCTCCAAGCAAGCAAAAAGAAGTTCTCACGCTTCTTGATCAGTTAAGTGCCGCAAAAAATAAAGCTTTGTCTCAGAAGGACTTTCTTTCTTTTGTAAAAGAAGTATGGCCTGCCTTTATTGAAGGCGCTCATCACAAAATCATGGCAGATGCGTTCAATAGAATTGCCGATGGGACCCTCAAAAGGCTTATAGTAAATATGCCACCACGACATACTAAGTCAGAATTTGCATCACATCTTTTTCCTGCGTGGTACTTGGGAAGATTTCCAGATAGGAAGGTTATTCAGACTGCTCATACAGCAGAGCTTGCAGTAGGCTTTGGTCGTAAGGTACGTAACTTAGTAGGCTCAGAAGTTTATCAAAAAATATTTAATGATGTTTCTTTGAGTACAGACTCCAAAGCTGCAGGTAGGTGGAACACCAATCAGGACGGTGACTACTTTGCTATTGGTGTTGGGGGTGCTGTAACGGGTAAGGGTGCTGACATCTTGATCGTAGATGATCCACATTCTGAGCAGGAAGCTGCGCTTAATGATCCATCCGTATATGATAAAACGTATGAATGGTATACTTCAGGTCCTCGTCAGAGGCTACAGCCTGGGGGTGCCATATGTTTAGTTATGACCCGTTGGTCAAAAAAGGATCTAACGGGAAGTATTATTAAGGCATCTATAGAAAGAGGTGGTGCGGATGAGTGGGAAGTTATAGAGTTTCCCGCAATACTTCCTAGCGGCAAACCAATGTGGCCTGGGTTCTGGCCAATTGATCAGCTTGAGGCATTGAAGGCGGAACTGCCCGTCGGTAAGTGGGCTGCCCAGTATCAACAAGATCCCACCTCTGAAGAATCTGCAATCATCAAACGTGAGTGGTGGCAGGAGTGGCCTAAGAAGAATCCTCCTTCGTGTGAATTTGTTATTCAATCTTGGGATACTGCGTTTCTTGCAAAGGAGACTGCAGATTATAGTGCGTGTACTACATGGGGAGTTTTTACAGATGAAAATGATGTGGCAAACATTATTCTTTTAGATGCGTTTCAAGAACGCCTAGAGTTTCCTGACTTGAAGTCTAGGGCCTATGAAATGTATAAAGAATATGATCCAGACGCTTTTATTGTTGAGGCCAAAGCAGCAGGCACTCCTTTAATTTTTGAGTTACGTAGAATGGGAATACCTGTAGGGGAGTATACCCCTAGCAGGGGTAAAGATAAGATTGCTAGAGTAAATGCTGTATCAGATTTATTTTCATCTGGGCATGTTTGGGCGCCTAAGACGAGATGGGCCGAAATGGTTATAGAAGAGTTCGCTGCGTTTCCCACTGGCGACCATGATGATTTAGTAGACTCTTCGACACAGGCACTGTTGCGTTTTCGTCAGGGTGGATTTATCCGCATAGAAAGCGATGAAGAGGAAGAAGAGTTCCTTCTTAATAGAAAAGCAGATTATTATTAAGAGTTGACTCTTTGTTAATATTTCCTCATTGTGTATGTTAGCTTAAGCAGAGGAAAAATCCGTGGCAATAGACAAATCAATAGAAGCTCTTCTGAATCAAGATGAATTTGATATGGGGCCTGACGGCCTTACTGTAGTTGAAGATCAAGAGATTCCCGATGATTCATTAGTTACAGAAATGGACGATGGTAGTATGGTCGTTGATTTTGATCCTATGGCAGAAGAGGGAATGGGTGGTGACTCATTTGAATCTAACCTTGCCGAATTTATAGATGAAAATGAATTATCTGCATTAGCCTCAGAGTTAGTATCTCAGTTTGAATCTGATAAAGAAAGTAGATCTGACTGGGAACAGACCTATGAGCAGGGCCTAGATCAACTGGGATTGGAAATTGAAGATCGAACTACACCGTGGGCAGGAGCTTGTGGCGTATTCCATCCGATGCTTTCTGAGGCAGTTGTTCGTTTCCAGAGTCAGACTATTCAGGAAATCATACCTGCACAGGGTCCAGTAAAGACTCATGTGTGGGGTAAGTTTGATGAAGAAAAGGCAGCCCAAGCGAAAAGAGTTCAGGAGTATTTGAATTATCAGCTTATAGAAGTGATGACGGAGTATAGATCAGAAACAGAGAAGCTGTTATTTAGCTTGCCTTTAGCTGGATCTGCTTTCCGTAAAATCTACTTTGATCCGTCACTTGGCAGACCTACCTCTATGTTTGTTCCAGCAGAAGACTTCGTTGTTGCGTATGACGAAGCAGATTTGGGGCAATCAGAACGCTATACTCATGTAATGACTCGAAGTGCTAACCAGATAAAGAAATTACAGGTAAGTGGATTTTATAGAGACGTAGAGCTTGTGTCCTCTAATGTAGAAGATAATCCTATTACAGAGAAATATAATGAAATTGGAGGCGTGTCTCCCTCATACGAACATGGTGAAAGACATCAGCTTTTAGAAATGCATGTTGATGTTGATCTTCCAGGATATGAAGACGAAGACGGAGTAGCGCTTCCGTATGTTATTACGATTGACAAGGGCAATAACGATATTCTTTCTATCTACAGGAATTGGGATGAAGAAGATGTGCATAGACAAAAGCTTCAGCACTTTGTCCACTACGGATATGTTCCTGGAATCGGATTTTATAATCTTGGTCTAATTCACATGATTGGAGGACTAGCCAAGTCCGCTACTAGCTTGCTTAGACAGTTGGTTGATGCGGGTACACTATCCAATCTACCAGGAGGATTAAAGACTCGTGGACTTAGAATCAAAGGCGACGACACGCCTATCATGCCAGGAGAGTTTAGAGACGTTGATGTCCCAGGCGGGGTTATTCGCGATAACATCACCTTCCTTCCTTATAAGGAACCTTCTTCGGTCCTTTATCAGTTACTGGGCAACATAGTTGAAGAAGGAAGACGATTTGCTTCGATGGCAGATCTTAAAGTAGCGGACATGAATCAAGAGGCCCCAGTGGGAACCACTCTTGCGATCATGGAACGAGCTATGAAGGTCCAATCTGCGATTCAGGCTAGAATACATGCCAGCTTAAAGCAAGAGTATAAAATTTTAGCGAAAATTGTGCGCGATTATACAGATCCAGCATATCCTTATGAAACAGAAGACGGTGAAGGAATTAAGGCTGAAGACTTCGATGATCGCATTGATGTTATTCCAGTATCAGATCCGAATGCATCAACAATGGCACAAAGAATTATGCAGTATCAAGCAGCACTGCAGTTAGCACAGCAGTCTCCAAACTTGTACGATATGCCGTTACTACACAGACAAATGATGGAGCTTATCGGTATTCCTAATGCAGAACGGGTAGTTCCGAATCAAGAAGAAGTTCCACCTAAAGATCCTATTACTGAAAATCAGGACATGCTTACACTTTCTCCTGTTAAAGCGTATGAATACCAGGATCACGAAGCACATATGCGTGTTCACATGGCGCTTAAAAATGATCCGCAACTAGCGCAGGAAGTTCAAAATAGCCCTGCGGGTGGCGCAGTAAGTGGTGCATTAGATGCACATGTCCGTGAACACTTAGCATTTGTTTTCCGAAAGCAGATAGAAGAAGAGCTTGGTATCACGCTACCACCTGCAGAAGAGCAGTTGCCGCCTAGACTTGAGTCACAACTCGCTAAACTTGTGGCTGACGCTGCCGATCAAATGATGGGCAAGAAGCAACAGCAACAGCAGGCAGAGGAGGCGGCCCAGCAACAACAAGATCCGATTGTTCAAATGCGTGAACGCGAGGTTGCTACACTTGAACAAGAGCAACAACGCAAGCAAGCAGCAGATCAGGCCAAACAACAGATTGATTTACAGAAGCTGGATGTTGAGCGACAGAAGATTGCGGCCAAAGAACGCACTGATATGGCAGAATTGAGCCTTGAAGAGCAGGCATTAAAGCTAAAATCGGAAATTGAGTCCGAAAAATTAGACGCAGACCTAGAAATTAAGGGGTTTGAGCTAGGACTTAAGGCCAACCAAGACAGAAACGGAAATAATAATGGCCGATAGTGTGCTACGGCTGTTAAAAAAAGCAATTAGAGAGCAGATGAACGAGCTTGCAGACCATTTAGCGATAGGAAATGCTAAAGATATGGAAGATTATCGTAAGATTACTGGTATTATTGAGGGCCTAGCATGGACAGAACGTGAAATTATTGACCTAGAGGACAGAATTAAGGATATGTAGTGACATTAAAGTGGCAATCTCTGGTTCAGCTAGGTAAATATTTCGGTGTCATTGACAAAGAAGATGCCGAAGCCTTTGTTGAGCCAGAAGTAAATGATTTTAAGTTTGATATAGACCATAATGGAGAGCTTTGGGTGTCAGTCCCAAAGAAAAAAAGCAGTAAAAAAGACAAACCTTCTAATTAGAAGCGCGACCGTCCGAAAGGATGCAACAATTTAACGAGAGGTCACATGACTAAGCTCGCGAAAGAAGTAGAAAACCCTGTTATTGATGTCGAAGACATCACGTTTGAGAGAGAAGGCAGTTCTTCTCGCACCGCAACACAACTACCCGTGCCAAAAGGCTATAAGTTATTGATTGCACTCCCCAGTGTAGCCGAAACTACAGAGGGTGGCATCATTAAGTCGGTACAAAGTCAACAAGACGAAGCAATCGCGACTGTTGTAGGCTTTGTATTGAAGATGGGACCCGATGCTTACGCTAATTATGGTCGATTTCCCACTGGACCCTACTGTGAAGAGGGTGATTGGGTAGTTTTTCGAGCATTTAGTGGTACAAGAATCAAAATTCATGGTAAAGAGTTCCGCTTGATCAACGATGATACGGTTGAAGCGGTTGTTGAAGACCCTAGAGGCGTGGAGAGAGCATAATGAGTGAAGAAACTGGAAGAATGGCCGAAGAAGACAAGTTTTTAGGGGTAAGAACCACTATAGAACCGCCTTCAGAGGACGTAGAACAGGCAAAATCTGAAGATTTTGAGGTTAGTGTTGTAGATGACCGATCAAAAGAAGATCAAAGGCATGCTCCACTGGACAAAGAGGGAAATTTACTCAAAAAACAAGGGCAAGACCTTGAAGAGTACGGTGGAAAGGTAAAAGATAGGATTGGTAAGCTAAAAAAGGACTATCACACCGAGCGTAGGGCAAAAGAAGCGGCAGAAGCCGAGTCAAGCGAGGCAGTTAACTACAGTCGTGCCATGCAGGTGGAAAATCAGCGACTTTTGCAACTGGTTCGCAATTCTCAGGCTGCATTAACCGATCAAGCGAAGAGTCGTGCGGCTTCTAACCTTGCTCTTGCAGAAGATAACTTTAAAAAGGCACATGAGTCGGGTGATTCCCAAGAAATAGCTGAAGCACAGAAAAATCTAACAAATGCACAGCTAGGGCAGGCATATGCGCCTAATGTTTCCCAAAAGATTATTGATAACTGGCAGCAGCAAGTAAGACAGCAAGAACAAGCGGCAGCACAGCAGACTCCATACGTACCAGAGGTGCCGCAAGTAGATCCAGACCCAAAAGCGGTGGAGTGGCAGGAAAATAATCAATGGTTTGGTGAAGATACTGAGATGACTAGCTTTGCTTACGGTGTTCACGAAAGACTTGTTAATCAAGAAGGTATTGACCCAGACTCTCAAGAGTACTACGATTTGATAGATCAACGAATGGGAGAAGTTTTTCCATCGCGCTTCAGTAGAGGCAATAATGAAGAAACTATTATTGTTGATACTGCGACGACTCGTAAGACGAGTCCCGTGGCTGCAGCCTCTAGGAATAGTGGCGCATCACCACGCAAAGTAACATTAACACATACACAGGTAAGGCTCGCGAAACGCCTTGGCCTAACTCCGCAGCAATATGCTGCACAGCTTATGAAGGAGAGAAATTAAAATGGCCGAAGAACGCGCACCACGGGAACCGCGGAATTTAGATAGTCGTGAAAACGAATCTAGAGATAAATCCTGGGAACCTGCATCAATTTTACCAGATCCAGAGCCACAAGATGGCTATGTGTTTAGGTGGATTCGTACATCAATGGTTGGCAATGCTGATAACACCAACGTATCTAAAAGATTTAGAGAAGGTTGGGAACCAGTAAGGGCCGAAGACCATCCTGAACTTCAAATTATGAGCGATCATAAATCTGAATGGGGTGAAAAGGGTGGTATTGAAGTTGGCGGACTACTACTGTGCAAAGCTCCACAAGAACTAGTGGAGCAACGTCGTGACTACTACAAGAAGCATGCAGAATCACAGATGCAAGCCGTTGACAATAATTATATGCGTGAGAACGATCCAAGGATGCCAGTTCTTGCGCCTGATAGAAAAACTCGTATAGCATTTGGCGGTAATCGCTAGTGCTTTGATAAACAAATGAACTAAATAGGGTATTATTATGGCTACTTCAGCTTCACCGTATGGAGCTAGGCCCATTGGTACATTAAGTGCGTCAGGCTCGTTTACGGGCAAGACTCGTAATTTACCAATTATCACAACTTATGGAACTGCTATTTTTAATGGCGATTTTGTTAAGATTGCAGCAGACGGTACAGTCGCAAAAGATACTGGGACTACCGCCTTGACTAGTTGTGGTATTTTTATGGGCTGTTCTTATACAGATCCAACAAGTGGACAGAAGACGTTTAGTGACCAATGGCCCGCATCGAATGCAGCAACTGATGCAATGGCTTACGTCTTAGACGATCCGAATGTCGTATTTCAAATGCAAGGTGACGAGGCAGTGAACACCACAGACCGTGGACTTAACGCGTCTGTTGTTCAGACTGCTGGTAGCACTTCGATTGGAAAATCCAAGAACGCTTTGGATGGTTCAACACCAGCTACCACGAATACACTTCCTCTTCGTATCCTCGACTTTGTCGATGGACCGATGAGCTTGCCTCCGAAGGGAACAACCGCGAGCGATGCCTATCCTGACGTTATTGTGAAATTCAATGCCGCGTCGAGTGGGTCAGCCTCTAATCATTCATATTTAAACGCCACTGGCGTATAATAGGAGACTGACAAATGGCTATATCACGCGCTCAATTACTCAAAGAACTTTTACCTGGGCTTAATGCTCTCTTTGGGATGGAATATGCACGGTACGATGACGAGCATAGTGAAATCTATGAGACTGAAAGTTCGGATCGGTCCTTTGAGGAAGAAGTAAAGCTTTCGGGCTTCGACGCTGCTCCCGTTAAAGATGAGGGAGACGCAATTTCTTACGACGCTGCACAGGAGAGCTTCACGGCTCGCTACAACCATGAGACCATCGCCATGGGCTTTGCTATTACCGAGGAAGCAATGGAAGATAATCTCTATGATTCTCTGTCGGCTCGTTATACTAAGGCTTTGGC
>Ga0098056_1000156_pt1 | contig 26510 bp, 29 predicted proteins | sample 17BtaG_FD_92583 | JGI IMG/M metagenome (GOLD analysis project Ga0098056, IMG submission 92583) | Marine viral communities from the Subarctic Pacific Ocean - 17B_ETSP_OMZ_AT15314_CsCl metaG | ecosystem: Environmental > Aquatic > Marine > Oceanic | place: Subarctic Pacific Ocean | collected...
CATGCCATTCTAATCATGAATAAACTTAAGATCGTCGCCGCTTCAGTTGGTGGAGTATTTGTTGTAGCACACATAGGTCTGCTTGGATATGTTTTCAGGCAGGAACCTGAACCTGTGATTCAACCTCCTACATTTCACATGCCCCGTGGTCCTTATTCTTCTTATAGGATTAAGGCAGGTAAGGATGGTTATGAGATTGAATTCCGTGCTGACGATCCTAAGATTCTAGAGTCCGAAAGGTCTCTAGATGTTGATAAAGAAAAGAGAGGATTGTTTGGTGGTGGATCTGAAGTCAGATCTGAATATCGCCGTGATCAGTTCACTCGTGAAGGTACTCGCAACCTAGGGGGTGCAACAGGTGAAGTGGGAAAGACAGCAGGTGCAAGCGCAGAGTGTATCGCGGCGGACGCTGGAGCACGGTCTCAGGGTGCGATGGCAGGTAGTGCTATTGCTGCTGGAGTTGCTGTCCCAGCGGTCGCTAGCATCCCCTATGTGGGATGGTTGATGGGTGGATGGGCACTGCTTCTAGGACAGAAAGCAGGATCATCACTCGGTTCTCAAGTTGGAAGTGTATTTAATGACTGTTAGTTAGTCTTCTTCTTACCAATATTATACTTACTTTCAAGAGTCCAGTCTCCTTTGTCTTTGTAAGACAACACCTTAATTTGACTTAAAGGTGCAGAGTCCTGGACTTTTTCAGCGTCTACAATATTTACAAGACCCCAATCTTGCAGGAGTTGTGTAACTCTATTTCTGCGTTGGATATCATTCTCGAAAAGATTTGATCTTTTCCCATCCAAAGCAAAAAGTTCTTTAAAATGAACAATATAATACTTACCCTGTTTGTGTAAGATATGACAGGATTGATATAATTTTTTTTCTTTACGTGACGCTACCCCAATACGGGTTAGTGTCTCACGAACTTTTAAAAAGTCATCTGGTTCATTCAGAGTGACTTCTATCATCTGATCTGGCGTCCATTTAACTTCAATTTCAGGGCTCATCTTTTTCCTCCGCGATCCATTCTTTGAGTGATGTATTCAATTTGTTCGTCGGTCAGAATCTTAAGAGCCATTCGTGCTTTTTCATCACTATACCCATAATATTCTTTTACCAATTCAAGTGAATTGAGTTTGTTTTGCCGTAACCAAGGCGCGAAGCGCTTTTTAGGTCTCACAATATTTATAAAAAAGTCATATTGTAACTTAGGACTTAAGTGATTATTAACATTCATTTCATTAGCAAGAAGAATCGTATCGAGATGTCCAGACAAACATCGATTGATAATGAATGGGGGATACTTTTTTTCCAGATCAGGATCTTCATCAATAAGATTTGTCTTGGATGTGTTGATGCTGTTAAGCCAATCTTTTAGTTCTACTTTCATTAGTCTACCCAGCAATATTCAGGTTGTGAGTCCATTGTATCATAAATGTTTGGATGATTCAATAAGGCACGACGATAAGGTCCATACTTTATACCACGTCCCCAACCAAGATGTTCACCAAATAATTCTTTCTTTGTCATAGAACCATTGGTGCGAATTAAATTTACAAGTTTTTCTGTTACTTCAGATTCAGTGCTTTTTAGATTACCAACTAGTCCATCAATGTAATGACTCATCACTTGAATCTCATCTTCATACAAAAGATTTTCTTCCACATAAACTAATGACTCCATAGATTTACTTGCACGATATGCAGGATCATCAAGATACTTATGCAACAATGTAATCGCTTCACCATTGTCATAAAAGAAATCAGCTGTAGGATTTAGTTCGTGATAGTAGTCAGAATCATACATGATAAAAGGACAACCATTCATTAGTCCATCTGTAGTAGAAACACTCCATCCACCATAAAGTTGTTTAGGTGAAAATCCAACACAACATTCAGATAGTTTTTTATAATATCCTTTTTTGTCAAATTTTTGTGTAGAGATCCAAGTTTCTGTAGATTTCTCAAGCAGAGGAACCCATACATCAAAATCTTGTCTTTGTTTTCTCAGTTCTTTCATGATTGACATGAAATTTTTATAGTCTTTATATGTCTCTGGACGGTGATTAAAAACGATAGTCTTTTTATATGGCACTACATTATTGTTGATATCTTCTCTACGAACGCCTAGGTGTTGAACAGTAAGAATTTCATCTAACATACCAACAGTGAATCTATTGAATACTTCAGACGCTTGCAACAAAACAAGATCCTTCTGTGATTGTGTATTGATATAACAAGAATTCATTTCAAGAATACCAAGCATGTTCTTATTGAAACTTGGATGACTCCAAGCAACAACATCATCCAAATCAAACCAATGAGAATACCCAAAGTATGCAGGACTGTGATGAGTTACATTACTGATAACATTTTTGACATCATGAGTATGCTCAGGAAGATGTGAAAAGACTAGATCAATATCAATATCATGACTAACAATTTTTTTAAATTCAAACACATCAAAGTGTGATCGCATCGTAGGTGGATACGTTGGTACTCTTATGAAGTACTGCTTTGTATTAGGAAAATCAAGACATTCCAAATACTCAGGTAGGACTAGGTAAAAGAACAAGTCATCTCTGATATTGTTAAGTTCGGCAATCATGTTAGTGATTACCTGAATATAACTATCTTTTGTTAGATCCTTTGAGAATGTAATATTCGGATAAACAAGAATACGGATAGTTTTTTTACGTTCAATGCCGTCATTTAAAAAAGAAGTTAGATTCATCTGATAATATCAATAGTGTCCATAGTATTAGAATTCCAAACTTCAAGATCTGTTCTCAGATAATTTTCGTTTACAAGTTTTTGGTAACGGTTAGAAGCTTTTCGTTTCCACCATTGTACCATATTTTCCAAATAAAATTTATCGAAGTTTTGTTTATTTGGAATTAGTGTTTCAGTTTTACCAAGTATAACATCTCTGGAATTTTCATATCCATAATCGGACATGTAGAAACGCTTCTGTGTTGTTACATCTTGTTTTGATTTGATGAAAGCAACAAACTCTGTATACAGATCTGGATGATGTTGTTTAAGTGAATTCTTGATGATAGAAATCATCTTGGTTTGAATCTTAAGTTTCCGACTAGAAGCACCTTTGTGAATCAAAGGACCACCATTTCTTTCGATAAACCACTTACTCAAATCATGATAGATAAAATCTGGAAGAGTCAATAGAAATTTAGATTCTGTATCTCCACGATAACGAAGGTATGGTTTTAGACCATCGTATTGACTTGTTCCTTTGATATTACCGTACAGTGATGTTGTTTCAAACAAACACATTTCTGTGTTGTACTTTTTATTTAGCATTTCGCGAACTTCATGACTACAGCAGATCATAGACAGAAGTTTACCACCAAGATAGTTGAACCCAAACGGTTGAGTGGGAACAATAATGAATCCCATGATCGCACGCTTGTTGAAAATGGTAAGGTCAGGAACCCCTCCTAACCACTGGTTGCGTGGTTTAGAGTTGATGATGGGTGATCCCAGTTTGATGAACCCCACAGCGGTGCCTGTGGTGGTCTCCTGGATCATCAGTTTCATCTCTTTACCAGGTGCTTCCTCATAGGTAAATGATGCAGTCAGTTCCAGAAGAGTGTTGAACGTGCTGTGATCTGGTTGAACGATACGAAAGTTCATGTCTTCAGGATGCATAGAAAAATCCTGAAATAGATTATCTTCATGAGATAGTCCAAAGAGTGTAGGAGGAATCTCTTTGATACGTTCAATTTTTTTCATACGAAAGAAGTCATCGATACGATTGATAGAACCGTAAGCTTCTTTGATTTTACCGTATGCGTACAGGGTATCTTCTGGGTTAAGAATCATTTAAATTTGCAATCACACATAAGTTCAGTAAAACAAGCAAGAGTATTGATCTCTTGATCTGCAGCAAATGCAGCCTGATACTGATATTTAGCAAGAATTAAGACAGCCTGTGGAACAGACATAGGTTCAAGTGCATTGTAAAGTGCATCATAGACTTTACGAATGACTACCGAGACATCATTATCTAAATTATCAACAACCCATTTACGAACACCACCAAAATCTTTACCTTTTAAAGAGTCAATAAGTCCAGTCAGATTTACTTCTGACATTGAAGTCAGAATACCAGTATCGATTTTACCACATGCAGAATATCTCTGCAACTCATTCAGCGTTCGTCTGAAATCTGGGAAATAGTTTTGGACAACTTCCGCAACAACCTTGGGATCAAATTCAACTTTTTCTTCACGAAGGATTTTTGTGACTCTCGTAAAGAATTTTGATGCAATAGAAGCTCTTTCTCTTCCTTTGAAAGAGAAGTCAAAGACGGCGCATCTCGAATGGAGCGGTTCAATGATTTTGTTTTTGTAGTTACAGGTAAATATGAATCGGCAGTTGCTATGAAACGCCTCAATATTCGCCCGAAGGAGGAGTTGTACATCGTTGGTTGTGTTATCAGCTTCATCAATAATGATGACTTTTGGTTTACCATTTCCTTGTAACGAAACGGTCGAAGCAAAGTTCTTTGCTTGGTTTCGTACTGTGTCCAGAAATCTTCCTTCATCCGATCCGTTGATTACATAAGAGTCTACCCCAAGTTCATTACACAATGCTTTAGCAATTGTAGTTTTCCCAATACCAGCAGGACCACAAAGGAGAAGATTGGGGATCTCTCCTCTTTCGATAAATTCCTTGAAGGTATTTTTTACATCATCATTAAGAATACAATCCTCAACATTCTGAGGACGATATTGTTCAACCCAAAGGAAATTTCTACGATTCATAAGTGGAGTCAGGTTCAAGTGCAATCCAGTAGCAAAGGTCAAGTCGAGTATGTCTGAAAATAGAAAGATTCGGACTTGAGATGGTTACATTATAGATCCCAGGCAGGATTTTGAGGTTTTCAACTTTGAAATTGAAACAGAAAGTAGAACTAGTTTCACCAACAGATACATTGTAAGTGTTGGAACTATCATTGCATTTGTCTCGTACAATCAACTGCATCTCACGACCATCACCAATCAGAGAAAGGTCAGGAAGTTGATAGACAGAAGAGGCTTTGAGAAGTGAATTCAGATCTTCATCAGAAAGTTGGAAAGTAACATCTTCTGATGGAAGTGGAATATCTTTTTCTGGTGGAGCAGTAATCACACTCGCATCAGAATAAAAATACATCGATGCAGATCGACCACCCTTGATGTTAACATGAGTTTCATCAAATAAAAACTCAGGATCCTTGAATAGCGAAAGACCACCAAGAAACTCGTTCAAATCATATAAGGCAAAATCTTTTTCAAAGACTTCAGGGGATTGAAACTTCGCATAGATATTCTTCATAGGTGAAATAGTACGAAGAATACTACCAGTCTTGACCACCAAAGATGGACTGATACTGGAGAAGTTTTTCAAAACATTCAGAGTTTCAGTGGAAATGTTCATTGAGGGTATGGTTCAGTAATTTTAGTTTTATCAGAGAAGTGGAGCAATAACAACCCATAGTGAAGAATCTTAATAAGATCACGACGGGCAGTTCCCTTACGATCATAACGCGAAGCATACTTTAGGATGTTACTTCGACAGAATGCTTCGGCATCACCAACTGCTTCAATTAGATCCAGAGTCTGGATATCATTGTTTCCAACAGAGTAGTGTTGAGTGTAAGTGCTGAGAATATAATCACGTAACTCTTGAATGAGTTCGTCTTCATTATATTTAAAAGTGTTAGATGGCATAACCGTATTTTTCACGGAGAATTTTTTTGTATGGTAGGCCTCGTTCTTTAAGATCGATAGCTGTATTAAGTTTTTGATAGAGGGCGGTATCACCACCCAGTCGAAGAGCGGAAATAATACTTTTCCACTCTTTTTCAGTTAAGGATAACTCCATATATTATATCAGTTAAGTTCGAGTTCGTCAAGTTGTTGTTGATCTGCATCATCCTGTTCCAAAGGAGTCATGATCTTATCATAAAGATCAAGGAATGACTGTTTGGTTTCTTCATCAAAACGATTTAGACAAACAGTAATAGACTTCATCTCATTTCCAAAGATGGAATAAGCACGAAGAATATGAGTCAAACGACGTGTTGAAATAACTTCATCAACACCTCCTTCATCAAATGTCTTGCGAATAATATCTGCCCAACGTGTTAGATTAGACACAAATTCTTCACACTCAAGTGACATTGAAGTTGCAAGACTTTGTAGGATCTTAGATTCCACAGTAGGGGTAGGATACTCCTGTTCAAATGTAAGAGCAAATCGTTCAAGGAATGCTTCATTGAGAACATTAGTTCCAATAAAACGACCATCCTCTGAACCTTTACCTTTAGTGTTTGCAGTCGCAACAATATTAAATCCTAGAGAAGGTTGGATAAATTTTCCAATCTTCTTCAAGAACACACCTTTACCTTCAAGGATGGACTGGAGACAGAGGATTTTATTACTAGCAAGGTCAACTTCATCGAGTAGCAGGATTGCTCCTCTTTCAAGTGCTTCAATGACAGGTCCGTTATGCCAAACAGTTGCCCCATCGACAAGACGGAAACCACCAATAAGATCGTCTTCATCAGTCTCGATAGTAATGTTAACTCGGATCAACTCCCTATTTAGTTGGGAGCATGCTTGTTCCACAGAAACAGTTTTACCGTTTCCAGACAGACCAGTGATGAAAGTTGGATAGAAAACTCTAGACTTAATAATTTTCTTAAGGTCATTAAAGTTCCCGAACGGGACAAAATTACTATCTTTGAGTGGGATAAGGTTCATTTCTTCCCGATCGGTAAATTGAGTTTCCAGTTGATCTCGTGTTTCCTGAACACTCAAATTCCACACACCACGACCAGACTTATAATCAGACAGCCGATTGATCGTAGTGGACAGAGACATACCTAGGTATTCAGATGCACTAGTAAGTTCGACACGGGTGACTTTAGAACCATACTCACTAGAAAGGTACTCGATCAGTTTTTCGGTGGAAACGGACATTGGTTTTTCTTGGTTACTCATACAGTATAACAGAACCGCTAGCAGCGGTCAAGCGATTTGATCGACGAATTTAGATAAGATTATCTTATTGAAACTCTTACTTTTAACATGTTTCCTGAACTCGTTTCTCAGTTTACTCTGAGTGGAATTGGAGTTTGCATCCATTTCCTGAGTCTCGCCACGGAAATCACGGTTGACTTTTACAGCATATAGTTCACTGTATCCTAGATTTTTCTCAATCACATAACTGTGTTTTTTCCACAGTTTTCTGAAATTGTCATAGGAAAGTTCACTTGCTTTAAGAATACTACTAGGTATTTCAGAAGACAATCGGTAACCAATTACATTACAGTTAGTCATCCAACGATAATATTGAAGCAACTTACCAGTCAGATCTATTGATACAGTAGACCAAGTAGTACTATAAGACTTAGTAGGATCCCAGAGTTTATGTTGTTGGTATCCAGTCTTAGGATCACGGAAAGCAATAAAAGTATCGTACATACGAGATACAGGACGACGAACTACATACTCTTCACCTGTTAAAGAATTGACACGTTTTTTATTACATGAAAGTTGATTAGATTCTCCATCTGTAAGAAAAACTGTATTAACTTTTTCAACTGAATTATTTTTACGAAACTTTTTATACAAGTAAATTGCTGCAAAAATAGTTTCATTCAAAGGAGTACTACCCATTTCATACTTTCGCATATGATCTTCTGTTTGACCATATCCAAAATAGTTACGAGAAATAAAACTGACAAGTAACCAGCATTTTTTAATCTGTTCGTCTAATTTAGCAGAACCTTTCTGAGAGGTAAACATCTGAACTAGATTGAAACCTGAACCAACAGAAATTTCAGTGTCTAAACCTTCTGGTCGTTTGCAATCAAGATCAGATCGGTTTTCAACAAAAGAATAAACTTCAAACGGAATATTTACCTTAGCACAAAACTGTACAAGGTTGATCAATTGTTTGATAGTTGCTTGAATGTTTGAGGCCATAGAACCAGACCAGTCAACAAACATGATAAGACCATGATTCTTACCTGTAGGAATTACATTACTCTTTTTAAAGAGATCTTCATTCCACTTGTAAGAGTAAATCTTGTTTGTATCTAGAACACCAGTCTTTGACATGAAAGAACGATTGTACTCTTTGGCACTCTTTTTCATCTCAAATTCTTTGACCAAGAAAGATACAGCTTTTGCACTTTCTTTTTTGAAAGCTTTCAGTTCGTCATACCAACTGTCAAACATTTTAGGGGCGAACTCTGAAAATTTATTACGAAATTCGTTTTCAAACTCCGTAAAGTCTTCATGGAATTCTTCGTTAGACGTAATAAAATTTTCCCAGTCAATAGTAGGAGGCGTTACATACTCCCACTTCTCATTAGAAATAAGTTCATTTTGACGAGAAGAGAATGAGTCTTGAGTTTTTACATCAAACTCCTCTTCAGAACTTTCCTCTTTAGGTTCATCATCAACTTCGCCGACTGGAATATTATCTTTGGATTTACTACTCTCAGTTTTTTCTTCAGGTGTTTCAAAACTTTCTGTATGAGACTCAACTGGTTCTTCAGATTCAACCGTGTCTACGGGACCAGGAGTACCTTCAGGAGAAGGAGGAATAGATGGCATTGGCAGTTCAGTTTCCTGATCTGATTTCATAAATTCATGAATACTTTTTGCTGCATCTAAAACATCTTGAAAAGTAGCAGCATTACGAACCTGTTCAACATATTGTTGTTCTTCATTTTTGAAGGGGACAACAAAACTTACATCATGAATACCTAGTTTAAAGTGTAGATTGATACGATCAATTAACTTAAACTCTTTCATTAGATCTTTGTCTTCGGTATCAAAGAAATTCTTACTGTTAAGTTCTTTGTAACCAACGGAAAAAGATTTTACGATACCAGGATATGTACTTTTAATCTTACGTTCAATACGAGCATCTTCAACAACATTGATAAAAGATGATGGAATGTTTGGTGCAAAACATTCTTCAGGAGTGAAGAGAGCATGTCCAACTTCATGTCCCACCAACATATCATAAACTTCATTACTGACTTGCCAAATAGGAAGTGTCAGAATTCTGTTCTTAACATCAAAAGATGCAGTCTCAACATTCTTGTGCTCCACCACCAAGTTTTCGGTAGCAAGGAGTTTTGCGAGATTGGTTTTGACTCCCTGGTTCATTAGACCCCTTTTGGTATATGGCTATAATACCGCTAAACCCCACAAGAGTCAAGAGCAAACCGATAAGTATATCTTATGTGACTTCTACTTTACTAAAGTTTTTCTTTTTCTCAAATTTAAGCACACGATCAAATTTATCATGCATCACTTCACTCTTATGGGATATAACAAATATATTTGTATCTGGTTGACCACCTCTGATAATTCTCATGAATTCATCAGTTCCACCAACGTCCAGAGAAGAATCAAATACTTCATCTAAAATTAATAAATTTGTATTTGCAGAGTTTTTAAGTTTAGCAATTGATCTCCATGTAAACATTAGAGCAAGATCAATTCTCATTTTTTCACCTTCAGAAAAAGAAGAATATGAAAAATCATCACGATGTCTAGATTTAATGCTTTCGTTAAATTCTTCGTCTAATGTAAAATTGACGTAGAAGTCAAGTTCCTTAAGATATTTATTAATCATTTGATTCATAACAGGCAAATATTTCTTGATGATATGACTCTTAATGCCTGTGTCTTTTAAAAATGATGTAACAATATCATAGTTATACTTATTTGATTTTAATGATTTAGTTCTCTTATGAATAGTCATACCTTCAGTAGCTATTTCAGTAAGTTTCTTTCTTTCACAATCAATATCATTTGTATTATTTTTAATATCCTCAATCTCTCCACGAATTTCTCTGATCACTAAATTGTTTTTCTTAATTTCAGAGAGATTACTTTTAACTTCCCAATTGTAAGTTGAAACACATTGATTATTATCAGCAATAATTTCAAGATTTTTAGTTAGATCAGTAATCTGATTTCTAAATTGTATCAACGAATCAGATGATTGTTTGATAATTTTATCGCTTTCATTGATATGGTGTTCTTTTAAGTGTTCAGGTAAAGGTTGTGTACACTTAGGACATTTATCATTAGAATCAAAAAATGTTTTTTCTTTTTCTAATCTTGTAATTAAATTAGTATTGGTTGTGATTTGTTTCTCTAATTTTTTAATACCGGCTTGAATTTCAGATGAATCAAGAAGTTCAGAAGTAAACTTCTCCATATCTTTTTGTATCTCATCAATAAGTTTTTCTAACTTATTATTTTTTATTTCAATTTCTACAATTTTATGTTCTTTCTGATCTAATGTTTTTCTAGCAGATTTCTCAAGTCTATGAAGATGACTTTGTTGCATTTCTGCTTTCTCTTTCAAAAATTTTATACTTCTATCATTCTCCTTAATTTCTTCACTAGTAACCTTAACACGGTCTTTCAGAATTACATTCATTGTAGAGAAAATACGAATGTCTAAAAGATCCTCAATGATTTCCCTACGTGATGCAGCAGGCAGTTGCATAAAGGGAACGAATGAAGCGCTTCCTAAGATTACAATTTGAGTAAATGATTTATAGTTTAATTTAAGAATATTTTGTTCTAGATATTTTTGTTGATCGTGAACAGATGATACTTGATCAAGCATCTTACCATCTACCCAAATCTCAAATTTATTTGGTTTCATCCCACGGATGACTTTATATTTTTTATTACCAATGCAGAATCTAACTTCGACCAAACAATCTTTTTCATTGATGGAATTAATTAGTTGTTGTTTATTTACTTTCCTAAAAGACTTGTTGAATAAAGCAAATACAATTGCTTCAATCATTGTACTTTTACCAGCACCATTCTGACCAACAATTAATGTTGTGTCATGTGTCTTTAGATTAATTTTAATTGGGGTATTGCCAGAAGCAAGAAAATTTTTATATGTAATATTTTCAAATGTAATCATATTCTTCTTGAGTTGGAATTACGAAATCGTCTGGGGTTATGATAGTATAATTATACCCGAAATTCTCACATGCCGCAATGGCCTGTTCACATTCTATTTCATAGACAGTCATTGGTGGATGCTCCATAGCATCTAGAAGACCAACAAAACGTTCTGCATCATCACGTTCTTCAAAAATTTGAAGAATTTTACTACCGTCTTGTGCGGTTACAGCATAAGCACCTTCACTTTCTTTTCCGTGTAGTGTGAGTATGTAATGCATTAATGTATTTCGCAGGCTTCCAAATAGATAGATTTAATAATATTTTTTAATTCGTCTTTGTCTAAATCTTCATTTATTTCTTCTATATATCTATTCAATGTAGTCAATGTGTCTACATGTTCTACATTATCTACCGAGGATTCTACAACAGTATCATCAATAATTTTTAAATCATGTACCCCAGCATCATATAGTTTTTCTACAATACGATCAAACCATAAAGAGTCTTTCTTTTGTTCTACAATAAGTTTTACATAACAGTCTTTATATTCAGCCGCATTAAATTTTTTAAAGTCCCAGATATCTTCATTGTAGAAAATTTTCTTGAACATCTTATAAGGGTTCTGAAAGAATTTCAGATTCAACGTAGATGGTTCAAATAAATGAAATCCTCTTTTTGCGTTTACATCATTCCAAAACATCTCATATGGATTACCAAGGTATTTAATATTACCTTTTGATGATTGGTGATGAAAATGTCCAGAGTATACTCTTTTAAATTTAGAGAATACATTTCTATCCCACCCGCCACTAAAGACATGACCAGGAAGAGCTGCAAAACCATTTAATTCTAAATGACCACAAACAATATCAGAGTCAGTGGCATTAAGATGATTCTTTACATGTTCTTCATTCTCTTGGTTAATCCATGGAAGCATAGTAAACTTGCCACCATCAATCTCTACATCAGTAACTTCATCATAGATTGTGATATTATCAAACGAATCAAGAAGTAATGACGGAGTGTTTACTTTATTTGTATTCTTATAATAAACAGTATGGTTACCAACAATCATGTGGACATGGATTCCCATATCTTTTAGAACCTGATAGTATTGTGTTTTAATTCTGTGCCATGCACAAAAATCAATACCTTTTCTATTGTCAAATGTATCACCAAGATCAATGATGGTTTTGATATTGTGTTTTTCTAAAGTTGGGAAGAACACATTATCATAGAATTTCATAAAGTATTCCCAGAATACTTTAGAATTTTTTCTACCATCTAGATGTTGATCTGTAATCAGAGCAACTGTCACAGTTTAACACCCATACTAACATTAGCGACTCTTGTGTACAGATGTAGTGTACCGTCCTGTTCACACTTAAGATGCCAACGTGTCATGGTAATGGCACCATCTCTAGTTCCACCAGTCAACATCTGACGACCTTCTTTTGTCATCGTAGAATATAATCCATACCTAGTTTCCCAGACATAAAAACACTCGTCAATAAGTTCAGCACCTTCTGGAAGTGTATTAAGAACTTCTCTTTTCTGTGCAACATCTAACATTTCTTCGTGTGTCATCGATTACGAATTTCAAGTGATTCTTTAATACTATTCATGTCTGAAACATTATATCCAACAGAATTGTTATCTGCATGGAAGACTTCATCAAATCCAGACTTCTCTAGTAGTTTAGTTTTAATATCAAGTTGCTTCTTTTCTTTTTGAATTCTACGAAGAAAAGCGTAGTAAATGATTTGTGTAAAATAAGCAAAAGGATTGGTTGATTTTGCTGGATCAAAGTTGTTGATATATTGTAAACAGTTTTCAATACCGTCACAGATCATATCATCTTTGAACATATAGTTCACAAAATTAGGACGATAAGAAAGATGAGTAGCAATTTTTAGAAAACACTCTCCAATATAATCAGGAACTTTTGGTTGTTTCTCACCTAAGTTTTTTGATTCGATTACTTTCTTTCTGTAGATAACGAGTGCTTCAAGAAACTCTTTGTTATTTACATAATGTTCTTTCTTCTTCGTCATGGTTTATCTAGATTTAAATACATTATACTCTAATAAACTAGATCCGTCAAGTAGGCCATTGACAAGACCACAGAATCCCTGTATAATAACTCTGTCAGGGTTCAAAAGATTCAGCTCTATATAAATTCTCTAAGAAGCTTCTAGCTTGTTTTACACTACCAATTCTTCCTTCTTCTTTAGTTAGATTAACTTTAGATGAAATTGAATCTGTTCCTAGATAATATCTTTTCAGTGTTGTATTATATAATTTACGGATTCGATCATCAGCTTCTGTTACTAGATATGCTTTTGAACTCTCAATAAATGCAACTTCATCTTTTGCAAATTTTAACCAGGGAACTAAATCAACCTTAAACATCTCTCCATTGGATGTATTAATTACAGTTGATCTTAGTAAAAAAGGAGAATCAACAGCAAAGAAATCATCACCTTCTGTTACTAATACTTTACCAACTAATTCCTCTCCATGGATTAATTTAATAATTCCTGTAAATTCTTTTGATTGATTTTCGTTATCGTTCATCTCTTTTCTTCCGAAAATTGATTGGAATAATCTCATAATTAAACTTTTCTTGTGAATAAATTTTTATTCTTTCTATGAGATGATTTAGAGTATAATTTTTTAAATCTCCTACACTAAAATCATCAGCTATATCATATAAAATAGCATTTGTTTTTCTATTACCCTTTCTTAGGACCCTACCAATTGATTGGAGATTTCTAACTCTTGATTTGGAAGGGCTTGCAAACACAACATTATGTAAATTTTTAATATTAATACCTGTACTAAATGTACCGTAAGAGGCAACAATAATAGCGTTATTTTGTTGTTCTGTAATTGCTCTTACTTCTTCTCTCTCCTCAGTGTCTACACCGCCATAAACGAAAAATACTTGTCGGTGAGGGTCTGGCACACTGCTATTTATTAAATTAAAAAGTGGCTCACCATGTGTGGCAACCCTACTGAACAGTATGAGAGTGTTACCTTCTAGATCAGTTACCAAATTTTTAATGAAATTATTTCGTTTTTCATCTAAACATAATGTTTCTAATTCGTCATTATATGTTTCAAATTTTTGAGGATCATGTTGCAATAGGAGAACATTAATTTTTAATGTTGATAAGTATCCTCTATCAATAAGTTGATTGGTTTTGATAACTTTATCAACGGTTCCAAACAGTCCTTCTAACACTAACTGATTCACATTAGAACCATCGAGAGTTCCAGTAAACCCAATCCTATGTTTGCAGTTGTGAAGTTTAGTCATTATCTGAGTTAAAGACTTTGCCTTAAACTGGTGGGCCTCATCACCAATTACACAATCAAATTTTTCAAACCATTTTTTTGGCATTTTGTAAATAGATTGCCAAGTTGTAATGGTAACATTTTTTGAACTATTTTTATCTTTACCTGCATATATTTTATGACAGTGTGGATCTGGATCCCAGCCATATTCTTTAAAATCACCAACTAACTGTTCTACCAATGATGTTGTTGGAACTACAATTAAAATATTTAATCCTTTGTCAAAAAACCATCTTACGATACAGTAAATCATTAAAGATTTACCTGATGCTGTAGGTGACAATAAAAGTTTACGATTATATCTTAGTGCCTTGTAGATTGCAGTAAGTTGATAATCTCTAACCTTAAAAGGAATATTTAAAGTTTTTACATAATCAAAAATTTCACCTGGAGTTATAGTTCCGTTCTTGTCATTTGGCGATCCATAATATTCGTTATGTATATCCTCAAATGTATACCCATGAACGTTCAACCAATCTATCAAGTATCCATACAGACCACAATATATTTGTCCATTAGCAGGACTGAACAATTTAATCTTACCATCCCAAATTCTTTTTTTGTATTGAGGCATAAATTTTGCCCCTGGTACATCAAAACTAAAATACTCTGAAAGTTCGTATTTTATATGTGGTTCACAATCGACTGATAGATAAACTTCATTGCGTTTCTGGATCTTGACATCAGTCATTACACACTACCCTGCATAAATTTTTGCCAATCAATACTATTCTTAATTTGAAAAGTTCGATTGTTCAATTGTTGGATAACTTTTTCCAAGAAAAAAATCATCTCTTCATAATAATTTATACGAGTTGTAACATTTTGTATTTCTGGATCAGCGTCGATGTACATTGGAACATCTTGCTTTAAAACTTTTAAGTCAAACGGATTTTCCTGATAAACTTTATCCGAAGCTTTACCAGTGTAGTATTCAAATTTTTCTCTGATGAGAACTTTATATTCGTGTTCTTTTCTTATCTTAATTGATCTTACATCAGACAAGTAATTTAAATACTTGCTGTGTAGTTGTGGAATTTTTGTTGACTCATTATCGAGTAAGTCATTATCAAGTTTTGAATCTTCAGCCCATTGGGATTTAATGTCATCAAGTGTAATCATAATCTTTCAAGTTTTTATCATAAATGTCATAAATTGTGTATTTAAACACAACGTCAACAGTGAAGTATTCTGTGTCTGTGTATGTAGAATCAAAATTCAATCCACCCAAAGATACTGGGAATAAATCTTTGAAATTGACCGCAAATTTTTTGTTGAAGTTGGAATCTAGAATAAAAAGATTTCCATCCGAATAAGTTTTTTCGTCATAGTCTTCACCGATCAAATATTCATTGTAATCATTACCAGATCTTGGATGACCTAAACCACGAATCCAATCATGAATTGCTCTGTAGTTTGATAGATTCTCATCCACCAAAAATCTTAGACTTAAATCATCAAAATTAATTTCATCTCCTGGAAGAGGGATTGCATTCATTCTAGTTGCTTGCGAGGTAGTAGCAAGATTTAAACCAGGAACGTTTGCAGATTGACAGTAAAAAGCAACCTTTGGATACTTATTCAATTGAAATTGAAATCCGATACCCGACAAAAAATTTGAGGGACATCCACTATTATTAATAAAATTGGCTGCCATTTTATTCTCTAAACTTTTTCTAATATTTAGGCATAAAAAAAGAGGGTCCGAAGACCCTCCAGTATAATCTTGTGAGATTAGATCACATGAGGTTAAGAACTCTCGTGCGACGATAGTAGACGTTATCGTTAGCGGTGAGTGCGCCAGAGCGCTGTGTTGTACCACCTGCGAAGGGGTTAGCAACCATACCGTAACGAGTCTTGAATCCAATCTTAGGTTGGAAGGTGTCCTGACCGATGGAACGAACCATCTGGAGGGGAACGTAGGGGCAGTAGAAGATACCTGCATCGTATGCAGAAGAACCCTTATAACCCATGACGTAGTAGTGATCGTCTGAGATATTAGCAGAGTAAGGATCAACGTAGACCTTAATACGACCGTTAAGTACACCAGCAAGGGTGGACTCGGTGTCGTCAGGAGTACCACTAGTAGAAAGAGCAGGGGTGTAATCAAGTACACCAGCCATGTTCAGGGCAGAAGCAACGTCAGCAGAGCAGACGATGAAGTTACCCTTCCCTCTACGAGTCTCTTGACCAATCGCGTTGGCATCTCTTTCGATCTGATAGATAAGTCCTTTGAACTTCTCAACGGACCAACGACCATTCGAGTCAACGTCAAGGTCGAATGAACCAGCGTTAGCAACGTTGTTCTGAGCACCAGGTTTTGCAACCGTATAGATGGTACGAACGACTTCACGGTTGATCTCGGCAAGAACCTCAGTCGAGAGGATGTTGGCGAGTTCAGTCTCAGCATCAAGACCGTGGATTGCCTTAAGGTCTTGTGCCAGTTCCAAACTGTACTCAGCTTTCAGAGCACGTGCTTTCGCTTCAACGGTAACTTTCTCGATCGAGAATGACATCTCGCGGAAAGCGGAACCATCACCAAGACCCTCAAGGGTTCCAGTGTTCATACCACCAACGGCGGCATAATCACCAGGTGATGCAGCGTTAAGAACTCCAGGATTGGTTGCATTCTCACCAGTTGCAGCACTGTAAGCACCACCACCAGCAGAGAAACCAGAAGGAACTTCGTTGAAGAAGGTCTCAGTACCAGACTGATCTCCTCTCAGAGCACGCATTGCGAAGATCAAGCCGGTAGGACCAGACATTGGCTGAACACCAGCAATGTCATATGCCATCAACTTGGGCATCGAGCGACGGATCAGGCTGATCAGTACGGGGTCGAAACCTGCAACAGGACCAGTTGCAGTAGCACCGCCACCGAAACCACCAGTACCTACAGAGTTGGTTGGATCCTCATAAAGGAGTGAACGCTCTTCGCGCAAGAACTTCTCTTGGTTCTCCAGAAGAATAGCGGTAACAGCTTTTCTGTGATTATCTTTGATATTGTCCAGGCCGTTGTGCTCCAAAATGGGAGTCCACTTCTCCTGAAGTTTTTCCGAATTGTACATTTGTTAGTACTCCTTGATTGTTTTTAAGTTAGGAATCAGTAATTATTTATGCGGTGATCATTTCCAACGATCAATCGCTGCCTTGTAGGCGGCCATTGGTCCTTCGACTAGATCTCCTTTTGTCTCTTCCACCAGATCTTCAGTATGCGCGATTTGAGACTTAGGGAAATAGTTTTCCTTAATTGTCCCAACTTTTTCGCGGAAAGATTCTTCACTATCAAACTCAACACCTTCAGTCAAGGAGGCGAACCGTTCTTTTTGTGTATGAGCAAGACCCTCGGATACTTCACTTACAATTCCATTTTTAATATAAGTTCCGAGTTGCTGATTTAGCTCAATATTAGTTTCGATTTGTTCATTGAGTTTTGTTTCCATTTCATCAAGCTCGGAGGTCATACCTTCGAGCACATCATATTTGTCATCTGGAATTTCAATGTAGCTTTCAGTGAAGAGGTTCTTCAAACCAGTGATGAACTCTTCAGTGATTTCATTGCGAAGACCCGAATCAATGGCGAGTTGGTTCTCTTTGACCCACTGTTCGGAAACATAATCTAGATGAGCATCAACGCGAGCCTCCATGGACTCTTTGAGAGTTGCAGTTTCAGCTGCAAGTTTCTCTTCGTAGATACCCTCAAACTTTTCGACTTGCTCAACAACTTTAGCCTTTACAGCGGCTTCAAAGATTGTGGCAGCCTTAAATTTGAAGTCTTCAGAAAACTCTTCTCCGTTAAGCAGGGCTTCAACATCGGCCCTAACATCAACTTCGATTTCAATTTTCTCAGCGACGACTTCTTCTTCTACTTCAGTCTCTTCCATTTTTGCGGAAGCGGCGGAAGGTTTAGCCTTGAGAGATTTACTACCCTCATGTGACTGTGCAGCGGCAGCTTTCTTGCCGATAGAGGCGGTGTCGTCAGGTTTGACAACAGGTCCACCTAAATCTGCGGCGGATGTTGAATTACCTGGCGTTTCGCCTTCTAGTTTTTTAGGAGCTTTATCTCCAGCATTCGCATTTGCGGTTACTGGATTTTGCTCTTCGAGAGTTTCGATCTCTTGTTCAACAGACATTGGAAAATCCTCTGGGAAAGTGTAGTATTTTCTTATAATATTTATCAGACTTGGAAATTACGAAGTAAATTCTCAAAAGCTTTGAGTTTTTTACTGGTAAGATCGTTCACCGATGAGTTATCAATGGACTCTTTAACAGCGGCAATATCAGACTCTTTCCAGAGACCGTTATTCCAAACCCAGTCTCTACCTTCCATAATACCTTCAACGAAAGCATCAGGGGCAGAAGGGTCGGCAACAATATCCGCAGCAGTGGATAACATAAAATCGTCTTTGACGATATTAGTGTCACCTCTTCTTTCAATAGAACCAAGACCTCTAGATGAAACACCAAGTCTTACACCTTCTTCAAGAAGATTTTTGGCAATTCTACCCATAGGGGTTTCTAAGAGTTTAGCTTTACCAATAAAATTGTTACCCTTTTGTTCGAGTGAAACAATTTTATGGGACACTCTATCTAGGTTAATTGAAGGGCCATCTGGATGACCTAATTCACCAAGAGCACGACCTTTAGTAACATAACTTTCGTTATAATTTGCTACTTCTCTACACAGAGTCTCAATGGGATACATTCTCCCATTGCGATTTTTTAATTCCGCTTGGAGAAAGATACCTTCAATGAAATGATTTTTTTTACCGTTGTTATCTTCCGTTAAGAAAGAAACGTCGATAATTTCTTCTGCAATGAGCTTCATGGTTGTTCTTCTGGTTGTTCTTCAGCAGTAGCTTCAGTATCATCAACTTGAGCAATGGGTTCTACCTCATCATAAGCATCCACATCGGGTTGCTCTTGATCAGGACCATTGAACATTGTTTTGGCAATCTGAGCTTTTCTTGCGGTAATATATTCAGAGCTCTTCCCGTATAGTGCATTATAAATTTTTTCATTTGCATTGAGGTGATCCTTATCCAGGATATCATCAATTACATTACTCACGGGTTGATCAACTTCAGTTTCCATACCAAATATTATGTATTACAAATATTATTTATCAAATATTCCCCTTACCATAGTCATCTGGGGAAATCATGGAGGAAAATGCGGAGTCTAAATCACCGCCTCCACCACCTTCAGGTGGAGCTTCACCACCTTCTTCTGGAGCAGCACCACCCATCTGATCCATTGCTGCCATTGGATCTTGGATGATACCCATTTCTTTTTCTTTTATAATTTGAGCATCGATCTCTTCAATCTCATCCTCAGTTTGTTTCAGAATTTGTCTGCGGACATAATCTACGGAATAGTACTTACCAAGGAATGGTTCGCAGAGGTTGACTGCATTAATGCGTTCCGTCAACATCTCCATTTCCTTCAGTTCAGTGAAGTGATTATCGAAGATGAAATCATATTGGATGTCTTCTTTTAGTTCATCCCAATCTTCAGGAGTAACAATACCCTTGAGGATAAGCTGAGTCTTCAGGATGTCATGGAAGAGTTCTGAAAAACGCTTACGGAGACGACCAACAAATTTTGCAAATTTTAGTTCATCACGAGTGATCTCATTGGAACGACCAATTGTGAATGAAGATTCTTGTTCCAGTCTTGAGAGTGGAATATTCAGAGACTTATATAGTTTCTTCTGGAAATACTTAACGTCTTCCAGTTCACCTAAATTCTGTCCACCTGGAAGAGTTGTGATCTCTGTACCACGACCACCTTCTCTACGAGGCAACCAGAAGTCTTCAAGCATACTCATATGCTTGCGATCATCTCTCATCTCACCAGTCGAAGAATCATAGACTTGTTTGTTACGATAACGACCCATGACTTCGCGGAGATATTGTTCCGCTTTCATCTTAGGCAAGTTACCAACATCAATATAGAAGATTCTTCTTTCTGGTGCTCTGGAAATTCTGTAAATCACCAGAGAATCTTCAATCATTCTCAGTTGATTGACTGATTTAATTGCTTTGTGAAGATACGAAAGAACCATATTTCTGTTATGGTCCATAACACCAGAAGGAACATAAGAAATTGCATCAGCGGCAATTTTGATTCCTTGGTTGTCACTACCCTTGTATCCTTTTGGGAAGTAAACATAGTAATCTACAGTTTCTCCGTAATCAAGTTTTAGACCAGCTTCAAGTTCTGTTCCTCTCAGTCTGTCTTTTTTAACTTCCCTTACTCTTTTAATTTTAAGTGCATCAATATATCTCAGTTCTTTGATACCTTCTTCTGGTTTATCAAAGTCAATGAGTTTATGATAAAAAATTCTACCGTCAATATACCAACGACGGAAAATCTGATGTGCTCTTTTATCGAAATCTAGTAGACGAACAATATGTTTAAATTCATCTCTAATCGATTTTTTAATCTTGTCGCTTGCTGCGAGATTTGATAGTTCAATCTCTACAGGTGCATAATCTAAATCGCTACTAATAGATTCGTTGATAATATCATCAATCGCGGAATCAGTTTCTGGATGTAATGCAATCTCTCTATATTTACGAACAAATTCAAAATCGTTATTATGCTTTCCTACTCCATCAAGGTCTAGGTACTGACCAAAATAGGCACCTGCAGCTACTGCTGAGGTGCCATCATCACTATCTGGTGGAGCAGGAGAATATAATTTCCCCTGCTTTTTTCTAGCCTCGATAGAAAATCCAAATAGTTGAGTCATTTTGTAATAGTATTTCTAATCAATACTATTTATCAGTTCTGTAAAGAGTTCTTGGTGACTTCAAAGAAATTATATTGGAATTCAACAGTAAATTCTTCGATTTGGTCATTAGACTCATAAGAAAGATCGATCGCAGAGATCGCGGAAGGCCAGGAATCATAGAAACGATATGCACGAATAACGTCCATTCCGTCAACACCTGGTGCCTCAATGTTTGCAGGTGTTTTTGATGGGTTGATTCCATCACGGCTTAATTGATAAACCGTCATATCTCTACAGTAGGATTCTCCACCGTCTGCGCCATAACCCAATTGGGCAACGTTTTCAGCGTGAGCGTTAATACCACGAGACCACTTCTCAAATGCTTTACGAATATTGAAGTCACCGTCGTTAACAACTGTTACCGACCATGGTTCAAAGGTTCTGTCTCCAGCAACCTTAAGCATTCTTCCTCTATAAGGAACTTCAATTGTACCAACACTAGATGCGGGGATCTGTGCAGTTTTTACTAGAAATTCAGAGGTTTCTGTAGCAGCTTTGGATGAATCTGTGCCGATGTCAACAACCCCAGCGAGGTTGGGGAAGTTGAGACGTACCAGAAATAGATTGGGGCGGGCGCCCCCTCTAGTCAGTTTTGATTTAAACTCTGTAATGCCTTTTGCCATTTTCTTTTAGCTCCGTGTGTTATTTATTTAAAAATCAAGAAATTAATTCATTGAAAGAAACACCCGTTCTAGTGGCAACGAAGGTGATCGTAATAAAGTTAATTGTCCTAGCAGGTTTGATGTAAATTTCTGCTTGGAATTCATTACGGTCAACAACATCTGGAGTGTTGTTAGAGTCATCACAAACGACTAAGAAGTCGTAGATACCTCTTCTTCCCTGGACATTTCTCAGATAAGGATCACATGCACCTTTGAATGCAGAGCGTGTAATTTCATCGTTGATCTCAAAGAGTTGGAACTTAGAGAACCTAGCAATGTTTTTCTCCACTTCAATAAACAAACGACGAACGTTAATTCTATCAAATGCAGATGGAGAAGACAATGCAGTTTTATCACCGAATAAAACAATACCCTGACCTGGGAAAGAAACAATAGGATTGATTCTTGCAGTGTAAAGTCTATCTCTTTCAGACTGCTTTGGAGAATATGCAAGTTTGGTTGCATTTCTTAGGTTTCCTCTGTTGTAACCAGCAGGAGAGAACCACGTTTCTGAGTTGATTGTTGTACTGATGCAGAGACCTGCAACGTCAGCAGCGCAAGGGAGATAACGGTAGGTATCGTTGTACTTATCGTAAACGTACTTATAACCACTATCAAAAATTGCATAAGAAGTAGATCCAAGTGTGTTGAAGAAATCAACAACTGCATCAGTTTTCTTAGTAGAAGTAGTAGAGTTGATTACATCTGTTCTCTGTGGAGAAACAACTGCAATACAATCTCTTCTGGATTCTGCAACACTGATTAGTTTTGCAGCACCAGAGGCTGTAATTTTACCTGGAATCAGGAAGTCGATATCAGCAAATTCTTCTGGATCAAGAATTAGATCGTAAGATGCTTCAACCTGTGCTTGGATTGAAGTAGCTGCACCAGCAAAATTGTAGTCTGCACCACTCGCAAGTTTCTTAGAAATAACTTTGTTGAAGACTGGGTAAACTGCATTAGCAGAAGGACCACCAATTGCAGCGACAGAAGCAACATTGCTATCATTATCAATTGCAGTGATATCAGCAGTATCGGCAAGAGTTTTATCACCACCGTAGATGAAATTAGAACCTAACTCAAGAACTTTTTTCCAGAACTTGGTATCACCCTCTGTACTCTTAGCATCACTTGCTTTAGACACATAGGCAAACGATTCGATTAGTGTACCTGGATTACCAGTTACATTACCATCAGTGTCAACTAGGACGATGTGTAATTCATCGAACTTACCACCACGGGACTTAACGAATGGAGAAGTTCCTGGTTGTGGGGCAATAGATACCCACTTCTTACCAGATGCATATTCTTTACTGGCGTAAAGATCATTACTTGTAATTGCACTAACAGTAGCAATAGTTGCACCTGCATGATCCTGAATTACAGAATTTGCAGCAAGTCTCTTAGTCGTGTCCCAAAGGGTAACTTCGTAAGAATCACTACCATTATTACTGTAAACAGTACCTTCGTATGTGTTAGAACCACTTGCCCACTTGATGTAAGAACCAGCAGCTGCAAGACTTGCACCAACTGTTGCGACATCAAATGTTAAATCAGCAGCACCGCCACCACCGAGTTGTGCATCGGCAACAGTGATTGTGTCACCAACTGCATAAGCAGAACCACCACTTACAACAGTAACTGTGGCATCACCACTTCCATCAACTACGATGGAGAAAGTAGCACCAGTACCAGCACTAGCTGCGGTGTAATCGGAAGCACCGATTGTATATGTAGCAGCAGTTCTCGAAGCATCTGCAGCACCAATGGTGCCTACAGTTAAAGTTTGTCCTGCTGCGGGTGTAACAGTTACCTGTTGGTGAGCACCAACGTCAGTCATTGCAACTGTAATTCCATTATGGAATGTACCGCCGTATCTACCAGCAAAGGTAAATGCAGTGGTTACTCCTCCATAATTTTCTTCATAATCAGATTGATTGTTAATTAGGAGTGAAGTTGAAGTTGTACCATCACTATCAACATTAGCCGTTCTCAATGCCAAATCATTAGCAGCTCCTGGTTCTCCACCAGCAGGTCTAATGACAGCAGCAACACCACCGTACTGAATAACAGTAGCAGCGGCAAACCAAGACTCATAATTATTATCGGAAGGTTCCCCGAAAATGTCTACCAGCTCTCTTTCGCTGGAGACATAGGTTACTTCGTCAGTAGGTCCCTTCGCAGAAGCGATAGAAACAACACCGATGTTTTGGTCCGAGACGTTAATAGTGGCTGTTAAGTCAACCTCCTTTATTTGTACTCCTGGTGAAGCAAACGCCATGTGTATATCCTCTATGAGATTTATTCTCCAAACTATTTATTGTTTAGTGGTTTTTCATGGGGGAAACAATACATGAACATACTACCAATCAGGATATTCCCAGTATATAGTACTTCCATTTTTTCTCGTATTAATTACTCTTTTTTTAGTACATGACTTACATTCATATGCATATGATGAAGGATACTTGCCCCTATCTTTCCTTATCAAATAATAGTCTGTTAGCAAATCTTTAGTTTTGCCACATGTTCTACACTTTCTTTGTTTGAACAGAAGATGTTCTAAGTTAAATTCGTCATCAATCTTCATTTGTATTCCCACATGAAAGATCTGTCTCCGTATTCATCGACCTTCCATACGTCACCAGTTGAATCCACAAAAGTACTCTCTTCAAATCCATCGTTAACAAACCCAAACGGTGCCATATCTTCTTCAATTGCTTCTCTTTGATCTTCAAAAATTCTTTTTCTGATGTCATCAGATGTCAGTTCTTTAAAATAATCAGATGTACATAACCATGCAAAGATAACCAAACACATTGCAAGGTCATCATTACACCCTTCTTCCGCTTCAAACGATTGTTTCTTCTGAATAAATGTAGTAAGTTCTGCGATTACATCATAGTCACTTACAATTAATTTATCATCTTCAATAAGCGCTTTTAAATTGGAACAACCAGTTTTTTTAACTGTAGATGTCATCTTAACACCTAATTGCGATTTATGAGAAAACCCTTGACCAACTAGTTGACCAGCGCGGCCTCGCATCGCACACATAAGAAGATTGTCATATTCCAAATCAAACTGCATAATATCTGCAACCTGACCTCCAATATCGTTGACTTCCACCATAACGAAAGCATGGTTATAGTTTTTAGCAACCTGATTTATAATATTGGGAAAGATTAAAGGTTTAATAGTATTATTTTTATATTTTCCTACTAGCTTATAAGGTATAGTTGTAATATCAATTAGTGTAAATGCAGAATAATCATTACTAACACCTCTAGAAACGTCAACTGTCATTATATAAGTATGATCTTTCTGGACTGGTTCGTAAATTTGCAATCCCTTACTAGATTCAATAGCTTCTTCATACACCATCATTTTAAGTTTTGATGGTGCAATTAATGTATCTACAGAACCAAGAAACTCACACTCAAATTCTTGTGTAAACTGACGTTGAGATGTGTTTGCAATTGTTTGTTCTTTCCATACAGCATCTCTACCTGGAACCTGAGACCAATGGACTTCAGTTGTTGTATACTCATTTCTACCAAGTTCGGCATCATGCCATAACTTGTAGAACATGTTCATCCCGTTGGGGGTGGAGATGATAATAACCTTAGTAGATTTACCAGAAGAGATAGTTGGATAAACAGAACTAAAAAACTGTTCTGCAATATGGTTTGGAACAAACGCAAATTCGTCCAAGAAAATAATATTAAATGACATACCTCGGACAGCAGAACTAGATGTAGATGCTGCAAGAATCTTCGATCCGTTCTCTAGTTCTACATTACCTTTGTTCCAGGCAAGGATACCATGTTGCATCCATCGTGGTAAGTTCTCATACGCTAACTGTAAACGAGATAATAGTTCTCGTGAAGTTGATGCTTTATTAGCAAGAATACCAATGTTTACATTGTCATTAAATATGATATAATGAAGCAAGTAAGAAACAACAGTAGTAGACTTACCAGTTTGCCTGGGTAATTTAGCAATGTTAAACCTATTTTTATGGAACCTATCTACCATTTCCTCTTGGAAATCGTACATGTTAAAAGGTACTAGACCTTCATCAAGAGAAACAATCTTAATATAATTTTTAGCAAAATATACAGGATCGTCCTTACACTTCAAAAACTCGATTACCTGTTCTTCGGTAAATTCAATTGGTGTATTTGCTTTTTTTAGATTGGGATTACCTAGATAAATCGAATCAGATGCCATAATTAATTTTTATAAAATGTGTAATCAGTCAACATTGCAAACATTCTCTTCTTCATTATATCTAAGAGTATTTGCTCTTCATAAGGACGTGCTGGAGCTCCTGGCCACATCTTGATAGAATAGTCAAAATGATCGTACAGACATCGAACTTCATCTATTCCTAATGTCATAGTACAATACCACTCATTTTCTTCAAATGAGGGTTCCATGTTTTCTCCTTATTTCTCTAAGTGCTTCTAAATTCATATCTTTAGTTCCACCATCGTAGGCGTGAGCATAACCTTCTTCGATCATTTGCTCATTCAATGATACTTCTGCATCTCCAATATATAACCAACCAAGAAGGCGACCGTACTTACCCATACCGCCAACCAATTCAGTTCTAACAGAGAGTTCATCGTCACCAGCAATTGCTCCTTCTAGTTTTTCTTTCATCCAGTTGGTAGCATCTAGTCCCAGTGCCTTCTCCTCAAGGTTTCTCGTTCTCTTC
>Ga0098056_1000158_pt1 | contig 26372 bp, 19 predicted proteins | sample 17BtaG_FD_92583 | JGI IMG/M metagenome (GOLD analysis project Ga0098056, IMG submission 92583) | Marine viral communities from the Subarctic Pacific Ocean - 17B_ETSP_OMZ_AT15314_CsCl metaG | ecosystem: Environmental > Aquatic > Marine > Oceanic | place: Subarctic Pacific Ocean | collected...
TCATATCTAAGCCACAACTTATCAGAACAAACACAAAATATGATAGATACTGTTATAGATTGTAAAACTAACGACTACAAAGAAACTATTAAAAATATTACAAGTTTGCAATTAGCAAATTGGGATAGAAGTTATAGAGGAATAAAAGATGCCAAGTAAAAAGCCAGTATGGATTGCAGGAATTGCTAGAGGACATAACGGTGGAGTATGTCTATTAAAAGACGGTGAAATTGTTTTTTCAATTGAAGAAGAACGCTTAACAAGACAAAAGTACGACGGTGGTCCGTATGCAAGTATGATTAAGATACTTGAATACACAGACAAACTAGACTTTTTAGTTGTTGCACATACACAAAATTTAGAACAAACTGCTGGCAAAGTAGACTTTAGTGGCGACGATGTTTATACAGGACTTGCACGTAAGCTAGGACTTATTAAACGTGAAGCATTCCAAGGTGGTAATCATCCTCAAGTAATTGACATGTCAAACATTCATCACAAGTTACATGCCGCTTGTGCTTTTTATCGTTCAGGTTTTGAAGATGCAGTAGCAGTTATTGTTGATGGTGCAGGCACATTTATTACATTAGACATTGGCGGACAACCTACTACTGTTTGGGAAACAGAAAGTATTTACGATTGTAACTATCCTGATAATTTTAAAACATTGTACAAACACATTGGTGCTAATGGACCTGTTATGGGTGCATGGATGCCTGAGTTTTCAAGTGAAATGTATGACGAAGATAAAGACCAAACACACGAATTAGTTATTTCAGAAAATGCTGGTATTGTTAAAGCGTATGAAGCAGTTACAGAGTACTGTGGATTCAGTTTTATTGAGGCAGGTAAAACTATGGGATTGTTTCCATACGGTAAAGCAGACAGTCCAGCACCCAAAATATTTAGACATGATACAATGACACCACAAGCAGATAGACATGTTATTGTTCCAACGTATCCTAACGGTGCTCATGTTAATTATAACATGCACACATACCTAACAAATCACGGCGATGATGAAAATCAAGATGTAACGTATTTAGAAAACAGACGTAACATGGCTTATCAAATACAAACAGAAAGTCAAGCGGAAGTTACAAACTTAATTCGTAAAGCTGTTGCAATGTCAGGTAAGAATAAAGTAGTTATTAGTGGCGGATACGGACTTAACTGTGTTGCTAACTATCATTACTTACAAGCATTAAAAGACGAAGGTATTGAAATTTATGTTGAACCAGTAAGTAACGATGCAGGTACAGCAATGGGTGGTGCAATGTTAATGCATAGACGTCTAACTAAAAGTAATAAACGTCAAGAGCAACAAGAAACACTATATGAAGGACCAGCTTACAGTTACACAGACGAAGAAATTAATGCAGTTGTAGAAAGGTATAATGCAACAGTTGAAGATGCAGACAATACCAAAGCTGTAGACTTACTTGCTGATAGAAAAATTGTTACCCTATTCCAAGGACGTAGTGAAAACGGTCCACGTGCATTAGGTAATAGAACTATTATGTATGATCCAAGTGATCCTAATGGTAAAGATTACGTAAACAAAGTTAAACGTAGAGAATACTTTAGGCCTTTTGCTGGCAGTATACTTGAAGAAGATGTACATGAATGGTTTGACTTGCGTGGTATGAAAAGTTCACCAACAATGATGTATGCTGTAAACTGTCAACCTGGTATTGCTGAAAAGATTCCAAGTATTATTCACGTAGATGGCACATGTCGTATTCAAACAGTTAATAGAGATCAAAACAAACATTACTATGACATTATCAAAGCGTTCAAAGAACGTACTGGTACTAGCATTATTTTCAATACTAGCTTTAACTTAGGTGGCGAGCCGTTAGTTGAAACATTAGATGATGCTGTGCGTACACTACGTAATAGTGATATTGAATATCTTTACCTACCAGAATACAATAAGCTGATTACAGTAAACAATTAATAAGCTAATTTACCCTTTATTTAGGCATTCCACGCTTACACCACTAGCAATCGTAACAGTCCATAATTAGGTAAATATACTAAAGAGGAATGTAAAAGGTACAATGAGCTTCGATATCACCAAATACTTTAGACGCGGACAAAATAGTACGATTGAGTTTCGTAACGGAACCAACTTGTCTTACGCAGGGCCAAGCTATTCATTAGTGGAAGCAGGAACAGAATTAGACCGTTGGTACGTTGGTAGTTACTTTGGCGTAGAATACACTATTGCATGTGATGTAAACAGTGAACGTAAAGAAGTAATTAAAGCAATGGCAACAGCTAGTACTAGTGAAGCAAATATTGTTGTTTACGGACGTAGTAATTTAGGAGATGACCTATTACAATTAGAAGTTGAAGTTACAGATTCATACTTTAAACTTATGGCATATCCAAGAGTACAAGATGACTCAACTGCTATTTCAGGTGCAAAAGTAATTTATTCAGCAAACTATTATGCAACACAGAACGAACCTACAGCAACGTTATTAGGATCAAACGTTGCGGCAAACGCACCAGTTTACACATTAAACCCAAGCACTACAAATACTGGAGAACTTGGACAAACAGTTACAATAGAATTAATTACATCAAATGTACTTGCAGGTACAGTTTTACCTTTCACAATTACAGGTGTACAAAGTGCAGACATAGGTGGATTAAATCTTACAGGAGCATTTATTGTTGGAACAACAGATATTATTAGTTTCCCTATTACTGTTGACTTATCATCAGAAGGTTCAGAAGTATTAAAACTAGAACTTGATAACAAACAAGCTAATACTAGCATAGTTATTCAAGATACAAGTACAACACCATCTATTACTTACGGACTTGTAACTAGTGCGGCAAGTGTTAACGAAGGTGAGTCGTTTACTATTACTCTAAATGCTGAAAATGTTGCAGACGGAACATTAATTGGATATACAATTACAGGTGTTGATGCATCTGATATTGGAAATGCCGCATTAACAGGTACATTTGAAATTGGAACTACAGAATCAATTGTTTATACTGCCACTGAAGATGCATTTACAGACGGTCCAGAAACCTTCCAAATGTCAATTGATGGTACAGATACTGTTGTTGAAGTTGCTATTGGCGATACAAGTTTAAGTCCAATTATTCCAAGTTATACTTTAGGATCATCTAGTACTACAGTTAACGAAGGTGGTGTGTTTACAATTACACTTTCAACTTCAAATGTTGATAACGGTACTGTTTTACCTTATACAATTTCAGGTGTAACAGGAGCAGATATAGGTGGAGCGGCATTGACAGGAAACTTTGTTGTTGGAACTACAGACAGTCTTACATTTACAGCAACAGCTGACGCAACAACAGAAGGTGATGAAGGATTTGTAATATCATTAGACAATGGCGAATCAACATTTAACTTAGCTATTGTTGATACAAGTACAACTCCAGGAAATAGTTATACAATAGCAACTTCAAATAGTGGCTCAGGTGCATATACATTAAACGGAACAGATAGATTAGGTCCAGTAAGTGGTTCTAACCAAACAGTAACAATTAATGTTAATGACACAGTTACATTTAGTATGAATGCACCAGGACATCCGTTCTATATTAAGAACGCAAACTCAACAGGTACAGGTAATATTGTAACAAATCCATTAGCAACAGGACAAGGTGCATCATCTTCAGGTAATGTAGTTTGGACACCATCCGCAGTAGGAACTTATCATTATAACTGTCAATTCCATGGAGCAATGCATGGATTAATAGTGGTACAAAGCTAGTGATAAATACTATTGGAGAAACTAAATGGCAGTAATTAAATCACCCTTCCAAGCTCAGTATGGCTTTAAAAGCCCGGGCTTCATGGTCGACGAAGTAGGTAACGTACAACTTCGTACACTTACCTATACAGTAACAGAAGATGTTGTAGATACTGCTGGCGACTTTTTATTCCGTCAAGCTGGTAATAGCTTTACTATTGATGGTAAAACAGATCCAGATGATCTTCCTAACTTATTACAAAACCCAACGTTTGAATTAACTAGAGGAAGTAGTTATGTTTTTAATTTATTTTTAAGAGAATTAAATGAAGCCGGTGATATTACTGGTAACATGACATTAAATTTTTATAGCTTTGATGGTTCAGTATATCAACCATTTGGTACTGGTTTATCACATACATCTTTAGATGGTGAAACAACAGTTACAGGCAATGATGCACAGAGTAAATTTGAAGGTAAATTAACTTTTACAGTACCTGATAACGCACCAGCGGCATTGTTCTACGGTGATGGTGATCAAATACCATTAGTAGAAATTTCAGTTATTGATCCACTAGTTAGTGGTATTGGTAACTTTAGTAGAATTACAACAACAGGCAACTTAACAGCCCAAGGCGAGAATGCAGTTATTACACTTGCACCTAGTGGAAGTTCAGGTACAGTAGTTATTAATCCATCAAACGGTGGAACACTTAGTAACATGGATGTTACTACTAATTTATTAACAGTAACAGATACTGCTAACTTTACAGGTTTAAATGCAAATGTAAATGTAAGCCCAACAGGCAATGGTAGATTAACTATTGCTCCAGCAGGTGGCGGCAATATAGACGGTATAAGCATTGGTTTAACTAAACCAGGAGCAGTTACCACTAACAACTTGGTTGCGACCGCAGGAACAATAAATAACACTACAATTGGAGCAGTAACTCCGGCTAGTGCAACGTTTGCTACAGCACAAGTACAAGCAAACCCAACAACGGCTACGACAGTTGCTAACAAAAAATATGTGGACAGTAGGGCATCAGCAATGGCTGTTGCTTTCGGAATGTAGGAAAACAAATGGCAAAGAAAAAAATTGACTCGTATATATTTCAACCAGGTATTCCTGTCACTGAAAATAGATTTCCATATGCATACAAATTAATTAACGATAATACAAACTTTATTATTGACGAATTATCAGCATGGCTTACTGCACAAGTTGCGGCAAACACAGGAAATCCGGGTTCAATATGGTACAACTATACATACAACGATGTGCTATGTAGACGTGACACACGATATAACTTACAAGGTACAGACGGAGTAACAGGTATACTTTGGGATTTACGTTATGGCGGAAATTACCAAGCACGTTTCTTAGCAAGTAAGTATTGGATTAATTCAACACCACAGATTGATGGCGATAGAGCTCCTGAAATTGCGGCAAAGAACTTTGTTGTTAGTTTAATTAACAACTACATTTTACCACAAGTTCCTTACACAAGTTTACAAGCAGATCCGGCTACAACTACACAAGTTTATGACAACGGTAGTAGTTATGAAACAGGTACTGATGCAAGAATAACAGAGCTAATGGGTATCATTACAACTGTTATTGCAGGCGGACTAGACGTTATTCCACCACTACAGAGATCACAAATTTCAAGTGTTAAGATTCAGACTCGTGTTCCTGCAAACGATTTATTGTTGATTACAGATTCAACAAACAACGAAATTTTATATAACTTTAGTGATCCAGACTTAGGTGCTAGTGTTGCATTCCAAACAGATGACACTTCACAGTTAACTAAAGGTGTAGAAGAAGACTTTCCAAAGTTCCTTGAAAGAACTGGTACAGTTACTACTGTTTATCTTAAAAAAGATACAGACAACAGAGTTTACTCTCCAAAGGCAGTAGCACTATTAGAAGCAAATACAAATTTTATTAAGAAAGAAACTGTTGCTTGGATTGCAAGTAAAGTTGCGGCAAGTACAAGATTTACTCCTACTGCGGCGGCATATAGTCCTGCAAGTGGACAATTAGTTTTAACAATTCCTAGTCATACATATTACAGAGGAGACTATATTAGAATTGCAACAGGTGGATTAACATTTACTTGTGCAAAAGATGGTAATGCTACAGAACATGCATATCCAAGAGCTAGTGGTGTGCCTAATGATACAGGAACAGACCCATTTTATAATAAGCCAATTTTAATTGAAAGTTCTACTACAGACACAGTTACAGTTAATATTGGTATTTCATCTGATACTTCAGAACACACATTTGTATCAGCAACAGCTAATGCAATTTCAGATGTATGGTACAACTATACATACAATACTGCCAAGTGTGAAAGAGATATGGGCTTTAATGTTGAAGGTATTACTAACGATATTAAATATTCTGGTAATACACTAACACACTTTAATGCTAGTAAGTATTGGGTGCAAACTACGCCACAAATTGACGGCGATAGAATGCCAGAAGTTTTAGCAAAACACTTTGCAAGAGATTTAATTAACGGTTATATTTTCTCTAATACAGTATACGCAACACAACAAACAGGCGCAGGTGCAGTTGCACAAAATACAATCCTGCAAATTAGTGAGTTGAATGTTAGTCAAAGAGTAACAGAATTGTTTAGTATTATTACAAACGTTATTGAAAACGGTTTAAGTGTACTACCAATTAAAGAAGAAGTTAAACAGTTTTACGATACAGACGATATTCAAATCTTTATTGACCAAGGTGATGTTATTACTAGACCACATGACTTTGGTACAGATGCTATTGAACGTATGCGTGTTAGTAACTCAGTATCTATGCTTGATGCTGACTTTGAGTATGGACTACAGCCTACGAAGTGGCAAGCGATTGCTATGCAAAGAGGGTATCCAAGTATTTACGAAGTACCAGGTACTGATACACAGGTAGCAACAGTTGTAACAGATGCTTCAGTAGGTACAAACGGTGTTGGACAAAGTTTAATTACTGTAACTACAGTTGGTCCACATGGTATTACAGCAGGTACTCCAATTACAATTAAGGCATTAGAAAATAGTGTTGCTGGTGCAAGTAGAGCAGAAGGATCGTTTATTGTTTCAACTGTTCCAACAAACAGTTCATTTACATTCTTTGCTAAATCAAAAGTTGGTTCAACTAACGGTGAAGTATTATCAACATATTATACACAGTTAAGACAAGCAGGATTTTACACAGGTGCGGCAATTGGTCAACCACAGTTTACTATTTTATCACAGGGTGCGGCAGGTACATGGATTAACCCACTAGCGGCAGAAACAGGATCAAATATTGTTACTTGGTCAGGAACTGCTCCAGAAGTTGGTGCTCCGGTTATTAACGAACAAGGACAAGTGGCAACAGTTGATACGTTTGCTCCTGCAGATGCATTGCGAACAGGCGGTACATACACAGTTTCAACAGCGTTTTCAAACAGTATTGCGGCAGACTTAATTGTAGGTACGTATGAAATTGTTGTTAATGGAACTGGTGAAGTTACAAGTATTACAATTTTAAATCCAGGTAGAAATAATGAAGCTGGCGACATTATTACTGTTGTAGACGGTTCATTAGGTGCTGGTGGTGCGGCTGACTTTACATTTAATGTTGCTACAACAATAGATGGTACAGGAATTGGAAGTGGTGCTCAGGTTACAAGTATAACAGGTGGAGTACCAGGCGTATCAGACAATGGTGGTGTTTTAAATACACTTGATGTTAGTGGAGATTTTCCAATTGGTTCTAACGCAATTGATGTTGTTGATGCAACAGGCATTGTGCAAGGTGAAGCAATTGATAGAGGTGACGGAACAGCGATTCATGTTACTACTATTGTAGGTAATACACTTAACTTTGACGGAAATACTACAGGTGCTATTGTAGGTAATACAGTATCATACACAGGAATTACTGGTACTAATTACGAATCAGCAGGTTCAGGAGCAACGTTTAATATTGATAGAGGTAACCCTACTTTAGGTCAATATACAGTTGCAATGCAAACAGCAGGTATTAACTTTGAAGTAGGTGATGTATTAGTTGTTGATGGACAACAATTAGGTGGTACTTCAGTAACAAACGATTTAAGAATTACAGTTGATACTATTGACGTTGGTGGAGTAATTTTAACATATAGCTTTACAGGTGTAGCATTTGATGGTAATGCAGTATTAACAAACGTTACAGGTACTAACCTCAACGGTTTGGGTACTGGATTAATTCTTGATGTTACAAGTAGTGCTGGTGTGTACACAGCCGTAACTGATGATCCAACATACACAGATTTACCTCCAGAAGCAGGAACAGGCGGAACTGGAGCAACATGGGACGTTACATTAACTAATAACGTTTATGGTCCAGTTGTTAAAAATGCTGGTTCAACAGATACAGGATACACAGTAGGCGGAGTTGTTAGAATTCCAGGTAACGTATTTGGTGGTGCAAGTCCAACTAACGATTTAGATATTACTATTAATGGTGTTGACGGTACAGGTGCAATTACATCCTTTACAGAAGCAGGTACCGGTGCAGACGCAGTAGCAAACTTTGCGTCACCATCGTTTACTACAAGTTCAATTGGTACTGGAGCAGAAATTAACGTTTCATTTACTGGTAACACATATGCTGTTAACCCAGTAGCACCAGGTTCAGGTTATGCACAAAACGAAACACTTACTGTACTAGGTACAGAATTAGGTGGTACAAGTCCAGCCAATGACGCAACAGTTACTATTGATGCAATCGGCGGCAGTGGAGAAATTACAGGATTAAGTATTACAGGTGTTGCAGTTAATAGTGCGTCCTTTACTAACATTACTTCAGGATATAATGTTCAAGGAACAGGTGCAACATTTGACGTTGTACAAAATTCAAATGGAACATATACAGTTTCATTAGGTAGTACTATTGGACAAGACTATGCTCAAAGTTCAACACTTACAATTTTAGGTAACAACGTAGGTGGTCAAACGCCTACTAACGATATTACAATTACTATTACGGGTGTAGATTCCGCTGGTAGTATTACAAGTATTACAAGTGCAGGTACAGCATTACCACCAACACAAGGTTATGTAGTTGGAGATAGATTAGCTATACAAGGTGATGCATTTGCCGGAGGAACAAGCCCACTTAACGATGCACTTATCGAAGTAACAACAGTAAGTGCAGGAGTTATTACAGGATTTACAATTACAGGTACAGGTCCAACAGCTAACGAAACTTATGCAAGTGTAACATATACATACCCAGCAGGTACTGGTGTAGATGCAGACTTTAATGTTAGTAAACAAGGTTCAGTATACGGATTAACAATTACAAATTCTGGTACAGGATACTTAGTAGGAGAAACACTTGTTATAGCAGGTAACAATCTAGGAGGTGCAACTCCAGCAAACGATGCAACAATTACAGTAGCGTCAATTGATACAGGTGGTGAAATACTAACTGCAACAATAGGTGGTACAGGTAATGACGAAGTAGTATTCCAAGATGTTAAACAAAGTGATAATCAAATTCAAATGCTGTCAGGTAGTACTGCAACGTTTGATATTACAATTAGTGGAGGAACATACAGTGGTGTAGTTAATACTCCAGGTTTAGGTTACTTTGATGATCATACAATTTTAGTTCCAGGAACACAACTAGGTGGTACTTCACCAGCAAACGATTTAACAATTACTGTTGACGCAACAGACGATAGTGGTGCAAGAACTGATGAAGGTTCTATTACAACAATTAGTACAGCAGGTACAGGTCCAAGTGGAGTAGGTGCTTATACAAATGTTGGTGCTCAAGCACTAAGTAACACAGGTACAAATGCACAATTTACTATACAACGTACTGGTAGTAGTTATAGTAATCCACAAATTGCTATTGACGGTGAAAACTATCAAGTAGGTAACAAAATTAAAGTACTAGGTACTGACTTAGGTGGTACAAGTCCAACTAACGATGCTTCAATTAGTATTACTGAAGTATCAACAGACGGTAGTATTGTTGACACAAGTATTGCAGGAACAGCAGTTCCAGGAGATACAACAGTAACATATGCAACAGTAACTATGTCAGAACTGTTAACAGCATCAATACCAAGCCCAACATTAATTGCGTTCGCGGCATTGGCAACAACTGAAGTTTCGTTTGCATCAGCACACGGATTAATACCAGGTGATGCATTTATTGTTACACAAAACTCAGACGATGGTACTAACAACCACACACTATTAGAAGGACCGTTCTTTGCACAACAGGTTCCAACTACTACAAGTTTAAGATACCAATGTAGAGCTCCAGGTACTATTACACAAACAGGTGATATTAGTGCAACGCTTTATCCAAGACCAGACTCATTCTTTGTTCATAGACCATATGACGGAGGAGTTATGCTTGGTACTGGAGGACCACAACACGGTGCTCAAGCAATTAGACAGAGTAAAAAATATATTAGATACCAGTCAGGTAAAGGTATTATGTATACCACTGGTGCATTGTTTGCTCCAAGTTACGATCTGTTAAACGTAACAGCAGACGGATTAACAGCAGGTAGCTTTATTGAAGTTACAACTGATGATGTTGATCACGGACTACAAGTTGGTGGACAAATTAGATTAATTGGTATTGAAACACCAGGTTATAACGGAAACTATACAGTAGCAAGTATTGTAAGTGAAAGAACATTTAAAGTTATATCGCAAATTGCTGTTGGTTCATTATCACCAATATTAAGTACAAGAGCTCAAGTATCATTGCTTAACTGGCACGGTGCAACTGTGCGTTCAGGTGCATTTGATGATCAAAACGGAATCTTTATGGAGTATGATGGATCAAACTTTAGTGCGGTACAAAGAACTGCTACACTACAGTTAGCAGGTACAGTTGCTATTAACATTGATTCAAACACATGTACAGGTTCAGGAACACGATTTAGAGATCAGTTAAAAGCTGGTGATAGAATTGTTGTAAAAGGAATGACACACGTTGTTTCACAGATTACAACAGATACTGAAATGACAGTAACACCTGACTTTAGAGGTAACACTCCGGCTACTGGTGCTAAACTATGTTTGATTAGTGATAAGAAAACTAAACAAGATGACTTTAACAAAGATACACTAGACGGACTAGGTAGTAGTGGATATATCATGGACATCAGTAAGATGCAGATGATTGGTATTCAGTACAGTTGGTACGGTGCTGGATTTATTGACTACATGCTACGTGGTGATGATGGTAACTTTATTTTCTATCACAGAATGCGTAACAGTAACATTAACACAGAAGCATTTATGCGTACTGGTAACATGCCTGTGCGTTATGAAGTTACTAACGAAGGACCTAATGACAGACTAGCGGCTGACATGGATGCATCACAAGATACAATTCCATTAATAACAGCGGCATTCTTCCCAAGCACTGGTACAGTTATTATTGATAACGAAATGATAGCATACACAGGTGTAACAGGAGATACATTAACTGGTTGTACTAGAGCGGCACCACTAACAAACTTTGCGGCAGGTGCAACAAGAACTTATACAGCAGGAAGTGCAGTACCACACACTGAACGAACTGGTGTAATTTTGATTAGTAATACAATTACTCCAATCATATCACACTGGGGATCAGCGTTCTTAACAGACGGTGGCTTTGATGAAGATCGTGGTTATATTTTCTCATACACATCTGCAGGTAACGAAATTAGTACAACAAGAAATACTGTGTTTATGTTAAGACTAGCACCTAGTGTTAGTAACGCTATTGTTGGTGACTTAGGTGAAAGAGAACTACTAAACAGAGCTCAGTTGCTACTAGAAGGTATTGAAATTACATCAGATGGATATGATGGTTCAAATAATCCAATTGGCGGCGGTATTGTTGTTGAGGGTATTTTGAATCCACAGAACTATCCAATTAACCCAGCAGACGTTGGTTGGTCAGCACTAACTGGTGCGGCGGCTGGTGGACAACCGAGCTTTGCTCAAGTTGCTCCGGGCGGTTCTGTTGTATGGTCAACTGGTGCTACACAGGTTATTAGAAGTGCAACAGTACAAGGTGTAATGACACAAACTGCTGAATTCTTATACGGTACTAGAAACAGTAGATATCAGTATTTGTCACAATCAGAGTGGGATAGCTTAGGTGGTGAAGTTACAACAGGTATGACTGTTACAGCTTCAGGTAGTAATAACTATTCAAGTAATCCAAGAATTATTGATCAAGTTTATCCTGAACCATGGTACAGTAGAGTACGTTTAAGATTTAATCAAAATATTCAAGTACAAAGTGCTGATCCAACAGTAACATTTAGTATTGGTGGTCCATTAAGTAATGCCAACTATTTGTTCTTTACAAAAGCAACATGGGACGCAACAAATGCTATTGCAGGCGACATTGTTAGTGATGCTAAGTTCTCAGCGGGTACTGCGGTATCTAATGTAGAAGAATTGAGCTTTGGTACAACAGACTATTACAGAGTAACATTTACACAGAGTGCCAATGCTACAGTTAATCCAGGCGATACAGTTGGGTTCTTATTTGGACAACCACCGTATGCACAGCCAGGTGAAACAGTATTTTCGTTTATTGCTACACCAGGACAATCAAGTGCATTGAGTCTTGAAGCATTGAAAGAACTTACAAATACTACACTAGGTGGTAGAGGAACATATCCAAATGGTCCAGACGTACTAGCAATTAACGTTTATAAGACGGGTGGTACAGATACTACTGCGAACATCATTCTAAGATGGGGTGAAGCTCAGGCTTAATATACTACGTTGAAAGCAATAGTGGAACGTATAACGTTTTTACCACTAGGCTCGACTTGGTGTTTTAAGTAGGAAGGGAACAATAATAATTTACCCTTTATAGGTTGAAATTCGTACTTACCATATCCATACTGCGAATATTCATTGTGTGCATACTCAACATAAGGATTAGGATTTCTAAAAGATAATCCTCCAGCGTTTTCATTTGCTCTTACCCAATACACTCCAGATATTTTATTCATACCGTGTTCGTGTTCTTTGTGTATATCGCCTTCTTGATAATCTTGTGTCCACCACACATATTGATTAGTGTGAGGTAAGTTTTTAATACTACATGCTTCTTGAAATTTATTAACACAGTCTTGTATTTCACTAAACAATTCCGGAACATCAGTATATAAGTCTATTACTTTTTTAGGTTCAAAGTAATCTGTACTATGTGGTGCATCGTCAGTAGGTCTTGGTATACTATCTAATCTTGATACTAAAAGTTTTTCAACATCATCTGCAATGCGTTCTGGAACAAAATGTTCTAGCATAGGAACAGGAAAGATATTCTTAAAGGCCGACATAATAATTAAGTTTATTTCCTACTTCTTGTAAAACAGTTTCTCTAGGTTGTATATTAAACGCAATAGTAATACGAGGATCATCTTCTTTCCAATCACTAGTCATATGTTCAACACCTTTGCTGTTAGTAATAACTAACTGTCCGTTTTTGTTTTCAACAGCAATTTCTAATGCTTGTTCACCTATGTTGCGATATATAGTTTCCGATGGTTCACATTGTATACCTAAGTACCCGTGGAAACAATTATCATCATCTCCGTACTCGTGTCCGTGCCAGGGAAGTGTTGTTCCTTGTTTAGGCCAATAATTTAACCAACCAACAATCCAGTACTCTAGACTTTCATCATGCGGAATGTTGTTTTTAAATTCGTTTCTAATATCACGTTGTAGTTCAAACATACCAGGCATAATACTTGTAAACAAGTTATAGTATTGACTTACTGCCGTTGGAATTGATGTATGTTTAGTATCAATTTCTTGATTAGGAATTGCAATCTCGTCTATAATTTGCTTATAAACAAAATTACAATTATGTTTTAATTGACTTAGATTTAGATCTAACTTACGCCTGTGTATTTGGATCATTAACAATCTCTTGTTGTGGTAGGGGTGGTTGACTATCACCTGGAATAATTCTATAATTATCTTCAATAGAATCAGGTGTACTTACTTCAGTAATACTACTACCTACTTCAAGTGCTTCTAATTGGTGTGGCATTAATGGTGGATTTCTCCATGTATCGCCTGGTCCTAAAGTCTTCTCCATTACTGTAGCTGTTTGCGTATCAATGTAACGTAATCTAAATGACCCTGAATTTACAAACCATGATTCGTCTTTTTCTTTATGAAAGTGCATACTAAACTTTGCACCAAGTTTTTCAAAAACCATAATTTTCCCACAATACAAATCATTGGTTGCCCAAATTAATTCGTATCCCCAACCTTTGTCTACTTTACCACTATGTCTTGCTGGCATTTATATACTCCTCGATTGTTCTAAAATTATGAACGCCTATACTATTAATTAACTTTTTATTGTGAGAACAGGTGTAATACTGGTACTGTCCTCTAAGCTCATCTGGCATAGGTATTTCTTCAATCTTAGCATTATACTTTTTAGCATACAGTTGAGCAATTTCCATAAATGAACGAGGTGTACCTGTACCAACATTCCATATATCTGTATTATCAACATCGATAAACTTTTCAATAATTTCACATACATCGCCAACATGGATAAAATCTCTATCTATTTTATCACTACCTTCAAATACTTTTATAACACCTGTTTCTTTAGCTTGTTTTTCAAACTTATGAAACACACTCATTTGGTCGCCTTTGTGTTCTTCACCTGGACCGTATACATTAAAGAATCTAAATCCTTGTACGTTAATCATAAACTCTGGTACTTGCATTATAAATCTATCAAACAAATACTTGCTCCATGCATATCCACTTTGTGGTTGTAGTTTAGCATTCTCTTCAAAGTTATCGCCATACACACTAGCACTACTAGCATACATTAGTGTAGTTCCTTTTTGATCGCATAACTGTAGCAGACGCATTGAGAACTCATAGTTTTGTTCCATAATCTTTTCAACGTCACGTTCAGTAGTACTACTAATAGCACCTAAATGAATTACTCTATCGTATGGTTCAGGATCTGGTATAATGTTTGGTTTCCATTCAAACCCCTCAACACTATGTCCTTTAGATTGTAAGTATGCTCCAAGGTTTTGTCCAATAAAGCCTTCATGTCCTGTAATTAAAATATTCATTTTCTTATCTCATCTATAATTTTAGTTGTACTTGCACCTTCAATGGTTGGAAAGATAACAACTTCTGCTAGTTCATTTCCTACTACAGTATCAACTGTATAATCTCCACCTTTAACAATTATGTCAGGCACAATATTAACCAAAGTTTGTAACGGTGTATCTTCGTCAAATATAATTACCTCATCAATAAATCCTAATTCTAACAAAGCGGCTTTGCGTGTTTGTTCATCGTTAATGGGTCTAGTTTCGCCTTTTAAACGCTTAACCGAGGAATCACTATTAATGCCCACCACTAGGCGTTTTCCAAGCGTGTGTGCGTGTCTTAGTAGCTTTAAATGGCCTATATGCAGTATATCAAACACTCCGTTAGTCCATACAACTTTAGCTGATAACTCGTTTTTGGTTACAACAGCAACACCACGTTTTTCAACAATACGTGCCGCACCATAACATGCTTCTTTACACGAATCAACAACACCTCGTCCTTGCTCAATACCATATGCAATGATAGCAAGTACTGTATCTCCAGCACCTGTTACATCAGCAACCTCTCTGACTTCTTCTTTAAATTGCCAATGTGTAGTTGCATTAAGTATGTGCATACCATTAGCACCGTCAGTTACAACTAACCAATCCCAATTATATGTTTGCATATTTTGTTGAGCGTCTTTGATATCAAACTTGCCAAACCACTCTACATATTCTTTCATGTTTGGTTTAACTAGATATGCATTTGTGTAATAGCTAGGGTGTTGTTTAGGATCTACTAAAACTTTACATTTACGTTTTAATATTTTTTCTACAGTTTGTTCACGTACTGTACCTTTTGCATAATCACTTACACAAACAATATCGTCAGCTGTTAATGAGTCAAGTAGTCTATGTAAGCTACTTACACCTACGTATGTTTCTTCACGATCCCAACGCATAATGTGTTGTCCACCTTGACCAACTAGTCTAGTTTTAGTTGTTGTGATAGCATGATCAGTTGCAATGTTTGCTTCAACTTCTGTCTCACCTATCATTTCAAGTAGCTTATATCCGTCATTATCTTGACCAACACTACCATATAGTGCAACTGAACCATTGATAGATTTAATATTAAGAGCCAAATTACCAGCGCCACCAATGCTATATTGTTGATGTTCTTCAAGTAAAATAGGCACAGGTGCTTCTGGACTTATTCTATTTGTGTGGCCCAGAATCCATCGGTCTAACATTATGTCGCCGTAAACTTTAATCATTTAACTTTCCGATTCTTCTAATAATGATACTAGTTGAAATACCGTTTGTAGTTTAGTTAAGTTTTGTTTGTTTTGTAATGTATTGCGTAATCCCATATGTAATGGTTTTGGCCATTCTTTAAAACTAACCCAAGCATATCCATTATGCTCGTCATTTAGTATAGGTAAAAATTCATTTTTTACAACACACAAGTAAGTATGAAATTGAAACTTATCATCATTACTTACAAATGTTTCTAACGGTATTGATTTAATAATTGTTGGAACACTACCAAGTTCTTCTTCAATTTCTCGTAGCAGAGCTTTGTAAGGGATTTCTTTATCTTCGTTGGTTCCGCCAACAAGTCCCCAAACATTGTTTTGTTTTGATTGTGTACGGTGTAAGAATAAGAAACGTTGCGTTGTCAACGAATAGAATAGAGCACCACTACAAATTATTTGTTCCATACAAGTACTTATTTAGAGTACTAAACGCCAGCTTCCTTTTCGATACTCGCCTTCAAAGGATAGTGTCCATTCTACACCGTCCCATTTGTATTGTATACCTGTAGTTAAATTGGTTGTATATGTTATGTCAGTTGTTGGATCTGTTTTGGTACTTGCATCAAATACTATTTGCCAATTTACTCCAGTCCATTCAATAATGTCATTTTCATTAGCAACTAGTGTATCGTTATTGTTAGTATCTTTCCAAGCATCAGCACCATCTGTGTTTTCTGTAGCACCAATATCTCCTAGTAGTAATATTCTGTTACCAGGTACTCTTAAGTTAGTTGGATTAGTTCTAGTTGGATCAATGATTGCATCGATAGTTCCTTTTTGTGGACTGTTTTCTAATCCCATTACTGTATTAGTTGGAATAGTATCTTCGTCCCAATTAACAATAAGTTGTGTTTCGTCTAAATCATTTAGTGCAATAGTACCTACAACTGGTGCGGCTAAATCAATTCTGTTTAGATAAATTTTACTTAATCCTGCTCTATATTCACCAGGTTCTACTTCAAGGTATTCACGCCAATTAATTTCACCTGATATACCATTCTTACCAAGTTGTACAATATTGTTAGTAACAATAGCATCGTAGTTTAATGCTGTGTTCACTTGTATGTGTATTCTTTCTGAACTGTCTTTGTTTTTAGTACTGTTTGCCCAACTGTCATCATAAGCATTAAGCTCTGGCATTGATTTTCCTAAATCAATAGTACCTTTAGTTTCATCAAAGATACTCATTATAACACTTGTTATAACACCTAGCTTTTTAACTTTAGCTGGAGGACTAATATAAATTGGTGTTGAGAAACTTAATGTACCAACATCTATTTCAGTATCAACTCCCATTGGAATAGTTCTTCCACTAAAAACAATATTTTCTAAATCAACAACACTTAAACTTGTCCAGTCTACATAGTTGTCTGTAGTTTGTATTTCTAAACTAGGATTAAAGAACATTAATACTTGTTCTAGTATTTGTAATTTTTGTTCTGTGTTAGTAGACCAAATATCTGCATTAACTTTTAGTGTATATGGTGTAGGCATCATACGTTCAACAGTATAATTGTTACCTTGTGTGTTTAAATATTCTTTACCTTCTGCATCATATTCACGTTCTCTAAGATGTACTTTGCCGGTGTATGTAGCATCAGCAGTTCTAGTACGATCCATTTCTAATCCAGTAACGTATATACCTATGCGTGGAGCACTTGGTATTTTATTTTCACTGTTGTCTTTTATAATGGCGCCAACTTGTCTTGTAATATCTCCGTACATAACAGGAACTTGAACAAGATTACCTTTGCTATCAGCATACGAAAAGTTACTCATTAGCCTTACTAGCTGAGTAATGTATCTTCTTATTTGTCCATCATAAAAGTGTTGCATTACTCTTTACCTTTACAAGATTTACAACCGCAGTCATTTAAAAAGAAGTGAACAAGTGCCATTGTAAACCACATCCAAGTCATTTCTCCAATGCCTAATAATGTTGTACCATGAGTTGTACTTTCTTTCATATCATGTCCAGCATGTCCTGAATGAGCCATGTGTTCCATAGCAGGTTGCATGTCTAAATATAGGAATACAATTCCTAGCCCTGCAAAAATTACTCCTGCAATATTATGTCTAATTATTCTCATTAATTATCCGCCTTTGGTTTTAAAATTTTACTCAATGGTTGTCTTTCTGCAACAGTTTCTCCGCTAATAACACTCTGTGATGTGTTGTTAACAAATGTACCTTTTTGTGTTGCTTTAGTATCTGTATTTGTCATTGTCATACGTACTGCATCTTCTTGTTTGACCCAACGGCTACCGTCTTGTCTAAATAATCTATTAGGCATAAAGTCTGTCCTTAACCAATAATCACCTTCAACTGAATTAACTGGGAAACTAGCACCATGTCCAAATGCTTCTCCATTGGGTGGTACACCGTCGCCAACTAAGTAACCATTGTACTCAGAACGTGTTGGTGATTCTGTAATTCTATCAGCTAATAGTTCTTGTGAACTTGCATCAATATCTGATATGTCTGTTGTTTGTAATGCTACGTTACCATCTTCGTCTTTAGCAATAGTATATAAGTTTGTAGTATCATAACCTGACTTAGGTGCATCAGCTTCTGCTTGAGCAAGTACAGCATTATTAATCTGCATTTCTTTTTCGTATGTACTAAGAACATCACGTAGTGTATTTGTACTTCCTTCTTCTGAAGGTAAATCAAGTATTTCTTTAAACTCTTGTGAGTCAACAATTTGTTTTAATTTAATTCTGTATAAATGTGGATACCAAGTTTGCGTAAATCCTTCAGCGGCTCTGTTTACATCTTCTACAACATAAAAACGCTTTAGTGCTACACTATAATCATTAAGTGCATGTTCGTCTTTCAAGTGTGGAAGTTCAATAACATCTCCTGGCATAATTTTACGCCCTAGTGTTCTAACACTATAATTAATAGGAATTGTCATAAACAATGTATCGTTTTGTAAGAACAATCCAAATTGACTCATATCAAAGTCAATATCTTGTATATTATAAATGCCACGCATTGTATAAATGTCTGGATCATACTTACGATCTCTGTTTTCTAAGAACAACATGTCTTGTATGTTGGTTTCTTTAACAGCATCGTAACGAGGTTGTGCCGGCGTAGCGTCTGCTTCGTCCGGATTTGCTGGGCCTAGATACTTGTGTACAAAGACATCTGTACCACCTACTGTAAACATTTCGGTGATAGTTTTGTCTAAGAAATCGTAATCATTGCCCTTTTCGGGTTTGTATAAACTGAGTCTTGGCATAGTATAAGTATTTATCGTTAGCATAAATACTAGTGGAGAACAAGAAATGGCATTAAGCACACAAAAACAAGATGTATTCGATTATGTAAACGCTATGTTAGGCGGAGGCATGGTTGATGTTGAACTTGACCCTATTCATTATGAAACTGCACTAGAAAAAGCCCTTGGCAAATTTAGACAGCGTTCAGATAACTCAGTCGAAGAGTCATATCTTTTTATGCCTACGATAATTGATCAAAATGAATATACGTTACCACAAGAAGTAACTGAGGTTAGAAAATTATTTAGACGCTCAATTGGTTCTAGATCAGGTGGCGGAGATGGTGGTACATTATTTGAACCATTCAACATGGCATACACTAATACCTACTTGTTATCAAGTTCTAACATGGGCGGACTAGCAACATATGATATGTTTAGTCAGTACCAAGAATTAGTTGGAAGAATGTTTGGTTCTTTTATTGAATTCAATTGGAACACTACAACTAAAAAGTTAACACTTTTACAACGTCCAAGAGCAGAAGAAACATTACTGCTATATGTTTACAATCACAGACCAGATAGCGAATTGCTTAATGACTATCTTGGTAAGCAATGGATTAAAGATTATACCCTTGCTAGTTGTAAGTATATGTTAGGCGAAGCACGTTCTAAGTTCGCAACCATTGCAGGACCACAAGGTGGTTCAACGCTTAACGGTGATGCACTCAAAGCAGAAGCACAAGCTGAAATGGAAAAGCTAGAAGAAGAACTAAAACTAAACGTTGCTGGCGGCGTAGGCTACGGATTCACAATCGGTTAATAAACACTTGACTTCCTGATAAATCTATTGTATAATAGTTTTATTTTATGAGGAGTCAGACTTTGATTATTGGTGTATGTGGGTTAATTGGTAGCGGTAAAGATACTATTGCTGATTATTTGATTAGTGAGCATAATTTCCAAAAGATATCATTTGCAGATAAACTTAAAGATAGCGTAGGCGTTATGTTTGGGTGGAGCAGAGATATGCTTGATGGCAAAACAACAGAATCTAGAGAATGGCGTGAGAAAGTAGACGAGTTTTGGACAAAAGAAACTGGACGTACAATTACACCTAGATTAGTATTACAAGAATTTGGTACAGAATGTATGCGTAACGGATTCTATGATGGTATTTGGGTATCTTTAGTAAAACAAAAAATCATTGACAATCCGGATATTAATTGGGTATTGCCCGATACACGTTTTCCTAATGAAGCAAAGATGCTACATGAAGTAGGCGGACATGTATGGCGTGTAAAACGTGGACAAGATCCTAAGTGGTTTACAGAGTATGTTGAGTTTGATACAGAGCCTACTGACATACACCCTAGCGAATGGGCATGGGCTCATACTAAATTTTCACAGACATTAGAGAACAACGGTACTATTGACGAACTTAGAAGTCAGGTAGCAAGTCACCTTGCTTCCATTTAAATCCTTCTTTATACATAATCTTACTACAATTAGCACATATTGTTTTTAAGTTGCTAAATCTTACATTGTTAAGATCACCGTCAATATAATATACTGAAAACTGTTCTTTGTGTTTGCTTTTAAAGCCACACTTATCACAAACTTGTTTCTTTTCGTAACCGGACTGTTTCCATTTAGGAGTACCATGTATAGGCTTACCGTGTCTGGCACACGACTCACACATACTTCTATAAAAAGGTTTTCCCTTTTTGTAATAGTTAATTGCTACTGGTTTAACGCCACATTTGCATAAAGGTCTCATATATGTATTTACCTGCCCTTTTTGATCCCTTTTTCAGGGTAGATAAAGAGGCCTTTTATGCAAATTGGTATAAATAATAGTAACATGCTATATCAACAGGAGAAAATAAAATGGCTTTAGTATCACCAGGAGTACAGGTCAGCGTTATAGACGAAAGTTTCTATACACCAGCTGAGCCAGGTACAGTACCAATGATTTTTGTTGTTTCCGCACAAGACAAGACAAACGGTGCTGGAACAGGAACTGCGGCGGCAACGACTGCGGCAAATGCAGGTAAACCTTATTTGGTTACCTCACAGAGAGAATTAACAGACTTGTTTGGAGACCCAACTTTTTATACGGACACAAACAACAATGCACTACATGGTAGTGAATTAAATGAATACGGGTTACAAGCGGCCTACTCATACTTAGGAGTAGCTAACAGAGCTTATGTAACTAGAGCAACACTAAACACATCAGAGCTAATGGCTTCTGCTACAGCGCCAGCGGCGAATCCAGCAGACGGCACATATTGGTTTGATACAGCAAATAGTGTGTTTGGTATTTTTGAATGGAACGGAGCGGCAGGCAATGTTACTGGTGGACAGAGCTTTACGAATAAAGTTCCTACAGTAATTACAGATACTACTAAAGTAACAGGCGGCACACCAAAAACTTCTGTTGGTGCAATTGGTGATTACGCTATTGTTGCTACTACTACACTTAACAAATTGTTCTACAAAAAGAGCGATGGTAGTTGGGTACAAGTAGGATCGACAGCATGGATTAGTTCATGGGCAACTGTAACAGGAACGATTTCAAATCCAACTATTACTAACGGTGCTTCAATGAGCATTAACGGTACTGTTGTAACAAGTGGCGGAACAGCATTAAGTGATGTTGTAACAGCTATTGGTTCAGCAGGTATTGCTGGAATTAGTTCAGCAGTTGTTAACAACAAATTAGAGATTTACTCAACAGGCGCAGACGTTGTATTAGCAACTAACGCTTCAACACTATTAGCAGAGATTGGTTTAACGGCGGCTACTTATAAAGCACCTAAAAATACTATTGCTCCGCATACTAGTGTACCTGAGTACAAGTCAACAGATACTAGTCCAAGACCAACTGGAAGTATTTGGATTAAAACTACACAACCTAACTTAGGTGCTAACTGGAAAGTTAAAGTTTGGAACGCAACAACTAGCTTGTGGGAAACTAAAATGGCACCAATGTATGCAACACCTGAGGCGGCATTATACGGCTTAGATAAAGCAGGCGGTGGTAAGAACTTAGCAGTTGGAACTGTTTACATCAAAACTAACAATGATGAATCAGCTGATCCAATTGGTGACTTTAAAATACACAGAAGACAGTCAACAGGTAATACTAAAATTACTTCAGACATTATTACAACACAAGTAACTACAGGAACTTATGCATTTGATATTGCAGAAACTGTTCCAGCAAGTGCTACGTTAAGTGCGGCAGTAACAGTTAGTGTAACAACTAACGGTGCGGCTGACGATGCAGACGATATTGCAGGTGCAATTAACTCCGCAGGATTAACTAACGTTGTAGCAAGTGTTGACGCTTCAAACAGAATAGTTATTGAACACAATGACGGTGGTGACATCCACATTACAGATACTAACAGCGGATTAGCTTTAGCAGGATTTGTAGCTTACAATGGCTCAAATGCGGCAACAGCAACTCCAAACTTATATGCAGATGCTTCAGGTAATGCATTTGATATGGTTGCTAGTAACTGGAAATACTTAACATACACACCAAGTACAACTGCTCCAACAGCATTAACAGCTGACGGTGCATTATGGTACAACAGTATTGTAGACGAAGTAGACATGATGATCCACAATGGTACTACTTGGGTAGGTTACCAAGACTCAACAGCACCGTTCTACGATGCTAATAGTGCAGACAAAACTGATCCAGCAGGACCAATTGTTAGTGCTACTGAGCCTACTAAACAGTCAGATGACACTGATCTTAAAAATGGCGACATTTGGATTAGTACAGCAGACTTAGAAAACTATCCAAAAATTTACAAATATAACGCTACTTCATTAAAGTGGATTGCACTTGATACAGGTGACCAAACTACTGAAGATGGTATATTATTTGCAGATGCACGTTATGGTACAAGCGGTGTTACAGGTGACACAGCAGGAACTATTCCAGCATTAATGGCAAGTAACTTCTTAGACTTTGACGCTCCAGATCCAGCACTATATCCAAAAGGTATGTTGTTATGGAATACTAGACGTTCAGGATTTAACGTTAAGAAATATGTACGTAACTACATTGATACTGCAGGACTTAACATTAGATTTAACAATGATGAGTCTATGGCGGCATACGCAACTAATAGATGGGTAACTGAATCAGCTAACCAAGAAAATGGTGCAGGCTCATTTGGTAGAAAAGCTCAACGTAAAGTTGTAGTACAAGCATTACAAGCAATGGTTAACAGCAACGCTGATATTAGAGATGATAATTCAAGAATCTTTAACTTGATGGCTTGCCCAGGTTACTCAGAGCTAATTGGTGAAATGAAAACACTTAACTATGATAGAGGCATTAGTGCGTTTGTTGTAGGTGACTTACCGTTTAGATTAACACCAGATGCAACAACATTAAACAACTATGCAACTAACGTAAATGGTGCAGTTGAAGACAATGATGATGGACTTGTAACATACGATGAATACTTAGGTGTGTTTTATCCAAGTTTATTTACAAGTGATAACGCAGGTAACAACGTAGTTGTTCCAGCAAGTCATGGTATACTACGCACAATGGCATTAAGCGATCAAGTATCGTTTCCATGGTTTGCTCCAGCAGGAACAAGACGTGGTGGAATTACAAATGCTTCAAGTGCAGGATACATTACAAGCGAAGGTGAATTCCAAAGCGTAGCACTTAACGAAGGACAGCGTGATACATTATACGGTAATGCTATTAACCCTGTAACGTTCTTAAGTGGTGCAGGACTTGTTAACTTCGGTCAAAAGACAAGAGCTAAAAATGCTAGTGCTTTAGACAGAATCAACGTTGCAAGACTAGTAATTTACTTACGTTCGCAGTTTAACAAACTTGCTAAACCTTATATCTTTGAGCCAAATGACAAAATCACACGTGATGAGATTAAAGCACAGGCAGATAGTTTACTATTAGAGCTAGTGGGACAAAGAGCATTATATGACTTCTTAGTAGTATGTGACGAAAGTAACAATACTCCAACAAGAATTGATAGAAATGAACTTTACTTAGACGTAGCAATTGAACCAGTGAAAGCAGTGGAGTTTATTTACATTCCATTAAGACTTAAAAACACTGGTGAGATAGCAGGGCTTTAATATGATAAATACTTACAAGCAGGAGATATTATAATGGCAATTTCAACACTAAGCAAAATTACAGTACCTTTGGATTCTAGCTCTTCAGCTAGTAACCAAGGTTTGTTGATGCCGAAACTACAATACCGCTTTAGAGTGAGTCTTGAAAATTTTGGAGTATCAACACCAACAACAGAACTAACTAAACAGGTTGTAGACGTAACAAGACCAAACGTTAGTTTCGAACAGATCACAGTAGATGTGTATAACTCACGTGTGTACCTAGCAGGTAAACATACTTGGGAACCAATTACACTTAACTTACGTGAAGATGTTAGTAACAACGTACAGAAACTTGTTGGCGAACAACTACAGAAACAATTTGACTTCTTCGAACAAAGTTCGGCGGCGTCAGGTAGCGATTACAAATTCGTTACAAGAATTGAAATATTAGACGGTGGTAACGGTGCTAATACAGCAAGTGTACTAGAGACATTTGAATTGTATGGTTGTTACTTAGAGTCAGCAAACTACAATAGCTTGTCTTACTCTACTAACGATCCAGTAACTGTTGCACTAGCAATACGTTACGATAACGCTATCCAAAGTCCACAAGGAACGGGCGTAGGAACAGCAATCGGACGTACAGTTAACACAGCTATTACAGGCGGCGGCGCAAGTTAATAGTTAATAATATTTCCTGAAACTTTAAAAGGGTGTCAATTAATTTTGGCATCCTTTTTTATTCTGTACGCACTTATCTTATTAGGATAAATATTAATGCAGGAGAGTAACGATGGCTACAAAACTTAATGAAAATACTGAACTAGCGATTCCGTTAAAATCTCTACTTGGATTAATTGCAGGTACTGCTGTTGCAGTATGGGCGTACTTTGGTGTTATTGAAAGAATAGCTTTCTTAGAACTTAAAGAGCAACAAGACAGAACCAAGTTAGATTTTGCTTATAAATGGGTACAAGATTTTACACCACCACCAGCAGTAGCTGACACGGTAGTTAGAGTACGCAATATGGAACTTCAAATAAAAGAACTTGAAATTGAAGTTAAGCATTTAAAGGAACAACTTAACAATGGCAAATAAACTCAACGGGTTTTTAGATAATTTAGTAAGTGGAGCATTAAGTCCTAAAGGCAACTTAGGCGACCAAGCACACGCGGCTCGACTATATGTTGATGACGCACACAGACTAAGTCCTAAAAGTAAATTTCTTTATCACGTAAGTTTTAATTTAAATCCTGAAGCAGTACAATTAATTCCTCAATTAAAAACACAAGAAATTAATATGCTTGTTAAAAGTGTTGACTTACCTAAGTATCAAATTGCAACAACACTAAAGCATCAATACAATAAGAAAAGAAATTTACAAACAAGATTAGATTACGATCCTATTAACATTGTATTCCACGATGACAACTTTGGTCAAACAACTGCTATGTGGGAAGCGTACTATAGATATTATTTTAAAGATGGTAACTATGCAAGTATAGACGGAAGTACAAATCCTAATACTTCTAATGCGGCATACAATAGAGGATCAGGTTATCAAGGTGAAGCGGCAAACACTTTTAGATACGGTATGGATAACGATTCTCTTAAACCGTTCTTTGAAAGTATTCAAATTTATCAAATGTCAAGAAAACGCTACACAGCGTTTACATTAGTTAACCCTGTCATTAGTGAATGGGGACACGACACTATGGACAACAGTTCAAGTGACGCAGTAGCAAACAACATGACTGTACAATACGAAACTGTATGGTATGCAAGAGGACCAGTTAAAGATGGTTCGGCTCCTAAGAGCTTTGGTAGTGCTAGTGGACATTACGA
>Ga0098056_1000159_pt1 | contig 26325 bp, 19 predicted proteins | sample 17BtaG_FD_92583 | JGI IMG/M metagenome (GOLD analysis project Ga0098056, IMG submission 92583) | Marine viral communities from the Subarctic Pacific Ocean - 17B_ETSP_OMZ_AT15314_CsCl metaG | ecosystem: Environmental > Aquatic > Marine > Oceanic | place: Subarctic Pacific Ocean | collected...
CAGATTCTTGCCTGTTGCTTTTGGTATTCTCATTTAAAGATGCGATAAGTGCTGACATCTCTGTCTTTTGTTCCTTACGCTCTTTAGATCTACCGTCCGTTAAAGGTTTTTTTTCTTCTGCCATTTGCTACTTTTCCTTAAAGTGTTTATTTACCGCCGAATGCTCTTCCAGCTTCTGATATACCAAATGCACCAAGTGTTACAACAACAAATGATGTATAAATTGTATCAGAGATAACTAAGTCTTGACCATAAAAAGCAGTGATTAAATCACATAAACCAAATATAGTCATTAAACCAAATGATATAAAACCGATAATTGCTTTTTCGTTTACGTCATTGTCATCTAAAAATATATCAGTGAATTTTCTTTTAGGTGGTGCAAGTCTTTTCTTTGCCTCTGCGGCTTCTAATTGCATTTCCTTAATCATATCCTCAGATTTATCAAGCTTATCAATTAAAGCCATATACTTATCTAAATCAATTTCAACTTCGTTACGACTATTGTCTTGTCCTTCAGCCATTACCTTCTCCTATTATTCATTTTTTGAATCTTTTCGTTTTCTTCCTTAATATGTTCCTGGAGTAGAGCTAAATATATCTCCCTCTCCCACGGCATCATACTTTCTATTTCAGTTAAACTGTACTTATGATGTTGCATTAATGCAAAGTTTGTTTGGTAAAAATTTTCCAAACTCTCATGCGAGAGGCTTATGTAAAAAAACTATTTAGTCCTCTTAACTCAACCTCATTCGTATGTTTACATTTATCACACTCATATTCAGTTTTATAATATACGGCAGGTACTTCTTGTAAAAATCCTTGAATCATTCTAAATTGTTCAGAATTTAAGCTCTCAACAAATTGTTCAAGGTCTTTAGCACTTTCAGTATCTGCATCAAATACATTATCATTATCAAATATGGAATCAATACATTTTATAATTAATTCCATAACACCTTCGACTGAGTTAAGTTTTTCAATATCCAACGAACCTATTAATTCCATTGATGGATATTTCATAGTAACTCCAACTCCTGTCTTTTCATCAAGTAATATTGTACGTTCCTGATTTTGATTTATTATCTCAACATCGTCAACATTAATTGATATTGGCGTAAGACCATCACATTCTTCCTGAGTACATTTAATCTGTATGTTCATATTTTCACCTACAGATTTTGCTCTCAGTTGTAAGAATAGATATTCAATATCAAATACAGTAAGGTCTTCCAAACTGTCTAAATCATAACATGATAAAATGATATCTCTTACTGCCTTACTAATTTGCTCCATATCATTTGATTCTAAAGCAATCATTAGTACCTTCTCCTCTTTTACAAGAAAAGGTCTCATATTTAAATCGTTCCCAGTAGAAGGTAATTGAACCTTATATTGAGGAACACTCAATTTTGGCAAAGCCATAATATTCTCCTATATTATACTAAGTTAATGCGTCAAGGATATTAGAAACACCAGATAATCTGGTACTTGTTGGTCCTTCCGGTATATACTTATCGTAGCTAAATACTACATTCAATTCCTGCACCTCAGTTGATGCAGAATCCAATTCAACACCAGTTACTGAAGTAGGAAATGCATTCACAAGTCTTACTCCATATACTGGCTTATTTTCTAAATCCAATTGTTGTATTACAACATCGGTTGCGAAATCTTTTTTATATCCTACTTCGTATGTATCCAAATCTAGGATAGCACTTAACCAATCATCAAATATGATTTTCATATAATAATCATTTGTTAATAGGAATTTACAGGTAACATCTTCATCAATAAATGCATAAGGTACAGGGACTGTTTGTTTTTCTGCCTGATAATCTAGTGTTGTTACTTGTCTGCCTGGTAGGCTGGCACTTTGGCATAATAGTGATATATCTCTTGGGTCACTAATTAAATTTTTAGCATTAAATGAACCAGATAATAATGAACCTATTAATACATCTGGATTTAAATTTAACAATGATTGTGACGGGGGTGTAAAAATAACATTAAAACGATTACCTCTAGCCAATCCATTCTTTTGTGACACTATTGCTTTTAAATTATCGATACTGCTCATTAACTTCTCGCGATTTTAATACTTTCATTCCAAACAGCTGTTTTACTTTTCTTTGTAAATTGTTCAACTGGTAGAAATATTGCTATTTCCCAATCTGCCATTTGTACTCTTGAAAATTGTGATTTAACATGTTTACCTAGATAATGTTTAAAACACGGTTTAAATTCTTTATATTTTCTCACACCTTGTAACAAACTATATCGCATTTTTGTTAATCTTGTTTTATCTGTTATTTTATTTGGTGCGGTTTTCATTAATTCATCTAAAAATGCTGCTCTAATATCTGGCTTTAAATAGTGTAGATTCAAACCATAAAACCCACCTGGTGCTGGTTCTACCATAATAGTTAAAGGAAATCTATCGTAATAAGGTAATGTTTTCTTATGTTTTGGGTCATAAAAATACATATACATATTACCAGTAATATTTCTTGTGGTTTTATCTAGAGCTGAATCCTTTAAAAGTTTACTTCTTCCTGGGACCGAAAGTTCTTGTACCTTTTTTTCAAACCATTTCTTTGAATTTTTAGTCCGTGCTGTAACACCTGCTCTCTGAGCTTGGGCTTGTAATGTATCGAATAAACTTGCCATATAATCTATTTATATGGTTTTTAGAGTACTTTGATGCCTAGATTTTTTAAAGTTTCCTCTGTCCAAACCTGAAACTTCCAACCTTTATGTTTGGCGAATGCGTCAGCTGCCTCCCATTTATCATTATTTTTAATATATGTCAACTGTTCATTAATAAACTTTTTGGTTTTTCTTGACCTAGGTTTTGGTGGTTGTGTTTGTGATTTAGGTTTTATTTCAATTAGATATGTTTCTTTATTCTCCATTTGGATTAAAAGGTCAACAAAATAACGATGCAATTTTTTATCAACAGTGGATTTATATGGTACTACTATTTCCTCTGAATTCCAGAGTTTTACTTTTGGATTTGCCTCGCACCAACGAAATGCATTTCTTTCCCATAAGGAACGAAATACCACAGTATTTGGATTTCCGATATACTTATCCGGATTCTTTATTTTATATTTCCCTTTGTAAGCCATTATAAATAAACCTATATATGTTTTATTTATTTATATAGGAAAAAATATGGAAATTATAAGATTCCCTAAAACATTAGACGGTAATCTACCATTTGTTCAATTTCGAGTCAATGAAAGAACTTCGGAGGGTGAAGTCATATTTTATGCAATTAATTTATTTATGCCTACTGGATTTGCTACAACAGATGCTGGTAACTATGGTAATTTAGAGGCTGGAATGACTGGTGGTGCAGTTGATGCAGTGCTTAAAAAGGTTGGTATTAATACACAAGGAAATGCGGAATTAACTGGTTCAGATGTAGAGGCTGTAGCATCACAATATGGTCCTGCTGCAATTGCAGGTCAAATTGGTATAGGTGGACTTGATGTTGTGGCTAGAAAAGCAGCACTTGAAAGGGGTGTCGCCGTAAATCCAAATATTTTAACAACATATGATGGGCATCAAATTCGTTCATATCAATTTGAGTTTAAATTAGTCCCAGAATCAGCAGAGGACTCAAAGGTAGTTCAAAAAATAGTAGATGTTTTTAGGAATTATTCATTACCTGAAAAAACTGGTGAACTATCAATTCAATATCCAGCAACCTTTGAAATCGAATTTTTTAAAGGAGAAAAACCAAATAGTTTCATGCCGAAAATACTCCCTTGTTTTTTAACATCATTAGGTGTAACCACAAATGCCACAACAAATATAATGCACGCTGATGGAGCACCTTTAGAAACAGATATTAGTTTACAATTTCAGGAAACAAAATCCATTACAAGGCAAGACATATATGGTGAGAGTTTTGAAGGTATTGATAACCCATCAGGAGGAAATGGATAATGAGTTTTTTTAAGCAGTTTCCAAAAGTAGAATATGACTTCAATCAAACTGGAGTTAAACAAAACATGGTTGATATATATCGCCATGTAAAACCTTTACCTACATTTTTAGATAGCTTTTCTGCATATAATTTCTATGAAATAAGAAATGGAGAAAGACCTGATATTGTATCAACAAGATTATATGGAACATCAGAATTTTATTGGACATTCTTTGTTGTAAATGATTTTTTACATGACGGATATAGAGCCTGGCCAATGAGTCAAGAGCAATTACAAAAATATATGGAAAAGGAATATAATGGTTTTGCAATTGAAACAAATCCAAAAACAACAAATAATTTTGAAGATAGCTTATCAGGTAGATTCACATTAGGAGAAACCATTAGTGGAGCTACATCTGGAGCAACTGGTACACTAACAAAGAAAAACATTGATATGAGTCAATTGATAGTACAAAATGTTACAGGTGCTTTTATTGGAGAATTAGTTGGCATTACAAATACATCTGAATTAATCACTGGTTCAACTTCTGCAGATACTGTTTCCACATATAGAGTCTTTAAATATGCAGATGCACCATATTATTACTATAATGAGAATCATGGCACTGGTGCAATAGAGAAAATTGTACTTACAAATGGTGGTTCTAACTATACATCAATACCTACAGTTACATTTTCAGGTAATGGTAATAGAATACCTACTGCTACTGCAACCATATCTGGTGGAAAAGTAACAGCTATTAATATTAACAATAGAGGAAGTGGCCACACAACTCTTACTATAACGATTACAGGTGGCGGCGGAAGTGGAGCAGAAGCAAGAGTAGTATTATATCCTAATGAAAAATTACCAGTTACAAATGCAGTTCATGTAGATGGTGGAGTTGCTGATAGTGATTTGGCTTATGTAACAAATAGAGACCATGAATTTAATTTAAATGAGGATAGGTCAAAAATTAGATATGTTGACCCTAATTATATTGGCCAATTTATTGATAAGTATAAAAAAGCGATTAATACATAATGAGTAATCTTACTGCTAGTACTACAGAATCATATCGAGCTGGTGCATATACGCTAGATAAAGTACATTTATTTACTAATTTAAATAATCCAGAGCAATATATTGATTTAACCAATGTGTGCCAAAGCTTTATCATTAAAGAAAGTATCTACTCAATGGGTATTACCCTTGAATTTTTTGTTTATGATTCTAGGGGTCTTTTAGAAGCATTTAAAATAATGGGTAATGAGAAAATTAATGTTATTCTTTCTCGCCGTGATGTTGTATCAAAAGAAAAAAAGGAATATGATTTAAATTTAAGAATAGGTAAAATTGATAATTATTCCAGGCAAAAAGAAACAATGCAGGCATTTAAATTAACTTGTGTTTCGGATTATGTTTATCACAATAATTTAATCGCATTAACAAAACCATTTAGTGATTCTGTTGGTAAATCGATAACTGATATCTGTAAAAATAATTTAAATATTAATAAAGATAATTTGGAAATAGCAAAAGATACTGGTAGTGTTACAGGTGTTTACCCAAGATTAAAACCACTTTCAGCCATTAAATGGTTATTAAAAAATATTACAGATAATAAAACACCATTTTTCTTTTATGAGAGAATATCAGATAATAAATTAGTATTAGAATCATATAAGGCTATGATTGACAAAGATGTGTATGATGAATATACATATGAACCATATTTTGATGTACCACCAATTGAAAAAGATTTATATGAATTAGAAAGAAAAAGAATATCAACAATGTCCTCAGATTTAGATGTATCACAATTGGAATCCATAGCAGATGGTTGTTATGGTTCAACATTACACACACTGGATATTGCAACTAAATCTTATAAAACAGTTGAATATAATTACAATCGAGATGTTAAATTAAACGATAATGACGCATTATCAGATAACATGAAATTATTAGATACACCAATAAAAGAATTTACAAAGGGTAAAAATTTCTTTATCTCACAGAATTCACTAGCTTATGGGGCTAATTTAAATAATTATAACAATATTATTTCCTCTGGTTATTTAGATTCACATTCATATTTAAAAAATTTAAATACATTAACTATTAATATTACTATTAATGGTGATTTTGATTTAAAACTTGGTAATAAAATCCATGTTAGTATCAATAGGGCTGGTTCTGATGCAAAAGAAATAGCAGTGGATAAATATTTTACAGGGAATTATATTATTACTGCTATAGAACATTCATTTAAAGAAAGATATAAAATGAATTTAACATTGAAAAAGGATTCATTTGAAGATAGTATTGATGATATAATACAAATACAAGATAGGGCTAGGGAAGTATAATGAGAGCAGATGATTTTTTAAATAATGGATTTAACTGGTTTACTGGTGTTGTCGAAGATAGATTTGACCCAGAGGAAATGAACCGTGTTAAAGTGAGATGTTTTGGTTACCACACCGAGGATAAAAATGAATTAGATACTGATGAATTACCTTGGGCTACTGTTATGATGCCAACAACTGCAAGTGGAACATCAGGAATTGGAGACACACCACACGGATTAATGGAAGGTTCTTGGGTTGTAGGGTTTTTTAGAGATGGACCATCCGCACAAGACCCAATTATTATGGGAACAATTGCTTCCAAATCATCTAGTAGAAGTAAAAATTTAGGATTTACAGGTTTAAATTATCCAAAAGGAGAATATATTAACCAAAGTGATGTAAACTTTTCTGCGAGAGCAACCAAATATGAACAGGGAACATCAAATGTAGAGAGAACCAAAAAGGATTATCCTAGTATTACAACTGCTTCTCCTGCAAAAATATCAACAGTTGCTCCAGATAAGGCAGATAGTTTTTATGCCTCACAAACGTGGACAGAATTAAAACCATTAAATGACCATAAACCAGATTATCCATATAATAAGGTTAATGAAACTGAAAGTGGTCATGTATTTGAAGTTGATGATACACCAGGCAATTTAAGATTAAATAAACAGCATGCTTCTGGTTCATACGAAGAAATCTATAATGACGGAACAAGACAAGTTAAAATTATTGGTGATGATTATGAAATCATTGTAGCAAATAAAAATATCCATATTAAAGGTAATATGAATATGACTGTCGATGGTGATTTACGACAATTAGTGTATGGTAATTATCATTTAGAGGTCGAAAAAGATTTTACAATGAATATTAAAGGTTCATTACAACAAGGTATTCAAGGGAATCACGAGGCTGAAATAGCAAGAAATAGAAGCATTAATATTGGTTCCAATGATAATTTATTAGTGAATAATGATTTAATTCAAAATGTTGTAAATGATAATTTATTAACAATATCAAATAATTATACAATTAATACAGCAAAAAATTATGCAAATACTGCATACGAAAACATGACATTATTTGCTGGTGGTAAATATTCACAAAGTTCTGTGAGTGATTATGCAGTTGCTTCTGGTGGTAATATGTTATTTGGAACGACTGGTAATTTAACAGAGGAAGTAGATGGTACACATACAATGACTTGTGCGACTGCTGCATTAACATATAACGCTGGTGAATTAACAATTAATGATATCACACATACGCAACATACACATGAAGAGGTACCAGGTACTGGTGGTGCAAGTTCTCCAACACCTGCAACGCAACAAACATCTGCACCTACTACTGGGACATAAAAATGAGTTGTTCAGAAAATAGTTTATTAAAAGGAATTAAGGATAAACAAGCACAATTGGATTCTCTTTTAGAAGGAGGAAAGGCTCAACTATCCTCAATGACTTCTAAATTAAATGAATTAAAAGCTGATTTGGAATCATTTAAACCTGAATTACCTAATATTGGTGGATTACAACAAGAGTTATTAGGCCTTGCGGCACTGACAACACCCGAAGGTTTGGCTGCAAAAATAGCAGAATTAAATGAAAAATATGGGGCAAAGGTTCCAAATTTATCATCATTAATTAGTGGTTTAGGATTGGATAGTTTTCCACCATCAATTAGTATATCTGATATATGTGACCAAATACCAAATGTCGAAGAAAAACCTGATGGAACAATAAAAGAAGAGCCAGAGGAATCAAAACCTGCAGAAGAAAAACCACCAGAACCTACACCAGAAAAGAAAACAGCACCTGTTGAACCTATTGATTTAGATAAGTATGAATTAAATAAGGACCTATTAAAGGCTTCATATGAGATTTCGAAGGAAAATCTTGGAATAGGACCAATCACAAGAGTATTTTTAAGGAAGAAGAATAATCAAAAATTATTAGATTTAACATGGCCAGAATTAATTGCAGAAATTGCAGAAACTGGTGGTTCAACATTTGATGAAACAAAAATATTTGATTATACATACGATGATTTACAAAAGAGAAGGGAAAATTTTTTAAAGAAAAAGAATGCTGAAGGTAAATGGGATTTTGTTACAGAGGGTAGAGTATTTGCAAAGGAATATAATTTAGCAAAAGCCTATGCTGCAAGTGTTGGAAATCCAATGGCAAATGCAGAAAGCTTCACGATTGCGGCTCAACAATGGGTTGAGAGACGAAAAGAGAAACTTAAAACTTCATAAAATAGTTTATAAATAGATATATGGCAGGATTAATACAATCAGATAAGAGTATTACAGGTGATACATCAAAGGCTCGTGTAGTTTCCAAAAGAAAACCACATAGAGATTTAGATTTATCTCTTAAAATACATCCAATACGAAAGGATATTATCCCTTTAAAAGATGATAATGCAATAAAAAATGCATTAAGAAATTTATTGGTTAGTAATTTTTATGACCGACCATTTGCAATCGATAAAGGTGCAAATTTAAAAGGTTTATTATTTGAGCCTGCAGATGTATTTACACAAATTGCATTAAGAAAAAATATAGAAACTGTAATAGAAAAATATGAACCAAGAGTTGCAATAAGGGAAATTGTCATTAATGATGAACCTGAAATGAACGCATATAGAATTTTGGTTGATTTTAAAATAAAAGAATTTGATACCAACGAAAGTGTTGAAATCATATTAAGAAGGTTAAAATAATATGGCTAGTAATTTAAATGTCACAGAATTAGATTTTGAACAAATTAAACAAAATTTAAAAAACTTTTTAAAACAACAAAATGAGTTCAATGATTATGATTTTGAGGGTTCAGGGTTAAGTGTTTTATTAGATGTACTTGCATATAATACACATTATAATGCTTTAAACGCTCACTATTCATTAAACGAGGCATTCCTTGATTCAGCACAGATTCGTGGTAATGTTGTTACCAGAGCAAAATTATTAGGATATACTCCTAGGTCTGTTTTATCACCAAGAGCACAAGTCAATTTAGTGGTTGATGTTTCTAGTGCTGTAGGAACTCTACCTCCTATCCTTGAATTAGATAGAGGAACAAAATTAAAAACAATAGTAGAAGGCGAAGAGTTCCAATATGTTGTTTTGGAAACTCAACAAGCAACTTTAGTAGGATTAACATATACTTTTAGTAATGTTGTATTATTAGAAGGTAATGTCCGAGAACTTAAATATAGAGTTGATAATGATATAGAGAATCAGAAATTTCAACTTACGGATTTAAATGCTGATACAACATCATTAAGAGTTCGTGTTCAGGAAAATGAGCAATCATCTGCATTTGATATTTACACTGCATTCGAATCATTAAAAAATGTGGATGCTTCAAGTAAAATTTATTATTTACAAGAAAATGCCTCTGGTTATTATGAGGTATATTTTGGAGATGGCGTAACGGGATTTAAACCTTTAAATAATAATATTGTAACGGTTGATTATGTTACGACCAAAGGTAAAGAATCAAATGGTGCTAATTCATTCTCAATGGTAGATAATATTGGAGGTTATTCTGATATTACAGTTACAACTGCAGTTAATGCATCTGGTGGTTCAGAGGCAGAAACACTTGAATCAATAAGATTTAATGCACCGTTAACATTTACAACACAAAACAGAGCTGTAACATCAGAAGATTATGCAGCCATTATTAAAAAAGAATTTACCAATGTTGATTCCATATCAACATGGGGTGGAGAAGATAACGACCCACCAGATTATGGTCGTGTTTATATATCAATTAAACCTTTATTATCTAATGCCTTAACAACTGCAGAAAAAAATGATATTACTGGTGCGATATTAAAAGGTAAAAATGTTGTTTCTATTACCCCACAAATTGTTGACCCTAATTTTACAAATTTAGAGATTGATTGTAACTTTAAATATAATCCAAACCTAACAGATAGAAGTTCAGTTGAATTAGAATCAGTTGTAAGAGATACTATTTCAGATTATAATTTTAATAATTTAAATAAATTTGATGGTGTGTTTAGGCATTCACAATTAACAAGAGCAATTGATAATGCAGACCCGGCGATATTAAATACTGTTATTCGACCAAGAATGTTCCAATATATTACACCAACAGTAGATACAAATAGTGTGGTTGAATTACAAAATCACATACTAAGTTTTGTTGCACCATTTTTCCAATCTGGTCAATCAACAAAATTTGTTTTAACATCAACTGCATTTGGTTTAGCAAGTGACCCAACAACAGAGCATTTCTTTGGTGATTTACCAATTGCTGGTTCAACAAACAGAACAGTGGTTGTTTATAAAATAGTAAACCAAGAGAATGTTATTGTAATTAATGATGCTGGATTATTAGAACCAGAGCTTGGTAAATTAACATTAAATAATTTTAGACCTAATAATACAAATCAAATTAAAATTACTGTATTACCTAATTCATTAGACCTTGCACCAAAGCGTAATCAGTTAATCTCAATTGATAATAATTTTGTTACCATCGTACCAGACATTGATACAATTGCAGTTGCTGGTTCATCTGGTAGTATTACATATAACACAACACCTAGATTTAAATAATGGCACACAGACACTCAATATCAGGAGGTATAGTAGAAGTTGATAATTCAACACTACACGAAACAAAGGAGGATGTCCGCCTTGACCAATTATTACCACCTGATATATTAGAAGATAAAGTTAAATTACAATCTTTTTTAGAATCATATTATACGTTCATGAATATGGACGAATTTATATATCAGGAAACAGAAACATTTTCAGATGTTGTTTTAGATGGTATTGCAAGATTTAGAATACCAGACCCTAATAATACAAATGATAGATTTTTTACAGATGAAACAGGTGCAAGTTCAACTCTTATACTAACATCACCAACTGGTGATTCACCTGCTGAATTTACTTTTAATGGTTCGTCATCATCTATTGTTAATACTACCAATAATACACTTGACCTAACAGAGTTTCAACAAAAGGCATTACCGATAGGAACAAAAATTATATATGACACTGGTGATGGAACAGCAATTGGTGGTTTATCCGATGATACACAATATTTTGTTGTATTCAGCCAAGATAGTAGTATTAAATTAAGTTCAACGGTTGATGGTAGTGCTATTAATTTATCATCAGTAGGAACTGGTACACTTCATAGTATCAAAGGCGCATTACCAACAATGTCGATACCTTTATCAGATATTAATGTAGCAGTAACAAATGGTAATGACCTTCCTGGTTCTCTTGCTGATTCAACTTCTGAGATAGGTAAAACATTTAGTGTAAATGGATTAAGTTCATTTAATAATTATACAGCAACATTAACAACAATTGTAAAATACTGGGTAGGACCTGGCCCATCATGGGTTATGAATAATATCGAATCAGCAATGGATATCGACCGAAATGAAGATAACTATTTGGAATTAATGCAGAAAGAAATTGCATCTGCTATTCCTAGAGATGTTACTGTAAATAAAAGAAACCTTTATAAAAGAATTATTGATTTTTATAAGGTAAGAGGTTCAGCAGATGCTGTTGAAATATTCTTTAGGTTATTGTTTAATGATAGCGTAGAGGTTGAATTTCCATATAATTCAACATTAATACCATCATCGGGTGGTTGGGACCAACCAGAAACAGTAGTTACATCAACCAATGGTGCTGTAAATAATAGCACATCAGTTACAATTATCGCATCAAATGAAAATATTAGACTTTCATCTAAATTAGTTGTTGGTACAACATATACACTAACAGACGATATTAGAGTAGAAGCAATTAATGGAACAGCAATTACACTTTCGGATCCTGCACCAACATTATTTAATGCGTCAAGCTCTTCTGTTATTAACATAACAGATAATACAATTCAATTATCAGCTGTGGATTCATTAAAATATGCAGTAGGAACAAAATTAACATATTTAAAATCAGGTGGAACAGAAATTGAGGGATTAACTGATGGTGGCATTTATTATGTTATATCAAATCAAAATAATCAAATAAAATTATCAACATCTTCTGGGGGTTCTGAAATCTCTTTAACATCACTTGGTGTTTTAGGAGCAAATGACGAACAACATAAATTAATCTTTCAAATTAATTTAACTGATGGCCAGGAAATTAATTTTGTACCAAGAGGAATATATTTAGATAAAAAAGGTTTTCTGTCTGATACAATTAAAATACAAGATAGTTTAAGATATCAAAAGTTCTCATACCTTATTAAAACAGGTAAAAATTTATCAGATTGGGAAAATGTATATGATAAATTAGTACATCCAGCTGGGTTTGTATATTTTGCAGAAATATTAATCTTTTTAGAATTATCAAGGAAAATTTTAGGTGATGATAGCTTTGACCCAGAAATATTAAGATGGGACGAATTAACAAAAATAATTAGAAGAGTTTTATCAGCAATGCCAATCAGACAGCCAGGTGTGATTGGTCCAGAGGATATTCCAATTCTTGTGGAAATGTTTGCTTCTATATTCCTTCCTGGAGTTGAAGCCAAAATACATAAATCAGGAACACTTTCACTTGGATTAAAAAATGGCGTTGTTACATCAACAACAGTAACAGGTGGTGGTAGTGGATATACATCTGCTCCTGTAGTTACAGCCTCTGATGCCGGTGCAGGAACACTATCAACATTTTCACCAGGCGAAGGCTATACTCCACAAACAGAATTTACAGCTGTAATAACAAATGGTTCAGTCAGTTCAATTACAATTAATAGTAGTGGTAAAGATTATAATGTCCCAACCTTGTCTATTGCAGCGCCCTCAGCAATCACGTTTGACGGTTCAGACGATGAAGTAGCTGGTGTAGGTATAGTAAATTTAACAGATAACACTATTAAATTAACAAACGATGAACAGGCGGCGTTACCAGTCGGTGCATTGGTCACATATGATTCTGGTGGAGGAACCGCAATTTCTAGTACTCCTCAATTGGAAAATGGGGCTGGTTATTATATTGTATATTCATCTGGTGGTAAAGTAAAAATTTCCGGAGAGCAAGGTGGTAGTGCAATTGATTTAGTTGGCGTAGGAAGTGGAACATCACATACACTAACTGGTACAACTGCAACTGCAACTGCTTCTAAAACAGATGGTCAGTTAGAAAGTATTACAATTGCTGAACCGGGTTTTGGTTATGCCAGTCCTCCAGCAATTACATTTAGTGGTATCGAACAATCACAAGGTAGTGGAGTTTTACCAACTGTAACCATAGGTATTGATTCAGATGGTAGATTAGACCAAAATAATATTACAATTAATACGACAGGTGGTGGTTGGTCAAACTTATTTGGAACACCTGCGGCCAATGCAAATGCTGGAACAATTGCAGCAATAAAGATTTTTGGTAAGGCAGATAAAACATATACAACGGCACCGAATATTGTATTTCCACAACCTACAGCAAAAGATGCAGAAGGTAATTTATTAAGCACTAACCAATTGGCAGTAGCTAATTTTACTTTAGACTCAGAAGGAGAAATAACTGGAGTAAATATATCTAATGCTGGTAGTGGTTACATTGCTGACCCAGATATAAAACTTGGAAGTGCAGTTAATAATGAAGTAAGAGTTGCAGACCAACAAGAGAAATTAATACTTTCTTTAAATCACTTTATGACAAACATTTATAATGGATTTAATATTGATAACTTTAGAACAATTATAAATAATGGATATAAACAAAGGAAAGGTCCAGAGAACTTCTTTACAAGTGCTAGACTTTATAATACCAATCAAACAATTGAATTTTTAGGTAATAATACATTGGAAACTATCAATTCAAGTGTTATAAATAAATATAACACGAATACTTTCGTGGAAATAGAATAATAGGAAAATAATTATGGCAGCAATAGTATCATCAAATTTTAGGGTTTTAAACGCTAATAACTTTAAAGAAGATGTAACAGACAGTAGCGTCTATGTCGCAATAGGTAAATCTGATGTATGGTCAAATAGTACATCGGTAACAGTTGATGGGACACCAGCAACACCAGCAGACAATTTAGACGATTTAGGAGAAATGAGAAAAAACCTAATAGCAATGAAAAAGGTTACTGGTTCTGACTTATCAAATGTTGTACCAAGATATACATGGACATCAGGTAACTCATATTATGCGTGGGATTCAGATGATGCAGAAATATTTGATAAAGCATTTTATATTGTTACATCAGAATTCAAGGTTTATAAGTGTATTAAAGCCGGTGGTGGAGCTTCAAGTATCCAACCAACACAAACATTAACAGTACCAACAGCAGAATCAGATGGATATATATGGAAATATATGTATACAATAGGTGTATCTGACGCAACAAAATTCTTAACAAATAGTTATATGCCAGTTAAAACAATCAGTTTAGGCACTGAAGCAGTGGTTGCTGCCACAACTTCTTCAAGTACAACTGTAACATTAACTGCATCAAATTTAGATATTACAGTGGGTATGGAAGTATCAGGTACAAACATTTCTGGTACACCAACAGTAAGTGCAAGAACTGGTAATGTATTAACACTTTCAACTGCACAAACACTTACGGCTGCGGACAGATTAACATTTGAATTTGCAAATGATAGTGCTGCAGAGGCTTCTTTAACTGAATCAGATTTTGCACAATATCTTAACCAAAAAGCTTCTAAAGCATCTGGAACAGCAGGTGGTATTGAAAGAATAGAAGTCACTGCACCTGGAACGGGTTATACAGATGGAACACATGCTGATATGGTAACAATTACTGGCGATGGAACAGGAGCAACTGCTACTGCAACAGTGTCTGGTAATGTTATAACATCAATTAATATAACAGCAAAAGGTTCAGGCTATACCGTGGCTGATGTTGTTATTTCAGGACAAGGTGGTTCTGACGGAACAGCAAGAGCAGTAGTTGCTCCAAAGTTTGGACATGGCGTTGACCCAGTATCTGAACTTGGTGGATTTTTTACATCATTAAATGTTTTATTAGATGGTGCAGATGGTAATGGAGACATTACAGTGGGTAATGATTTCAGACAAATTTCACTTATTAAGGAACCAAGAGATTATAATGCAAATGCATTAACTGGTCCAATTTCAACAGCAGATACTCGAAAGGCAACTAATTATTTAGATTTTGCTGCATCGATAACTAGTAAATATGCAGTTGATGAATTATTAGTTGGTGGCACATCTGGTGCACAAGCTTATGTAGTTGAAATTGATGAAACAAATGGTTATATACATTATCATCAAAATGCTAAAACAGGTTATGCAGATTTCCAAGGTGGTGAAACAGTAACAGGCCAAACATCTGGAGATGCAGTCGCGCTTGAATCAACCCCAGTAGGTAATCCAGAGGTTGACCGAGCAAGTGGAGAGGTATTATTTTTAGAAAATAGAGACCCAATTAATAGAACAACAACACAGATTGAAGATATTAAAGTTATATTAGAATTTTAATAATAGGAAATATTTATGGCAACAACAGTAGTAAAAAATTATAACGTAGCTCCATACTATGATGACTATGATGAAACAAAGAATTTTCATAGGATATTATTTAAACCTGGTTATTCAGTCCAGGCAAGAGAGTTAACACAGTTACAAACTGCACTTCAGGCTCAAATTGATAGGTATGGACAATTTGCATTTAAAGATGGTTCAAGAGTTGTAAATGGTAAAGCTACTGTCGATGTTAATTATGATTATATTAAAATAGAATCAACTTTTTGGAATGGTACAGCATCTGTTAATGCATCTACATATTTAGATGATTTAGTAGGAACAATAATTACTGGTACAAATAATACAGGAGACCAAGTAACTGCTGAAGTAAAAGAAGTTATTCCTGCTGTTAATTCAACAACAGAACCTAATACATTATATATTAAATATACTGGTGCTGGTAGTACTGGTGTGGCAGGTGAAGAAAAAACTATTACCAAATTTGTTGCTGGTGAATTAGCACAATCAGATGGTAATGGAACACCATTTATTATGGTTGGTGGAGGCTCTAATGTTGATAACAGTAATACTGCTTCTACAATAACCGACCCAATAGGTATAGGTTCAACAGCAAATGTTGAAGAAGGTGTGTATTTTATTTCAGGTTCATTTGTATATGTGCCTGGAGGTTCATTAATATTAGATAAATATTCAAACACTCCAAGTTACATTGTTGGTTTAAAAGTTACAGAATCAACTATATCATCAGATGTTGATAATACACTTGTTGATAATGCTCAAGGCTCACCCAATTATTCTGCACCAGGTGCGGACAGATATCAAATATCAACAACGCTGATTAAAGAACCACTTGATATTGCAAATAGAACAGAAAATAGTTATATTACACTATTATTAATAGAAGATGGTAAAACAACATCAGATAAAACAGATAAAAATAGTGGCACAGAATTATCAGAAAGATTAGCAAGAAGAACATTTGAAGAATCAGGTGATTATACAGTTAATCCATATCAATTAAATATAAGAGAACATTTAGATGACGAAGCAGGTAATAATGGTTATTTAACTTCAGCTAATGGTGGCGACGCAGATAAATTAGCAATTGGTGTTGAGAAAAATGTAGCTTATGTTAAAGGATTTCGTATTGAAACAAATGGAACAAAATATTTAGAAGTAGATAAACCAAGAGGTGATGATGCTCAGATTGATGTAAACCAGGCACAACAAACATTAAATGTAGGTAATTATATCGAAGTAAATGAATCGGGTTCACTTGGTATGCCTGACATAATTAATTTTGATACAGTAGATTTACATGATGCCACAAATGGTGGTGGAACAGTAAGAGGTACAGCAAAGGTCAGAGGTGTTTCTCAGGGCTCATCTTCAACAAAATTATATCTATATTTATTTGATATTGTTTTTAATAGTGGTTATACCATGGCAAATATTGCATCTGTTGTTTGGGACGATAATGGAACAGTAAAATTTAGAGCTAATTTAGGTTCAGATAAAACAATTAAATCAACCGGATTTAATTCATTGGTATATAAATTACCATTTAATGCTATTGCAACATTAAGAGACCCTGCAACAACGGCTGATAGTCCAGATTATAATACATCATATGTAGTTAGAAAAACATTTATTACAGATACAGGTAATGCAGCAGATACTATTACTGGTGCCTCGTTTATTAACTCAAGTGGTGTAGTTGCTTACATTAAAGATGGAAGTACCTATGGTGAATTAGATGCGAATCCAACATGTACAATTTCAGGTGGTGGTAATACAATTACATTTACAACAGTAAATGGCTCATCTGTTAGTTTAACTGGAACACAACAAATAGAATATACAGTTGATGTTTCATATACTGGAGCCTCACCTAAAACAAAAACAAATACAAATAGAACAATTACTGGTTCACTTACAAATGGCGAATTAAGTTTAGGTAAACCTGATATAATTAAAATCAATGCAATTAAAGTTGGTTCAAGTTCAGGTACTGATGTAACAAATTTATTTACTCTTGATAATGGTCAAAGAGAAAGCTTTTATGGATTAGGAAAAATTATTTTAAAACCAGGCGAATCGGACCCTGGTAGTTTATATGTTGATTATAATTATTATGTTCATAGTGGGTCGAGTGATTTCTTCTCTGTTGATTCATATGTATTACCAAACCCTGCAGGAGAATATGATAATATTCCTACATTCAGTGGAACAAATGGTACTCTTGAATTAAGAGATTGTATTGATTTCAGACCAAGTGTACATGATGATGGAACATTTACAGGAGCAAATGTATCACTCTCAGCACCACCATCAGACAGTAACCAATTTATAACTGATTTAACTCACTATTTACCTAGAATAGATAAATTGTATGTTACAAGAAGAGGTGAGTTTAAAGTAGCTGTTGGTGTGCCGGATTCAAATCCAAAACCACCTGCAGTCCCAGATGATGCAATGGGTATATACAATTTAAGATTAGCACCATACATTTTCTCGCTAAGTGGAGTAAAACCACAATTAATAGAAAATAAAAGATTTACAATGCGAGATATTGGTGCATTAGAAAAACGTGTTAAAAATTTAGAATACTTTACATCACTTTCATTATTAGAACAAAGTGCGGCTGATGTCGATTTAAGTGATTCAAGTGGTACAACAAGATTAAAAAATGGATTTATTGTAGATAACTTTACAAGTCACGGTATTGGTGACCCATCAAATCCTGATTATAATTGTTCAATCGATAGGCAAAATGGTATATTAAGACCTAAATTTGATGAACGAAATGTTAATTTAATTAGAGCAGCAGCAGATGGTGGTGGTGTTGAGGTTAATGATGGCCTTGCTACAATGCCAATGAATGCAGATGTTAATTATGTAAATCAACCATACGCTTCAACATTCTCAAATGTTAATCCATATAATGTATTCAGTTGGGCAGGAACAATTAAATTATCTCCTGATTCAGATGAATGGAAAGAAACAGATGTTCGTCCAACGGTTACAGTTGATGATTCAGCATCATTTGACCAATTTAAGAAATTAGCAGAAGAAACAGGTATCTTAGGAACAGTTTGGAACGAATGGGAAACAAACTGGACTGGAGTTGATATTGATGAACAAACAGAAACAACTGGTACTGCGCCTGGTCGAAGAGGTAGAAACTTCTTTGGATTACCATGGTGGCTACAAGAAAACGAAAGAGAAGATTTCTTTGATATTGGAACAGCCGGTGGTGGTAACCAAACAACAATTACTACAACCACTACAACTACAGGACAGTCAAGAGATGGTATACAAACAGATTTAGCTTTTGACACAATTAGTAGAACAGATGGTGGTAAAGTAGTTGAGGTTAATTTTGTACCATTTATTAGGTCAAGAAAAATATTCTTTAAAGCAGAATTATTAAAACCAAATACACAAGTATATGCATTCTTTGATGGTACACCTATTTCAAGTTATGTTAAAGAAGAAACATTTACTGAATTCTCTACAAGAAATAATGTAACAACATACGAAGGTCAAACAACACACCCAGGTACAGCAGGGTCACTTATATCAAATAGTGCTGGTGTTATTGAAGGTTCATTTATTATACCAAGAAATGATGTATTAAAATTTGCAACAGGTTCAAGAGAATTTAGATTAACTGATAGTTCAACAAACAATAAACAAAACGAAACAACATATGCTGAGGCACAATATCATGCACAAGGTTTACTTGAATCAGTAGAAGAAACAATTGTATCTACAAAGGTACCAAGACTTGCTACATCTGAATTAAGAGAAGATAGAACATTAGTTGATACCAGAGTAAGTGAAACCACAACATGGGTTGACCCTGTTGCTGAAACTTTCCTTGTTGATAAGGAAGGTGGTATTATGTTAAAATCAGTTGATTTATACCTTAGATCAATTGACCAAAACATTCCAATTAGAGTTAGTATTAGAACAACATTAAATGGTACACCGACACAAAAAATTGTACCAGGTGCTGATAAAATATTATATCCAACTAATATTGCTACACAAGCAAGTACAACTGTAAGTGAATTCTCTAATGCAAATGCAACAATAGCAACAAACTTTGCATTTGATTTCCCTATATACCTTGCACAGGATACAGAATATGCAGTTGTTATTACCTCTCAATCAGATAGCTATGAGGTATATGTAGCTGAAATGGGTGGATTCGATATTACAGATGCAACAAAGAGAATTACAAAACAGCCATATAATGGTGTATTCTTCAGTTCACAAAATGCTTCAACATGGACACCAGAACAAAGCAAGGATTTAAAATTTAGATTAAATAGAGCATCGTTTGATACAAGTTCATCAAGTAAAATTACATTTGTAAATGATGTATTACCTACAAGAACTTTACAGGCAAATCCATTCTTCTTTACGAGTGGAAGCACTGCAGTTAAAGTATTCCATAAAAATCATGGTATGTATAATTCAGCTGATAGTGTTACAATATCAGGTGTTCCTGCAGGAACATATAATGGTATTAATGCCACAGAGCTTGGAACAACAGCAGCTCCTGTACGACATTCAATTAGTAATGTAGAACATGACTCATATGAAATTAATGTATCCACTACAGCGACTGGAACAAGTGCCTATGGTGGTGGTTCTACAGTCCAAGCAACAGAAAATAGACATATGGACTTATTATACCCTGTAATTCAAAATATGCAGGTACCAGGAACCTCTTGTAGATTTTTCCTCAAAACACACACAACATCTAGTGTTGATGGTGATGATGATGGATATACTTTAACAACAGCAGGTACAGATGGTTACGAAATATTACCAAATAGAAATTTCTATTTTCCTGTACCTCAAGCAATATTCTCTGGTACAAATGAAGAATTTGGTGGATTAAATAGTGTTAAATCATTCCAGTTGACTGCAGTAATGACTTCAACAAATGAAGCATTATCACCAGTTATTGATATGAATAGATTATCTGCAAATACAATTCAAAATATTGTAACAAGTAATGATGGTTCAGAGGCTGTAACATCAGGTGGTGCAGAAATATCTAAATATATAACTAAGAAAATTGAATTGGCTGAACAGGCAGATATTGCGACAGTATTTGTTAATGTTTTAAAACCAGGTGGTTCAGATGTTAATTTATATTGGAGAGCTTTAAATGGTGATGGTGATATTAATTCGGTTGCCTGGACATTACAAACACCAGTAGGTGGAGCAATACCATTTAATGCAACACAATTCCAAGAAGTTCAATTTGATGTTGACCCATTTGGAATTAATGCAAGCTTTAGTGCAATTCAATTTAAGTTAGTACTAAAAGCTGAAAATACATCACAACCACCGATGGTAAAAGACTTTAGAGCAATTTGTGCAACATAGGATAAAACATGGCTAGAAAAAAAATAAAAGAAAATCCTGATTTAGTAAAAGATACAGCATCAGGAGCAGTTATAAATACTAATAGTAATGCCTTTGCAAGAAGAAGAGAACAAATGAGACTTGCTCAGGAAAAGGATAATAAAATTGTCCAACTTGAAAAGGATGTTGCTGAACTAAAAAAATTAATTAAAGGTTTGAGTAAAAAATAATGGCAGCTAATAACGAAACTAGAATTGTAAAGAGTAATACACTTGAGGAACTTCGTCAGAAAACAAACGAAGTATCTCTACACTTAGGTGATAATGGGTTAATTGATTCAAGGATACTTGATAAAACAGAAACATTTACGGCTTCTGCTGGTCAGACATTATTTACATCTAATACTTTAAGATTTGAAATTAAACCTGAGGAATCATTTGATGATAGTGCAAATAGTGAATCATTAAGTGTTGGTGTTGTTAAAGTATATAAGGACGGCACAGAATTAACTCAAGGTTTAGATGCTGCAAACTTTGAAGTTCCTAATTTTGTCCTTGCTGTTACACTACAAAACAGTCCTACGATACCTGCAGAATTTGTAGAAGGTGCGGTATTAACACAATCAAATGGCTTTAGTGGAACATTATTATCTGCTGACAGTTCATTATTAAGGTTTAAAGCAATTACAGGAATATTTTCAACTTCAGCTAATTTAGGTATTCCACATACTGATGCAAATAAGAGAGTTAATTCCTCAGATATAGCATCATCAACTGCTCAATCTGCTACTTATGGTAATATTATTAAATTAAATACTGCTGCATCTGCTGGAGATGTTATTAAGGTTGTTTCAACAAATGTTATCGATGCAGTAAACGAAGTACAAGATGATATTGGTGATATTACAGCATTAGGCACAAGTTCAACAACTGACCTCGTTACAGCTATTAATGAATTAGAAACTGGTATCAGAGGAACAAGTTCGAATTTAGTTGCTACAGATTTAACAACTACAGCAAATGATTTAGTTGCTGGTATTAATGAACTTGATGCGGAAATTGGTAATGTTGATGATATAGATGCTGCATCAGGATATTCTGCTACATCTGTGGTAACAGGTATTACAGAATTACAAAGTCATCTAGGAACAAAAGGAAATTTATTAACATCAACAGATACAGATTTAGTAGTTGCAATAAATGAAGTACATAACGATGCTTTGGCAAGTCTTAAGAAAATAGACAGTGGAACACAAACATTAAATACTGATTTATTATTTACAAGTGGTAATACAGTTACCTTTCCAGATAATACAACACTTGATATAAGAAATGGTTCATTATTAGTAGGTGCTGGTGGTACAGAACTTCAATTTGATACAGCATTCATTGCACTTACAGCAAACGATGCTAGTAATTCGGCCGTAAATCAATTAGGTCTTGAGGTTAAAAGAGCAGGTTCTGACTTTGCAAGATTACAATGGAACGAAACATTAGTAGGAAGTACTCCATCTAAAGCATGGGAGTTAATTGGAATGAACGATGCTGGTGCAGCAAATACTGCAGGCATAGTTACATTTTATAACGCAAAGGATTTAATTGCCGGTTCAGAAACTGGTATCAGTGTAGTTTGGGACGATACAAATGATAGGTTTAATTTTGCACTAACAGCAGACCCAACAATACAATTAGGTAATGACCTAAGTGGTTCAGTTACACTTACAAATTTAGCAACACAAACATATACACTTACAGCAACTATTAATGCAGGTACTGTAGAAAACAGCATGTTAGCTTCAAACGCAGTTACTAACGCAAAGATATTAGATTCAACTATTGCAAATGCTAAATTAAGTAATCCAAGTTGGACAATTACAGATGGCAGTAATGCTACACCTGTTAATTTAGGTGATACACTTACAATACAAGGAACATCTGGTGAAGTAGAAGTAGTAGAAAATTCAAATACTGTAACCGTAGGTTTACCAACTAATGTTGATGTTGATGGAAACCTAGTTGTAGGTGGAAACTTAACTGTACAAGGTACACAGACAATATTAAACACAACAACATTAGAAGTTGAAGATACTTTAGTTCTTGCAGGAAATAATTTAAGTTCAGAACCAAGTTCAGGTGGATTTGGTTTAGAGGTTGGACCAATTACAAGTCCAAGTGGTGTTGCTTCTGGCGTAACAGGAGCTCACTCAATTGTATATAACTATGGTCATAATAATGGCGATGGTACTTATGGAAGATGGGAAGCAGATGGTTCATTAATTCTTTCAACTGCTACACTTTCAACTCCTCAGGTTGAAGGAAGTGATTTTGGTCCTGGTGATAATTTAACATTTAGTGCTGGAAGTGGATTAAGTGAAAGCGTATCAGGCTTTGCAGTAACATATACAAATACTGACAGAGGTTCATCACAGAATATATTTAAAAATGTAGCTTCAAGTTCAGGTACTGCAGTAGCAGATAATAATAATGACACACTTACAATATTAGGTGGTAATGATTTATCAACATCAGTAAGTGGAGACACATTAACAATACAACATGATAATTCCGGTGCAACTGCAGGTAGTTATGGAGCAAGGCATACTGTTCCAAATATTACAGTAGACGCAAGAGGTCATGTAACAAATATTTCTAATAATAGTGCAATCACACTTGGTTCATTAGGTTATTCTGGTTCAACATCAGCTGATAATTATGGTTCATTTAATATTAGAGCAAATACTGCAGCATCAACAGCGATTGGTTCAGGTGAAACAATAACCTTTACTGATAGTGGTGCTACAACGGTTACAAGAAGTGGTAATACAATTGATATATCATCAGTCAATACACAATATAGTGTAGGTGATGGTGGTTTAACAGCTGTTAATTTTACAACAACTAGAAGAGATAAACTTGATGGAATAGCTGCAAGTGCAAATAATTATTCATGGCAATATGATACATCAGGTAATGGTAGTAACCAAACAGTATCAAATGGAAATGTTATCAGAATTCAAGGTAGTGGAGCGACATCTGTAACACATAGTGGTTCAACAATTACAATTTCATCTACAGATAATAATGATAATGATAATACAATTACAAACATTGGCGTTAATAATGCAAATTATACAAATGGTAATATTAACTTCCAAGCATCTGGTGCTGCATCAATATCAAAATCTGGTAATACAGTAACAATATCATCTGTTAATACAACATATGGTGTAGGCGATGGTGGTTTAACACAAAAGAACTTTACAACCACATTAAAAAATAAATTAGATGGTATTGCAGCAGGTGCTACGAATGTAACAAGTAATAGCCAAATATCAAATGGTGAAGGATATACAACTTATAGTGCTAACCAAACTCTAAATAATAACTCTAATGTTCACTTTGAAGGTTTAATGGTTGGACAAACATCAGGTTCTACAGCAAATACAATACGCTGTGTTGGTGATGTTGTTGCTTTCTATTCATCAGATGAAAGATTAAAAGATAATATTACACCAATCGAAAATTCATTAGAAAAAGTTGGACAATTAAAAGGTTACGAATTTGATTGGAATGATAAACAAGAAGTTTACGAAGGACATGATGTTGGTGTAATTGCTCAAGAAGTTGAAAAAGTAGTACCAGAAATTGTCACAACAAGAGAACATGATGGCTATAAAGCTGTTAAATACGAAAAATTAGTTCCTCTTTTAATTAATGCGATTAATGAATTAAAGGCTGAAATTGAGGAATTAAAAGTTATAAATAAAGGTATAGAGAAATAAAAAATGGCAGTATACTCTAATATTGTAATAGACCAAGGTGCTGATTATTCAGCATCAATTGATGTAACTGATTCAGATGGTGATACAATTGATTTATCTGGCTACACTGCGGCGGGACAGATAAGAAAAACATACTCATCATCTACTGCAGTTAATTTTACAGTCTCAATTGCAAGTCCAGCAACTGCAGGTACTTTAAATATTGGATTGTCAAATACACAAACTAATGCAATGAAAGCAGGGCGCTATGTTTATGATGTTGAAATCACAAACACAGGCGGAGTAAAAACAAGAGTTTTAGAAGGACAAGTTGAAATCACACCAGGAGTGACACAATAATGGCTAATATAAAAGCTAAGATAAGAAGTAATCCTAATAAAATTGTAGCACAGACATTAAAAGTCGGTAATGTTGCTTTAACAGATTTAACCGATATTAATGCTGCAGGAACTACAGACGGAGCCATGTTATTATATAATGGCACTACAAATAAATTTGATGTTACCCCAGAAATAGGTAACCAAAACACGAATATAATCGGAGGCACATACTAAAATGGCAAATTTAACTAGGATGAAAATCCTAAATACAGGTTCTACCACCACAGCTCCTAGTAATCTTAAAACAGGTGAATTAGCTTATTCATATGTTGCTGGTACGCAGGCAAACAATGGTGATAGATTATATATTGGTACAGGTACAGAAACAAATGGTATTGCTGCATCGGTTGATTTAATCGGTGGTAAGTATTTTACTGGTTTATTAGACCATGTACACGGTACAACAACAGCAAATAGTGCTTTAATTGTTGATGGTAATAAACATGTTGATGAATTAAATATAGGTACTTTAGCACTTGAGGCTTCTGGTGGTAGTGGTCAAACAGTAACAAGTATTTCTACATCAACAACTTTATCAGGAGCTTCTGATACACAATTGGTTACAGCATTAGCTGTTAAAACATATATTGATACTGAAGTTACTGCTCAAGATTTAGACTTCCAAGGCGATAATGGTGGTGCATTAAGTATCGACCTTGATTCTGAAACACTTACTATTTCAGGTGACACTGGTATTACAACAACAGGTTCAGGTAATACAATTGAAATTGACCTAGATGATACTGCAGTCACAGCAGGTTCTTATGGTTCACAAACACAAATACCAACATTTACAGTTGACCAACAAGGTAGGTTAACAGCTGCTTCAACAGTTGCAGTTGCTACTGCTTTTACAGTTGATGGTGATTCTGGTACAGGTGATGTTGACTTATTAACAGATGATTTACAAATTACTGGTACAGCAAATGAGATTGTAACAGCATCTTCAAAAAGTGGTACAGATGTAACA
>Ga0098056_1000161_pt1 | contig 26116 bp, 31 predicted proteins | sample 17BtaG_FD_92583 | JGI IMG/M metagenome (GOLD analysis project Ga0098056, IMG submission 92583) | Marine viral communities from the Subarctic Pacific Ocean - 17B_ETSP_OMZ_AT15314_CsCl metaG | ecosystem: Environmental > Aquatic > Marine > Oceanic | place: Subarctic Pacific Ocean | collected...
TATCTTTGTAATAGACTCCCCCATGCTGAGCAACATAACTCAATTTATCCATTGGCTAATCTTCACGTACATAGCAAAGACTTAAAGAGGTTCCTAACACATGAATGATTACGATGTATTTAAGGATGGTTGGGAGAGCGAGAACACAGTGTGTGGATGGGGGTCTCAGATGGAACACACCAAGCAGATTCGTAGTAGCCTACCTTTGATTCTTGACCTCTTTGATATAAACACAGTCAATGACGCAGGTTGTGGAGACTTCTGGTGGATGCGGAACACCGACTTGTCGGCTGTAGATTACATGGGTTATGACATCCATGACAGAAGAAATGGTTATGACTTTCCTTTTACCAAGCTGGACATCGTTAAGGAAGACATGAGACCGTGTGACTTAATCATTTGTCGGGATGTATTTATTCATCTTCCAAACGATATGGTTTTGGAGGCACTAGAGAGATTCAGGAGAGTCGGTAAGTATCTCCTTAGTACTACATATAAAATTAAAGATAATAGTGACAGGATGGAAGTTCCTGAGCTAAAGCATAGCAAGATAAACCTATGTAAAGAGCCGTTCTCTCTTGGGGCTCCACGAGAGATGATTAAAGAAAAAAGCAAAGGGAAGTATTCATTACTATGGAAATTGTAAAAGACGACCTAATCTACGGTCAAAGGTTTGAAGAATTGGCTGATGTTACAGTTGGGGAAGACGGTATCCCCACCTTTGGTACTGAGCTAAAAGAGGAAAAGCCTGTTCTTATATACTCACATACTCATGACGCCAGAAAGATGTTCGAGGTTATTCGCAACCTAAATAAAAGAAGGCCTCTTCTTAAGTTCATTGCTATAACTGGCAATAGCGACGGGAAGGTTAGAGCCGAGAAGGATTGCAATAGACCAGAAGATGCCCCAGTTGAACAGCTTCCAGATAGTGTCATCATGTGGTATGCTCAGAACGTTTGTGTTCCTAAACACCCCAGATTGCATTCCATTCCAATCGGCCTAGAGAACCCTCACTGGTTTACTAGCCTAGCTAAGATGGATAAGATGTTGGAGGTGATGAAGGAGGATATTCCTAGAAATAAGCATGTATATATGAACCACAACATCTCTACAAATAAAGATGAGAGACAGTCTGCTTATAGGGCTTTTAGTGGTGTTAAGGGTGTCACAGTTGATATGCATCAGAACCCCCATAATTATTACTCATACTTGAGGCATCTTAAGAGTCACGAGTACATTGTCTGTCCAGAGGGGAATGGGACCGACACCCACAGGATGTGGGAAGCTTTATATCTAGGGTGCAAACCCATTCTTAGGCGTAGTGAAAACACTAAGTTTTATGAGGGGTATGTATGTGCTGTATTCATTGATGAATGGAGCGACTTTCATAAGTTAGGGAGGTATCAACTTTGGCCTAATGGTAGCGGACGACGTATGCTTTTCTGGCAATACTGGAAAGACCGCTTGACAAAAGGGGTGTGAGAAGCTAAGATATGACATGGTTACTTCTAAAGCTACAGGAACGATAAAATACGGCAGTCGATGGGCTATCGTTTTAGTCGAGTCGTCGATTTTGAAGTACTACAGACATCTCTACTGGATAACGAAGAGTAAAACTCAGAAGCTTAATCCTGGTAAAAGAGAACCTCATATTACACTAGTAGCAGGTGATTACGAGACCCCATCTAAACCACAGTACTGGGGTCTGTACGAAGGTGACACCATTGAGTTTGAATACTCCAGTCCTGACAATCGCGATGGAATGTTTTGGTTGCCTATCACTTGCCCTATGTTATCAGAAATAAGAATTGAGTTAGGTCTCAATCCTAATCTCAAATTTCCCTTTCATCTTACATTTGGACATATACATGGAAAAGAATCTCAATCTAACATGCCCACTTAACTCTATGGGGTATGGTGTTGTCGCATGGAACTTCCTTATCACCCTTCAAAAGATGGGTGTCAATACTGCGTTGTGGCCCATTGGTAACCCGCAGATTCTCCATGGAACCCAAGAAGAGGGGCAATTAGTACAGCAATGTAAGCATAACGCTGTAATGTTTAATCAGTACGCCCCCTCCCTTCGTATCTGGCATCAGTTCGATATGTCTCAACACGTAGGTAAAGGTCTACGTTGTGGGTTACCATTCTTTGAGTTGAATCGCTTCTACCCTAATGAGAGACATCATCTCGGCTATCTCGACCGAATCCTTGCTCCGTCTAGTTGGGCAAAGGAAATCATTACTCGTGAGATTCCTTACTTCAACGCAGACGATGTTCATATTGTTCCAATGGGTGTGGATAGAGAAATTTTCTCAGATGAAAGCACTTCTCGACAAACCTACAATGACGCAACCGTGTTTCTTAACATGGGCAAGTGGGAGGTAAGAAAAGGGCATGACATCCTAGTGGATGCCTTCAATGATGCGTTCGAGCAAGACGACGATGTTATTCTGATAATGGCATGTGAGAACCCCTTCCTAGATGACACCCAATCGAAGGAGTGGATTGATTCATATAAGAAGTCCAAGATGGGAGGTAAGGTTGTTCTTACCAATCGTCTGAAAACACACAGGGAAGTAGCTGAGTTAATGGCTACATCTCACTGTGGAGTATTCCCTTCTCGTGGAGAGGGTTGGAATATGGAAGCGTTAGAAATGATGAGTATGGGTAAAGAACTAATCATTACTGATTACAGTGCCCATTCAGATTTTTGTAGTATTGATAACTCTAGGATTATTCCAGTAGAAACTGTTGAGCCCGCCTATGATGGGATTTGGTTCAAAGGTAACCCCAATGACCGTGGACAGGTTCCAGAATGGGGTCATATCGGAGATGTTCAATACGAGGCCCTGGTTGCTCATATGCGTGATGTTCACAAGGCTCGGCAAGATGGTAGTCTGGGAATCAATGAGGCAGGAATAGAGACCGCTAAGCGACTCTCTTGGGAAAACGCGACCGAACACTTGCTTCGGGCGATGGACTTGACAGAATAGGAAAGGTTTGCTATTATGAAATCAATGATTCACGACTTCTTTTTTGGTTCTAAGGTTCCTCCTAAGAAGTATAGAGTTGACAAAGATAATAAGAGAGACCCTGAGGTTGGAGACATATACAAACTACAGTCAATTAATCCCTTTGCAGACCCAGTCGAGGCTCATGTTTTTGAGATTAGGGATGGATGGGTTAGGTACAGCTTTTGGCCTAAAGATGATAAATACGCAGTACAGAGCGAATCAATCGGGTCATTTTTAAGAATATTCGATTTACTTGTTGAGGAAACAGAGAATGAGCAATCTACTACTACAGACTGACAGTTATAAACTGTCTCACTACAAGCAATACCCCAAAGGAACACAGATTGTTCGTTCCTACCTGGAGTCTCGCGGTGGACAATTTGACCGGACGCTTTTCTTTGGTTTGCAATACCTAATTCAGAAACACCTGATGGGTCAAGTTGTTACAGCCGAAAAGATTGATGAAGCAGAACGATTTGCTGCTGCCCACTTCGGTAATGACCACTGTTTCAATCGCAAGGGTTGGGAACACATTCTTAATAAACACGATGGGGTTTTACCTATCAAGATTAAGGCTGTTCCAGAGGGGACTGTTGTTCCTGTAAGTAACGTCCTGATGACCATTGAGAATACAGACCATGAGTGTTACTGGTTGCCAAACTACCTGGAGACGCTGTTGGTTCGAACGTGGTATCCTATTACGGTTGCTACACAGTCGATGTTTATGAAAAAGGTGATTACGGAGTACCTAACCGAGACAGGTGACGACTCCGCAGAATTCAAATTGCATGACTTCGGATACCGTGGCGTTAGCTCAGAAGAGACTGCTGGAATTGGTGGTGCTGCTCACTTGGTCAACTTCATGGGAAGTGATACCATTGCTGGCATCATGCTTGCTAATAAGTACTATGACATAGATATGTCTGGCTTCTCGATTCCTGCTAGTGAACACTCCACAATTACTTCGTGGGGTAAAGAAAACGAAGTAGAAGCAATGAGGAATATGCTCACCCAATACCCAACGGGCCTCGTAGCGTGCGTGAGCGACAGTTTTGATATAATTAAAGCCTGTACCGACCTCTGGGGTGGCGAATTAAAAAACGCCGTCCTAGAACGAGACGGGGTGCTTGTGGTGAGACCTGACTCTGGTCACCCTCCAACCATTGTGGTGGATGTGCTGGAAGCACTAGGTGGTGCGTTCGGCTATACAACCAACAGCAAAGGGTATAAAGTTCTCAATCCTAAGGTTAGGGTAATCCAAGGCGACGGAATTGATTACGAGATGCTGGAGAAAATCCTTTACGCCATGAAGGTTGCTGGGTGGTCTGCTGACAACATTGCCTTCGGTAGTGGTGGTGGACTACTTCAGAAGTTGGACCGTGACACTCAGAAGTTCGCTTTCAAGTGTTCGTCGATTCAGATTGACGATATGCAGCGTAATGTATACAAAGACCCCGTCACTGACCCTGGAAAAAAGAGTAAGATGGGCTCGTTGAGGCTGGCGAGAATTGCTGCTGCTCATGGCAGTTATTTTGAAACTCTTCGACAGGACGAGTATATGGCAAATGAACTGGAGTACGACGTTTTAGAAACTGTCTTCATAAACGGTAGTCATAGGACTCGTGATTTCCAAGGTGTTCGTGAGCGAGCCTCACTTAATTATGCTTTCCGTGAGTATGAGACTGTGTCCAAACTTAAACAAGAGGAAGTTAACCACGTCTCCTGAAAGGTTATCGCAGGGGGAAACCCTTGAGGAAGTTCGGGCCATCACTGCTATAATGTGGGAGGGTGTTAACCATCCGTTTTTACCACAGAGGATGTAAGCTAAACAGATTTATGCCGGTGAGCAGGGCTATAATAATCGGGTTAGTGCAGTCACCAGATAATGCTGAGACACGGCGAGAGTCGTAGACAAATGATAATCCTAGACAGAACCCCGGCTAATGATGGAGACGTTTTTATGTCTATTTGCGAAATATGTAATACAAGAGAAAGCAACGGTACTAAAGAAAATGTCAACAAAGAATAGACGAATTGAATTAGTTGACCTACTTCTTAAGGTAGAGAAAAAACCTAAGATTGTGGCGATGGTTACAGGTGGAGGCTCGGGCTTCTTCCAATCTCTCCTTGGTAATGGTGGAGCATCCTCTGTCTTCCTAGAGGGAGCCATTCCTTACGCAAAGAAGGCGTTTGATGAATACTATGGTTCGGAACCAGACGGTTATTGTAGCGAGCGTGCTGCTCGTGTATTAGCTAAGAAAGCTTATCTTCGTGCCTTACACTTAGGTGGTGGTGCAATGTCAATGGGGGTTGCATCGACGGCCTCATTAGTCTCCGAAGGAGAACGAGAAGGAAGAAAGCACAGGTTTTATGTCTGTATCTATACTGGGTATCATCAGGCTGTTTGGGGGGTAGAAATTACCTCTGGTAATGAGTACAGAGATATGCAAGAGGAAAAGGTTGCAGACTTTATTCTAGAAAGGGTAGTGGATGCTGCCTATGGACAGTTTAATAACGTGGAGTGGAATTCAGATTGTCTCTCGTTGACACATGACGAAATAAACAACTGTGTTCATAAGCAAGCCAGGATTATGCCAACATATATCCCTATTAATCACCACCTCGACCCCACCCAGGTTCAGTCTCCAGTGGTTTTTCCTGGTTCGTACAACCCTATTCATCCTGGTCACGAGAATATGATTCAATGGGCATTCGAACACTTAGGCAGGCCTGTATGGTTAGAGATTAGCACAGACAACGTTGATAAGCCTTCGTTAGACAGGATTGATATAGCCGAAAGGGTTCAGTCCATCAGGGGCAGCAACGCCCCCATCGCAGGTATTGTTATTACCCAATCCCCTAAATTTGTTGAAAAAACCTACCTATTCAATCAACCAACCTTCCTCACTGGTGTTGACACCTATGAGAGACTAATTAACGTTAGTTACTATGAAGATGAAGTTGATATGAGAGAGAAGCATCAGGAAATGAAAAGGTATGGGGCAAAGTTCTATGTATTCCATAGGGATGGGTTCGAGGCGAATCCTGACGTACTGAACCAACCCCCTTCGGCTTTACATGATTGTACAAACTGGGTTTCTTTTGAATTTTCCCCAACAAGCTGGAGTTCAACTGCACTTAGAGAGGCGTCTAAATGAAGTTAATCATTGCAGGTTCTCGTGAGTTTACAAACTACGGTCTACTATGTGAGTTTCTTGAGAATGCTAATCTCAAAGATATTACTCATGTAATTAGTGGTACTGCTCGTGGAGCAGACGAACTTGGTGAGAAATGGGCAGAAGATAAGGGAATTGAGGTTATATCTAAGCCTGCTCAATGGGATACCTACGGAAAGTCTGCTGGTCATAGGCGAAATGCGGAAATGTCTGTAATAGGAGACATACTGGTTGCTTTCTGGGACGGCGAGTCTCGCGGGACTGCCGGAATGATTGAATGTATGCACAAGCTAAACAAGCCATATTACGTTTGTAGGGTTGATATGTTGTAGGCATCAAAAATAATAGACCACTTTTTTAGCCTTGGTTAATAGTCAAGGCTTTTTTTAATGGCATAATGTGGTCGTATTGGGGTATAATGTAGGTAGAAGAAGAGAGTTAATCAAAAAAATAGGAGAAACACATGGCAGGAATATGGGGACGAATAGACAGGAGTGGTCAAACTCCTGATTCTACTTTAGGACGACTTAATATATGGACGTTTGAATCGTCTTTAGTCTTAGCATCATCAAACACATATACACCAGCCGAGGTGCTGGTTTTTATCAATGCTCAATTTGTCCAGGGTAATAATGACCCCTTAGACGCAGCGGAGCAATTAGACTTAACAAACCTTCTGGCAGTAATGAATAGTCAAGGTGGGTCAAACGCATTTCAAATCAAAGTTAATCGTCTTGTGTGGCTTGCTAAGGCTAAGGCAGTACTTGTTCTTGCTGAGCAAGGTTTGATTGATGAGACGGAGTTCCGAACCAAGCTAGGAATAACCCTATGAGCCAAGTAGACGCTGATGTGTATTGGAAGTATATGTCTGGAACCTCAGACTATTCTTTTACGCCTTCATTTCAAAACGGTGATACTACCCTTCCAGCAGAATTAGTAATGTCTCATTCTGTTGGGTATAGTGGTTTGAACTCTGCCGCCGCTGGAGATATGTACTGGCAACAGGGAATGACCGATAGAGTCAACAGTGGTCAAGGCTACGGAATGTATTCCGACCATGGTCCTACGACTACGTTAAATACTCGTACAGACCATAATATTTATCATCAGTGTGTCTATCGAGACAGTGACGTAGAGTTGCAAACTCGTATCCAGAACTTTGGGTATGGCACTGACGGTCGTAATGTTTACATAAACATAGACCAGAATGATATTGCTCAATACACAGTACATACCTCTTTGCGATTCGGTGAACAACCGTGGAGACTTACAAGTAGAAGATACCAAGACCAAGTTAATGAATCTAACTGGAAGATTCCTTTAGGGTTCGCACCAGACTGGGTATGGGGCTTTACTGGGTGGAGTATTTATGATGAGTGGGCTACTATCTATCAATCCAATCCTGTTTGCTTAGATGTTTTCGCCCATCGCGATGGCACAATAGAGTCCCACTGTCTTTGGGACCAAGACGGTCAAGCAAATCAAGATTGCGGAACGAATTACGACACGACGAACTTCGCCACGCAATATTGGGATAATGCTCTTTGGAATCAAATAGGGGCATGTACATTCCAAGATTGGGGAATCTCTCTTGACTATTCTACAAACGCCACACAGGGTCTAGGGACTAACCTCTGCATCTTAGCCGGTAAAAATGAGAACTCTGCTGTAGGGCATTTTACACCTGGGAGTAGTGATGCGGGCTGGCGAGCCTCTGATTCAACAGTAAAGATTACAACAGGATTTAAGCCACGTATCATCTTCTTACGAAGTGGTAATCGTGGTTCAACAGGACATACCGTAGATTGGATTTCAACCCGTGGTTTTATAGGTCCAAATGGTGCCGACCAATGGAGTCAATGTGTGGTAGGGGATGACAATACTACTACGGGTACGTGGAGACGTTCCAACTATAGCAACTCTTGTCTCAACCAGATGACTAGAAGTGGGACTACTGACTTTACTCTTACTTATAACGCAATGGAAGATGATGGTTTTCGTCTCAACGCAACAGACGAGGGATATGTCAATGTTTCCTACTTAGCAATTGGAGACCCTCCAGACGCAGTTGTTCCTGCCTACGGAGAAAGTATTTTATGAGCGTAATAGTAGCAGTCATGGCATGGCACGCCCCAATGAACTATCACCTACAAAGATGGCTGGCAGATAATAAGCTGGAATGGTTTAGAGGCTCACAAGAGTTTGGAGTTGACATCTGTCGTAATCAGGCAGTAGAAAAATTCCTTCAGGAGTATAACCATGAGTATCTGTTGATGGTGGACATAGACATGTATCCGCTGCCAGAGACAAATGAAATTCTTGAAGCACAAGGCGATTGCTTTTGGTGCCCCTATGCTTGTCAGCAAGGTAGCCATGAGGCAAGTTTCGGCTGTAGCTTCAGTAAGTATAGCCGAGACCTTTTAGAGACAATGGAGAGACCTTACTTTCATCTTCCTCGCAAGGATGATGTCTCCAATATAGACAGGAGTGAGTACGGGTGTGAGTGCCAGTACTTTTCAAATAAATTACCAGTGCCCGCAAGACCCATAGGAAGAGTGGGGCACCTCAAGACAGTGGTTATATTACCACAAGGAGAAATACAATGGCCGTAGGCAATTACCCAATTCCTGATAATCAATTCCTTTGTGTAACGGGAGACCCTCGCTCAGGTACTAGTTTAATGATGCGAACCCTATATCTTCTAGGTATTGATGTGGCAGGAGACAAGTTCCCCCAAGAGAAGAGGGGGCGATACAGGCAGTTAGATAGGCCGAACCTAAGGCTAGACCCAGAGCAGAAGGCTGAGTTAGAAGAGGAGTGGGCTAAGGAATTAGCTAAGACTAAGAATATGAACCCTAAGGGGTTTTATGAGATTAGCGGTACAGTTATGCAAGGGACTCAAGACATTGAAGACTTTGGAGGTAAGGCTCTAAAGATTATTTCTCCTGGGGCGTACCCTCGTGGTGAGCAAGGCACTCCTGAGAAGCTAATCTATAAGTGGATTTGGTGCCTTAGAAACCCGCAGTCTGTTAGCCAGTCACAAACAGGGTTGAAGGGCGATGGCATCCAAGTTGCCGGTGCTGATGGGTGGACTGACCCAGACAAGCCTTGCAATCCCCGCCGCTTTATGGTTGAGAACGGAGGTTTAGTAGAGTATTTTCTGGAGAATCCAGAGAGTATGGCTAAGGTTCTGGTTATAGACTATGATGATATGATTGACTCTCCAAGGGAAACCATTAAGAAGGTTGCGGATTTTCTAGGGATAGAGGTAACTGAGGGTGCCGTCGATAATGTTGACCCAAGTCTCCGTCGAAGTAAGGCCGCTTTTAAAGGCTACAACGAACAGAATAAGGCTATTGGTGAACTTGCTGATGATTTCTATTCTGCCGCAAAAGAAGCAGACCTAGTTGGTTTAAGGGCGGTATGCGACAAGGCTGAAGCGACAGCCATAGCCGAGAGACTTGATAGGACTCCTTGGTACGACCCTGGCACTGGTTGCTACGCTCCTGGTATTGTTCACGACAGGCTTGCTACAGATTTTACTTATCGTAAAGAGTGGTTGGATGGCAAGGGGCGAGCCAGGAGAGAGTTTAGACAGGGACTACATCCTCAGTGTTCTCCTGCTTGGCAGGGTGAGGCAGAAGAAGAGTATAGTTTGGACCTTGGTTCAAGAGGCATACTAACTCGCAAAAAAGTAATTTATAATAATGAGACAATGACTTGGGAGCAGGCTTTTCTTAAACATCAAAAACGATGGAACGATGGTAAGACACAGATACTTCCTTTAGCTAAACGTGTGGCTCTAGCAGACGGGTTAAAATAAAATGGGTACTTTTGTAGGTTTTCCTGAATCTCCGAGTGGTATAAAATTGACACTTGGCACCGCATGGGGTGCTGGTGGTAATGGATTAGATTCTACGGATGTTGTTATCCTTAAAAAGGTTAAAGAAGTAGGAAACTATCTGTATTATTCTGAAGATGGAACTGACAGTCCAGATGATGACAGAAATCGTCTTAGGATGTATTTTGGTCAAAATGGCTCTACTGTTACTGCTGCCGCTTCTTTACCTAACACGGCAGAGACCTCCTTTAACTGGAAGGGTTCTGCAAGGGAAAGTGGAAAGTCAACATATAGCTTTGGAACCTTGTGGGGTGACGACAACTTCGGTTTAGATAGTTGGAATACAGCTTACTGGGGAACTTCAAAATCTTACAATAACGACATCATAACGGCAATAGCCACCGCTGACCCTGGAGGGCTAACAGTAAGTCAAGGTTCTGTAGCACATCCTAATGATTCTGACCATGTCGCGTATACCGAATTATTAAAGGATGCTGATTCAGACCATACCTGGACATTCGCGTTTGATAATAATACTGATGGTGAGATTATCATTAACTCGGTAACTAGTCCTTCAAGCCCATTTGTAATGCACGCCAGCAATGCGGTCGTTGCAGGATTAGAGATTGGTGCTGCCGAGACACAAAACCTAATGGTGAGCTTTGACGTTTCTGCTGCTAGTACTGATTATTCTCAGTACTATGAACAGCAAATGGAAGTCTTTACGTCAAAGGGAACTTACTATGTAAATTTGGCAGTACATTGGGCAGGGCATTTAGCTAATTATCCAGATGATATTAAGGTGACATTAGGTTCTGCATTTAAAGGAACCTATTCTTTAACTACGTCTGATGTGGTTACTTTAAAAAGGGCGTATATTAAACCTTCTGAAAGTACTCCTTGTGGAATGACCTACAGTGAGACAGGAAGTATGGTTGCCAATCAAACTAACAATAGGCTTCAGTGGAATATAAATAGTGGCTCTGCTGCTGGTTTTGCTTATTTGTATAATGTTTTTAATGCTCCTAGAACAGCAACGTCGTTGTCGTCGTATTGGACTCAGTGTTTCTACTTCAAGAAAGCTACTTGGGCTGCTTCTGATACTCTTATAGAAAACTACTCTTGGCAATATTGGTGGAGTGCTAATACAGGATGGGCAAATTCGGGCTTTACAGACAATCCAGATATCTTAGATAATACAGGGGCTCCTTTTACCTGGAACTCTGAAATCTTTTCTGCTATGACTAGTACGGTTGGAGCAGAAGCATTTCAACTTAACTATGATGGAGCTGCCGTTACCACTAATACGGGCCACATTCATGTGGGCACAAAAGTCCTCTCTATGGTAGGGGCTACATTGGAGCCTATCCAGACAGTAGACATAGAGGTGGAGAATACGGGCACCGAGGGAGACTTAATCGTTCATGGTCTAGATTTGCCAAATGGAATTACCTCCGCTCAGTCAAACGGATTCTCAGTAGGTGAAGGGTCCACTTATACAGTAACCCTTTCCGTAGCAGATACCGCTAACGTGGGGTATTATACAGGGGAGCTTAATATTATTTACGATTCGTCTGGCTCACCGGCAGAATTTACCGTAGCTACCCTATCAGGGACAGTAACGGCACAACCATCAGATACATTCATACTATAAGAGAGATAAAATGTCAGGATTATTACCAGTTGCAATAGATGAGGTATTTCACCTATCTTTCAATGTTAAAGACCCAGTGGGAGGAGGGTTGGTTGATGCCGATTCCACCCCTACTTGTGCAATATTTGAGGAGGACACAGACACGGCGATTCGTACACCTACGGTCGTAAAAAGGTCTGCCCTAACGGGAACTTATCGTGTTAGTGACACACTTAGTACGGCAAATGGGTACGAGGAGGGAAAATGGTACAACGTGGAGATTTCCGCTACGGTTAACTCTGTACTGCAAAAGAAACCAATTGGTCAGTTTTATGTGGGGCCAATCGAGGCTAATATTGTCCAAATTGCTGGAACTGCTGCTAACGCAATAGCACTGGGTCTCTCTACTGGTCAAATGACATCCGGTACAGTTGAAGACACTACAACTACCCCCACTACAACTTCGTTTGCTGCTTCAGATATTACTGAGGCCACAGCCGACCACTATAATAATAGGGTTGTAATGTGGGTTACAGGAAACCTTACTGGGTCCGTTGCGGCCATTTCGGCGTATACTCTTACTAGTGGAGAAGGTGTATTTACTGTTTCAGAAATGCAAGACACCCCCGCTGATGGAGATACTTTTATATTACTGTAACAATTAAGGTAGGGAAATAATGGCATTTGCACCATTCACAAGACTAGGGTTGTCGGGAACGATGATGCCTTTTATTGACTTCGGAGGAGAGGCTCCTGCAACAGGAGGTCCGTTCCCACATTATATTCGTAGAAATAACTCACTAGCAGGTTGTATGATAACCTTGGGGGCTTAAAATGAGCTTAATCTCATATACACATGACCAAAATTCAATAATCGTCAGGATAAAAATCCTCAACTCCTCCGTTGCGACGGGGGCTGGGTTGACAGGATTAACAAGTGCGTCCAGTGGCTTGATTGTCAGTACTATAGCCGACAACGAGGCATCTGCGACTGCATATACGGTAGCAGGCAGCAATGTGGAGACAATTGCTACGCTGGGTACTTACGCTGCACCTACTGCTGGTAAGTGTAGGTTTAAGGAGGTTGATGCTACTAATCATCCAGGGGTTTACGAAATACAATTTGAGGATGCCAGATTTGGTGTGTCCTCAGCTAAATACTTATTGGTGTCTGTTCTTGGGGCGACCAACGCTGCCGAGACGGATGCTCTAATTCCCCTTACTCAGGTTGACCCATACGATGCTACCACAGGTGGTATGACAGGTGTATCAACTCACTCTGCCGCTGATGTATGGACCTCAGGTACTCGCACTCTCACCTCTGCCGCTAATATCACAAGTGACGCAAGTGCTATTGATGTCACCTCAGGTATCATTGATAGAGTTACGCTGGTTGACACTACGACTGCTAATACAGATATGAGAGGGACGGACAGTGCATTCCTGGCAGCGAACGCACCTACTAATTTTGGTGACTTGGCTATTACTGCGACAAGCGGACGAGTAGACGTTGGGGAATGGTTGGGTACTGCGGTTACGATAAGTTCTACCTCTGCTAAACCAGAAGTTGATATGTATTCTGTGAGTGATGATGCGACTGCCGCTGACAATATAGAGGCCACATATGATGGCTCAGGCTATGCTGATGATAATGCTCCTGCTACTCAAGCTCAGGTTGGTGCTCTATCTACTGGCTCTGCCGCTATCTCTGTCGAAGCTGAATCTTATACCTTGACTGACGGTGTTCAATCTGCAAACGCTTATACCGATACCGATACCGTAGATGGAGTAGAGCATACTCACACTGGTGCTACGTCAATGGAACTATACTATCAATTTGACGTTGGTGGTAATGGTACTTCTGTAGAAGCAGAAATTACAGGTCGTCTTACTGGTAATAATGATGACTTAGGTGTTTATGCTTATGATTGGGATGGTGCTTCATGGGACCAGATTGGAACTCTTGAGGGGCAAAACGGTTCAACAAATATCACCGAAAGTTATAACCTCCTAGTTAGACATACTGGCACAGGTGCTAACTTAGGAAAAGTAAGGATTCGCTTCTATGCTGCTAGTGGGTTGACAAGTGCTACTCTATATATTGACCAAATATTTACTTCCTATGCTGTTGTTACTCAAAGTGTTGGCTATAGTAATGGTTCAGTATGGATTGACACTGTAGATGGGGCATCTGGCACCACCAGCTTTTTCAATGGCGTGGCCGATAATCCATCCGATAACTTAGCAGATGCTATAACTATTGCAGGAAATGTTGGACTTAGTACTTTTGAATTATCACCTGATTCAAGTATAGTCTTTATAGGGTCTCATTCAGGAGAGCATTGGAAGGGTACTGGTTGGACTTGTACCTTAGGTGGTCAAGACTTATCAAAAACACATATCACCCATGCTAAAGTATATGGAGCTTGTACATCTCCAACTGGTGAAGTACACATCCACGACTCCCACTTAGAAGATGTAGGCTTTGGAGGAGATACTCACCTATCTAATTGTAATATAGAAGGAACTCTTACTCTTTCTGCTATTGGTAATTATATCTTAGAAAATTGTAAGTCTGAAACGGCTGGTGGTACTGCTCCAATAATTGATTTTGGAGCTGCGATAGGAACAACCACAATGACTATTCGAGATTACAATGGAGATTTGACTATTAGTAATCTTGAGTCAGGGGACATTCTTTGTATTGATGGAATATTAGGAACAATCACTCTTAACGGAGCAGATGCTGAAGTATCGGTAAATGGCATCGCGGTATCTGTTGTAAACAACCTTACAGGTAGTCCAACCTTTAATGACTATACTATTAAATCATCTAATTTAGATGCGATAGAAACCGATACTCAAGATATTCAATCATCTATTGGAACAGTTACAGACTTGGGTTCTGGTTCTACTATAGCAGATAACTTTACCGATATTGCTGGGGCTACCTTTGCTACTGGTACTGATTCATTAGAAGCTATCCGCAACCGAGGTGATGCCGCATGGATTACAGCAACCGGGTTCTCTACCTTGGTGGCAAGTGATATTGTTTCTGACGGAGTAGCTCTCGACACAACTTCTGGAGTGTTGGACGTTGTTAATCTTGTAAATACCACGACTACTAACACCGACATGAGAGGAACAGACGGGGCCAATACTGTAGTTCCAATGGCCGCTGCGTTATCTCAGACTGAGCATGACGCAACTCAGTCAAGTATTGCTGGTCTAAATGACATTGCTGCTACAGATATTGTATCCGCAGGGGCAATTACCACGCTCTCAGGGGCGGTTGTTAATGTTGACTTGGTAGACCTAGTTACGACAACCACAACCAATACCGACATGAGAGGTACAGACTCTTCTTTACTTGCGGCATCTGCCCCAACTAACTGGAGTTCTATGGTAATCTCTGCTGGTGGTGCGGCAGATAGTCTTGTACAGGGTTATCTCAATAACACAATTGCTGAAAGCACAGCGAATAACATTGCTACGAACTTTGAGGTGTTCTTTGACAATGCCGACGCTATAACTACACAGACAGTTGATGATGTTGGTGGAGGTTCAAGCCTCACGGTTGCAGATATTGCTGACGGAGTTTGGGATGAGGCTACCGCTGGTCACACTACTGCTGGAACATATGGCAAGGCAGTATCAGACATATTAGTTGACACAGGAACTACCATTCCTGCTCAAATATCTGGGTTGAATAATTTTGACCCTACCTCAGATACGGTTGCTAATGTTACGTTAGTCGCCACCACCACGACTAATACCGACATGAGAGGTACGGACTCAGCCTTACTTGCTGCATCTGCTCCGACTAATTGGAGTTCCCTAGTAATTTCTGGTGCTGGTGCTGTAGACTCTCTGGTACAAGGATTCCTCAACAATACTATAGCCGAAACGACTGCTGATAACATTGCTGCTAACTTTGAGACATTCTACGATAACGCTGATGCTATCACTACACAAACTGTAGACGATGTCGGTGGAGGCGGCGGTGGTGGTGGAGACGCTACCGAGGCTAAACAGGATACTATCATCACGCACCTAACAGACGTGAAAGGAACGGGTTTCGCTAAGGATACCCACTCTCTTACTGATATTACCGAAGACGTAACGGGTATTGCTGGTTCTGCAATGAGAGGTACGGATAGTGCTCTCTTAGCGGCAAGTGCCCCAACCAACTTCGGAGCATTGGGAATATCTGTTGGTGGAGCAATTGACGATGTCACCCTTGTTGCTACTACAACTACCAATACGGACATGAGAGGAACCGACAATGCATTACTTGCGGCGAGTGCCCCAACCAATTTTGGTGACTTGGCTATTACTGCAACTACCGGATTGGTGAGTGTCGGAACAAACAATGATAAGACAGGCTATTCAATTAGTGGTACAATCACCACCCTTGACGGTCTGGATACGGCATTGGATTCTGCTCACGGTGCAGGAAGTTGGATTTCCGCTACTGGGTTCTCTACCCATACGGCAGCAGACGTTTGGACTTCTGGAACAAGAGGGTTGACCACCGCTGCTAATATCACTAGCGATGCCAGTGCAATAGATGTCACCTCAGGTACGGTCGATAACGTAACTCTTGTTGCTACCACAACCACGAATACTGACATGAGAGGAACGGATTCTGCTTTCTTGGCAGCTAACGCTCCAACCAACTTTGCTGACTTAGCCATTACGGCATCAACAGGTAAGGTTACAGTAGGAACGAATGATGACAAGACTGGTTACTCCATTAGTGGAACGACCACTACGTTCGATGACTTCGACACTCTACTCGACGCTGCTCATGGTGCTGGTAGTTGGGCAACAAGTACACTTGCTGGTGGGGACGTTTGGGATGCTCTAAAGAGTGCCCATACTGACGCTGGTTCCTTCGGACTTTCCATGGCAGACATCGAGGACGATACTAACGAACTGCAAGGAGACTGGGCAGATGGTGGTCGTCTTGACTTGATGATTGACACCATCGTTGCGGCTGTAGAAGCACAAGGTGAGCCTGGGCAAGGAAATCCTGCTGTTTCCGCCGATATTGGAACCAAGGTATCCTACCTATATAAATGGGCACGAAACGAAGTACGTCAGACCTCCACTACTCGCTCTCATTATAACGATGCCGGGGATACGGTTGACCAGAAGGCTACAGTAAGCGATGACGGAACAACCTACACTCGTCAGGAGATGGAGACAGGACCATAATGGCTGTTGACACTAGAGACAAAAGAGCTTCTGCAATTGGGGAGTTCTCCTTCATGGAGATATTCCCTAACCCAGATGGTGATATATCTTCGTTGGCAAATAGGCAGCAAGCAGCATGGAATTATCCGATGGCTGTTGAGCTTTCGGTTATTAAGCTTCCTGCTACAGTAAGCGTAAGACGAGTTGGTCCAGCGACAGTAAGCGTTTCAAGAGTTGGGGCTGGGGCAGTTAGTGTCGGAAGAGTTAGTGGGGATACAACAACTGTTTCTGTAAGAAGAGTCGGTCCTTCTTCAGTGGCTATAACTAGAATCGGACCAAGTACGGTTTCGGTAACAAGAAAAGGGTAAAAATGACAACAAGTACATCATCAGAAATTAAGCGTAATTGGGGAACGATAGAAATCTCCAAGCGTCGAACCGACGACTACGAATTCGTTATCTACGAGAGCGACAAGACTACCGCTGTAGTTCTAAACTCTGGCGATGTCGTTAGGTTTAAACTATATAGACAGGATGGAACAATAAGTCTTGATATAGATAGTGCTGCTGCTACAGCAAATGGTTCTCTAGTTACCGTCGATGACCTCGACCCCGCTACTGTCACTGTCAGGTTTGCTCAGGATGACACCTCAGGCCTGATTGTTGGAGACTATGACGGAGAGCTACTTATTGTCGATGACAGCGAGACGAGCCCTCTAGACGCAATCAAGGTTGCTGCCTACGGGATTGTCAAAGTCTTGAAGTCTGGTAGCGGTGACGTAGGAAAAACTTAGAATTCTCCTTGACAGATTAGAGTTGAAGAGGTATAATAACACAGACAGGAGAGGAAACTCGTGTGTGGGCCAGTACAGGCCCCGCCCTGTCAAATGCATCCGTGGTGTCAATGGCAACATGCGAAACTCTTAATTTTGTCGATGCTGGTTCGAATCCAGCCGGATGCACTTTTTGCCTACTTGACTTATAAGGAAAACTATGCTAAGCTTTTTGATTTTGATTACGGTTGTATGTGCTATTCTATCAAGCTGCTTCGCCAGCCAAGGTAAATCTTGTCTACTCGCTCTCAATGTCAATATGATTATCCTAAATTTGGCTCACGCTGCCGTTTCGACGATTTTAGCGTTTGATGGCCGAACAGAGTTCATGATGTACTATCTGGTAAATATCATTGGTGTAGTATTGGGAATTAGAGGAATAGTTAGATGTCTGAAAAACGGGTCATAAGAGTATCAGTAGACGGCGGTGGCGGCACTGGCAGTACAGTCTTTACTTATGGTGTTAAAATAACCGATGAAGAGACGGGGGCGGTTCTTCATACCTCTTATGGGGTAGTTGAGTCTCAGCATGAGTTAACGAATAACATTGCTGAATATAGTGCGATGAAAACAGGGTTAGGGATAGCTTGGATGCACGCTGACAACGTCAGCAAGGTTATCCTACAAGGTGACAGTCAATTGGTCATGCGTCAAGTTGAAGGTCTCTACAAATGTGGTACTGAGCATTTGAAACCCTTACTGGCTACGTGTCGAGGAATTATCGACAAACTGGTTGACAAAAACATCGAGGTTTGCTATAACTGGGTAAAGAGAGTAGAAAACCATGTCGCTGACAGTCTTGGTCATGCGGCACGAGAAGAATACGAAAAGGATAGATAGTGTCAATACGCTTATATTCACATGGAGGGTGTGGAACAGAATATTTTCAGCACGCCTTAGAAGATAGGCATATAGCACAGACTATAGGAAAGCAGAGGGACAGACATAAAAGAAACCCTTCTGGTTTAGGGTCAAAAAGGGTTATTTATCTTTATGGAGACCCTAGGAATACAATACTTTCTTTTTACCGTAGGCAATTTGGTGATGGGCCTATACATTGTAACAACCTAGGAATAAAATACGACCAGTTCTTTCCTAAGACCATACAGTGTTATATATGCCAGGATTATGACGCTTTTGGGTTAGAAGAACACTTTGATAACTGGACGGCCCTGAGAGATAGACCCAATACATTATTGGTCCAATATGAATTATTGGAAAATGATGATTATCTAAAAAGGATTGAAGAGTTTATTGGTTGTGGAATGAGGAAAGTTGCTTTTAAGAAAAGAAATAGTGACTGGAAAGACTTTCCTCAGCTTACTACAATACATTCTAGCTTGCTAGAAAAAATAGAAAAAATTAACGGGGGTCTATCTCCTCAGTTTCCTAAACTGTAGAAAGAGTAATTGGATACATGTTGGTTCGAGTCCAACGACCCTCACTTATTACGCTCCGGTAGTGAAATGAACATCACACTTCTCTTCTAAAGAAGTATTCTAGGTTTGATTCCTAGTCGGAGTACTTATTTTTTTGCACTTGAAAGAAAAAAATGCTAAGACTACTCCGTAAACTATTTCATCTTTGTCCAGACTGTGGTAGTCGAGTGTATAACTGCTCGGCTAACACCAACCCGCGAGGGAAGTTTTACTGGTGTAGAAAGTGTGAATCAAGAGCGTACTAGGCCGCAGAAGCCTAATGACAACCCAGAAAGGTGGGTGACTGCTAGGATAGACTAGCTTTGGTTTGTACTGTGGACAGTCGTTGGGTTTTCGAAGCCTAAATGGAGAGTTCGACTCTCTCACGAACCACTAATATTTTTTAACTTGAGAAGAAAGACGCTATGAGTACGCTTGGAAAAGCAATTGAAATTGCATATGAGGCCCATGAGGGTCAAACCCGCTGGGGTGGCGAGCCCTATATCACACATCCCGAAGCTGTTGCGGCGGCTGTTATAACAGAGGATGAAAAGATTGTAGCTTGGCTACATGATGTAGTTGAAGACACCAATGTTACACTTGAAGACCTTATGGGAGAGGGTTTTTCTGGTGATGTCATTGATGGTGTTGACGCCATGACAAAAAAATCTGGTGTGAACTACAGCGATTATCTCAATAATCTAGGCGATAATGAAATCGCCACGACTGTCAAAATTGCTGACATCAACCACAACCTTCTAACTTGCACTCGCAAGTATGCCCGCGACAAATACCAAGTCGCCCTTCTCTATCTCAATCTTTGTCAGGGAATCCATTTCCTTTTAGAAAAATAAGGTTGACAGACTACCGTCTCGTTGCTATAATAGGGGAAATACCCCACTTTTGCTATTGAAAGGCACATCTATGACAGTTGTATTAATGGACATCGACGTTACCAAGCGTAAGAACAACGATTTTTACGGAGCTAACGAAGATAAAATGTTTACTCTTGCAGAGTATCTTGAGATTGCGGAGAAGTGCATTGCTAAATTTGCCTCTCCCTCTATCGTATCCTCCATGTTGAATAACGAAGATGCTATATCTTTTGTTGCTGAACACCTCATGGATGGGACTATCCGCTGGAAAGAAAGCGGTGGAAGAACCCTCAAGAGTTATCTCAACCAGTGTTCTATCTGGGCAATCACCCGATGGATTGGCAAGCAGACCTCAGCACTAGCTAAGGCACCCATGTCAATCAACCAGCAAAAAGACGAGGAGGAGAACCAGTTCTACAGTATGATTGCTGACAGGGACATCTCAGATTCCTCAGAAAGCTACTGGTCAGACATCTCGGACCAAGTTACGGAGATTATCACTAATCCTGTGTTGACAGAGACACAGAGTGAGTGTATGAGACTCCGATACCAACAAGGCTACACCAATGCAGAAATTGGTGAACAAATGGGTTTCAGTAAGCAAGGTGCTAATAATCATCTCCAAAACGCTATGAGGAAACTACAGGATGTCTATAGTCAGTAACTTCGTGTCCGACCTATACGACGGACGTAAAGCCGAAGAGTTTATTGGTCATCTTCTTAACGAGGCTGGTCTTCATACTGTTCCGGTGGACTCTAAAGGACCAAATCGACAATTTTGGGACTTAGAGACTACTGGACAGCTTGACTTCAAGACAGAGGTGAAGTATGATAAGATGGAGGAGAGAACGGGCAACATTGCCATTGAAATCTGGAATCCGAAGTCGTGTAAGCCAAGTGGTCTCACGATAACCAAATCGGACTTCTGGTGTCATGTGTTAAGCGATGCCGCCTGGATTGTTCCTACACAACAGTTGAGGGAATACCTTGACAATAATGTAGCATTTAAATTTATTGGACAGGGAGGAGATAGTAATGCTTCTTTCTCTCTATATAAATCACATATCATCCTTCCTGCAATCTTTACTCGTATTGACCATCTGGAAGCAAGCGAACTGAAAGAGAAAATTAACGAATTATGGCAGAGCATAAAGTAAACGTCATCTTGTCGGCTATAGCAAGCGAAAGAGGAACGGAGAAGTTATTTATTCTTCTTTGTGAAGACCCTGATACAAAAATTCTTACTCTTCCAGCAGAGCCTCTTTCAGAAGAAGCAAGACCCGGCGAGGCAATTGTTGGTCTAGCTGGTCGTTATATCGGTGCGAAAACAGATTGGTACTCAATATACCCCTCTACCTTTCTCAAAGATAATGGCGAAATCTATCTCTTGTATTGTACCAGGATGACAACCAATATCCGCACCCAAAATAATGCGGGGTGGTTTGCTCTGGAGTCTCTACATGATTATAAGGGGCGTATTGACCCCTCTCAATTACAACTTGTTCGATTAGGAATTAACCATAGTGGGATTACTAGGTGATAGCGGTCTTTTTGACGAACCGCAGAATGACGTACTTGATGCATTGTCTGCTAAGCCAGAACAAACAAGAGTGGCTTTGACAGAGGGGCAGGATATGGGGTTTGGGATGAACTTTTACTTAAGTCAGGAAGGGGAGCTAATGATTACGTTCCAAGAGCCTCCTGCCCATGAGGTTCACAAATACCCTGAGATTATGGGGAACTTCTTATATAAGCTGACAAACGGAATGCTTAATGAGTCATGCTCTCAGGCTTTTACTGACCTGTTGGGAGATTGTGAGTTTACTTCTAAGGTGGTTGGTCAATGGGCAGCTAATATTCGTAAAGCCGCAGAGATGGTTGTTCCTTCTGGTCCCATCGTTTCCCCAGGAAAGGCGTTTGGAGAATAAGATAATATGTGGCAATATTTAAAGATAGTAGACGACACTGTTTATCAAGGTGTCCGTAAGGTGAACAGAACAGGAATTGATACAATTGTTATTCCTAATCAACACTTTAGTCATAACATGGAAGATGGATTTCCTCTTCTTACCACCAAGAAGATGCCCCTTAAGACTATAGCAGTAGAGCTTGAGGGTTTTATCGGCGGTATCACGAGCAAGAAGTGGTTTCAGGACCGTGGTTGTAAGATATGGTCAGAATGGAGTAGTCCCTTAGGGTGTCCAAGTTGGTTTAACGACCAGGAAAGAAAAGAGCATCAGTTAAAGGATGTAGACCTGGGTCCAATTTACGGTTTCCAGTGGCGTTCTTTTAATAAGAGGTATCGTCCTGAACCTGTAATTATTGAGCCTAACCTTAAACCCTCAGTTTGTGGGGTTGCGTCATATGGACTACCTAAGAAATCAGAGTTAGCAAAAAAGCTTAAAGCTACATGGTACGCAATGATTCGTAGATGTTATGAACCAAAAGATAAGGACTATAGCCGCTATGGAGGAAGAGGAATCTACGTTGTTAATAGATGGTTAGTTTTCGACCAATTTTTAGAAGACGTAGATAAACTACCTGGATGGGATGATAAATTAAAAGATTGGTCTGGATACACTCTCGATAAAGATTATTATAAAGACGGATGTTATGGACCTAACTCATGCATATGGTTAAGTCATGCTAATCAAGGAATATTAAAACAGTCTATTCAGAATTTTTATGCTATTGACCCTTGTGGTAATGTTGAAATTGGACATAATATCAAGGAGTTTGCTGACGAACATGGGTTAGACCCATTTGGTATCTCTCATTGTATATCTGGAAAACAAAGTTCTCATAAAAAATGGCAATTTTGGAGAGATGAAGAACCAAAAGAAAATAGTAGACCTTACGACCAGCTATCAACCATAGTTAAAACGCTACACGAGAATCCTAATGATAGGCGTATGGTCTGCTCGGCTTGGAATCCAAATCAAATATGCCAGATGGCCCTTCCTCCGTGTCACTTTGAATGGACCCTAACTCACATTGATGGAACGCTGAACCTACATTGGACACAACGTAGTTGTGACCTTATGCTCGGAGTCCCCTTCAATATTGCAAGTTATGCTTTATTGTTGCTGTTGCTATCAAAGGAAGCTGGCATGAAACCAGGAAACCTCAGTGGGACGCTGTGTGACTGTCACATCTATGAAAACCAACTAGTAGCTGCCATGGAACAGTTGAAGAGAAAACCAGTAGATTTACCTCAGTTGGAAATAACTAATTTTACAAATATTTTTGACTGGACACATAAGGATATATTGCTAAAAGACTATGTTAGCCACAACAAGATTGACTTCGGTGATGTTGCAGTATAAAGTTTAGTTTTTTAACTTGACAATTATGCTATTAAGAGTGCAGAATACTATGAAGGTTTAATTCAATAATGCAATGGAGATATGAATATGTCAGATAGAAGGTTTAGGTGGGAAATTTGGTTAGACCCTCTCAACAGCAATTTAGACGCTGTAGAGTGGCCGGGTGTTGAAACACCTCTAGATGAACATGGGGAAGTTCCGCAGGAACTTTTAGACCTTACAGAGACCGATACGTCTATTGTCCAGCCCTCTTGGGACGAAGATTCTGGTGTACATGCTATCATCCCCATCAAGGTGGTTCAGACTAATCAGGGTTTTCTCACTCTCACAGATAACACTTTAGCCGCAAATCAGTTCAATTTCTACACCCTTCATGTTAATTTTGACATAGGACACGCCGAAGCACTAGCTATTGAAGCATGTCCTGGTGTGGAGACATTAGACGTTGTCACACGCTATCGTGTAAGGATTGGGTTCCCAAAGACCACATTTCCTCGCTTTGAGGATGATATGTGGGACTTGTCGGCCATAAAACTAGGCGTAGAACACGCTCTTACAGCCTTGGATAAAAAAGAAGTAGTCGAAGACTCTCATTTAAAAGCAATGCTCTCAGGGCCTCTTATGGAGAAAGTAGAGGCTCTTAAGAAAGAAATTGAAGGAAGTCGGCATTGGGCTATCCTAATCCTTCCTAATGGAGAGATTGAATCTATTGCCTCCGAGACCAAAAACGAGGCGTTTGAGGAAAGAATGAAATTATTTCAGGATTGTGAAGCTGGGACAGGGGGTCACTTAATGACTTCGGGGGTATAATGTAGTAGCTACCCAACCTACTATTTCTACAGGAGTTATCTGATAATGGCAAAAGCAAGAAGAAACGTATCTCAAAGAAGCGAACTTTTATATGACCTTCAAGAATACGGGATAAATCCTGACACCCGAGAGATATGGCTGCATGGATGTACAGCAAGTGAGGAAGAAGAGGGGGTTGACTTCCGAATGGCGGTAATGTTCGAGAAGAACTTGAGCGTTATTTCTGAGGCTGATGATGGCCCTATTCTGATTCACATGCACTCAATCGGTGGCAATTGGACAGACGGGGCGGCTATTTATGACGCTATCAAAGCCTGCCCCTGTCATGTGACTATTCTGGCATATGCTAATGCTCGGTCCATGTCTAGCGTAATCCTCCAAGCTGCGGATACTCGTGTGTTGACTCCACACTGTCATTTTCTGATGCACGAGGGGTACTACGCCTTTGATGGAAATATGAGTTCTGCTAGGGCAGAAATGGAGCAAGCTGTTAGAGACACTGACGCAATGATTCAGATTTATGCTGAACGTGCTGTTCATAGTGATTATTACATGCAAAAAGGATATGATGAGAAAAAGATTGTTAAAGACCTATATGAAATGATTAATAAAAAAGAGGAACTTTACCTAACCACAAGGCAGGCAATACGTTACGGCTTATGTGATGCTGTGTTGGGTGACGAAGGATACGAAAACACAAAGACCCTTAGAGGATAAAAATGAAAAACGAAGTTAGTAATGAACAATACGAGGAAGCAAATGAAAACTCTGATAATAGTAATATAATCAGGTCGGTTACCAATAAATTCTCTAGTCTTTTAGATATAGATGAACGTCGAGAGTGTGGACTAGAAGGCCTTTGGAGAGCCCTTCAAAACCACGATTACACAAAAAAACAGAAATTTACTACTTCCCTATACAAGTTTGTTCGATGGATGTGCCTAAGAAAAGTTACCAAAAAGCACAGAGACAAAATTAAGGCCGAAAAGATTGGTGTTTCTACTAGCCAGGAGTTCTACTACGACAGTAATCTTGAAAACAATGTGGTCCTTTCGGACTTAATGTCACAACTTAATGACGAAGACCGGGTTTATATTGAACAAAAGCACCTGCAAGGTCATACATTGGAAGAAATTGGCGTTCTTCACGGCTTTACACGGCAGGCTGCAAGCCTAAAAGTTAAGGATGCAATGTCTAGGTTAAGAACTTTGGCGTATAATAGTGTAGAGTAAGGAAATAGGAAGAGTAATTTCAGGAACTAAAGGACATAATATTAACATTGATATAAAGGTAATTAATCAATGTCCACAACAACCGCAGGTGCCTCTCATGGCACAACCCGAAACAACGGTGCCACCGTTCTAAAAGGTGGAGACATCGACACTAGTGCGACAGTAACAAACGCACCCTACGAAGGAATCGTATCTTTCCGTTCTGGAAAGCATGGTGGAGAACCAAATGAGAGTTCTTCCCACAACCAAAAAGCAGTTAGTGCTGGTACTTGGGCTACAATGGTAGCCGGAAGCTACGTCACTCGCAAGATTGCAGAAACCCTTGCTGGTGTAGCTAACACTGTTCTCTTGTTTGGTAACTCCGACTACGGTCGTAGGTCTATCCATTACAAGACGAATCGTCGTTCTTACCAAATTACTGACTGGTCTTACATCACTGGTGCCCGAGAAGGTGTGACCACGAGTAATGACGCTTTTGGTGATGACCATGCTGCAACCCCAACTCGTGCCGTCCCAGGTGAATTGGTTTACTTTGACCATGCTCCTGCTGCGTCTGGTTCTCTCGCCGTACCATTGTACGATGATTACGAAGAGAAGACTGGTTAATAGGCAGTTTCTAAAAAGGGGCTTGTCCTGTACGGGGCAAGTCCCATTTTTTATTACAATCAAGGGGTTATATACTACTAACTGGGGGCAGTATGAGTATATTCCGAAAACCTATAAAGGCTGGGTTAAATCTAAGGATTCGCCTAGTCAA
>Ga0098056_1000164_pt1 | contig 25956 bp, 21 predicted proteins | sample 17BtaG_FD_92583 | JGI IMG/M metagenome (GOLD analysis project Ga0098056, IMG submission 92583) | Marine viral communities from the Subarctic Pacific Ocean - 17B_ETSP_OMZ_AT15314_CsCl metaG | ecosystem: Environmental > Aquatic > Marine > Oceanic | place: Subarctic Pacific Ocean | collected...
ACCACCGGCTTTTATCCTACCAAGCAAGTACCTGCGCAGGATATGAGATACTAATTAGTGAGCCATGAATCAGATGCTTGCTTGAAGGTTTGGGTGAGAGCCGTAAACTCACAAGTAATTTTTATACTCTTCTCATTACTGAGAACCATTCATCTGCCAAATGTTTCAGGCACTGGTAATACCTGAGTCCAACTCCTAACAATCTTATAAATTTTTATATCTGGCTTTCTACAAATTGTAGTTCGCCGTCCAAGCGCCACAAACAGGACAGGTTTTTAATGTGACTGCGTTATACAAAAATCTCAATTCCTAGTATCCCGACATACAATGTCGTCTATTATAGCAGAAACACGTCGCTTTTGTTGTATTTTTAAGCAAAAACTTGAAAATATTTACAAACCAGTGTATAATAGGTGTAGAACAGCCCTTAAATCAAGAAAGAAGCAAAATGAAAATAGAATCTACGCTAAAATGCAAAGCTACGGCAAGTCTTTCGATGGAGGTAGCGTCAGAACTTCAAGAAGAAGACAAGTCTTTAGGAGATTTACTTGATGAAAAAGAAAAAAAAGACAGAGGTACTAACCTCGGTCGGAGCAAAGAGAAGCGAAAGTGACCCAAAAGAGCTACAAATTGAACTAAATCTGCTGCGGCTTCATCCAGAACCAGATCTCTCAGACATTCCTCTAGAGAGAAACTTTTTTTACCAGATAAAACAGACCAAAAACGAAAGAACATACTCTTACGAAGAGTTTGGTGTAGGAAAGTTTTACGCCCAACTGAACTCTATCTTCTTTAGAAGAGAATATGTATTCATCTACGACGATGGATTATCTAAGGGGCGACCCCATCTAGGGAATCCGCCAGATCTCCCCGATGACGACGGTAAGTTTGTCATACTCAATAGCACCCCATCGAATATCAGGGAGCTTCTTGTGAGCGAAAACAGTGTTATTTGCTCAACAGATAAGTTTACAGCTACTCCTGTAGAACTCCAAGACAATACTCTCTTAGGTAGGCTTGATAATATTATACAGTCTATAGATCAAGATGAATTATGGTCTATCTTACTTAAAGATAGTAAAAGCCCAGTCAAGGGGTCAATCAGGTTTAGCGATAGAGACGACTGCTTTGAAGGATACGATGGAGAACAATGGCGCGCACTTATGTGGGGGGAATATAGATACCAATGAAGATACCTGCTAATATGACAGAAGAAGAAGTACTACGTGTTATGGATAAGGTTATTAATAAGACTGCTGGTAAATATACCTTTTATGGATATACAGTTAATGACATAAAACAAGAGTCTTACATTATATGTATTGATGCCCTGGAGAGGTATGATGAAAATCGCCGTTTAGAAAACTTCCTAAGCACCAATCTCTCCAATCGTCTCAAGAACTTTGTTAGAGACAACCATTTCACCGGAGACGTAGATGGAGAAAGAGCAAAGGTAATACAACCAGCCCAGCTAGACTATGAAGAGCTTTTAGTGGATAACGAAGGAAAGTATCGAGTAGATGATACACAATATGATTATTTATACATTTCCTCGAACATTGACCGCCTTCTTCCAGCCTCTATGAGAATGGACTACCTCAAGATAGTCAACGGAGTCTATACAACAAGAGCCAGAAGAGAAGAGATAACAAACAAAATATCGGAAATAATGCAGGAGTGCGGATATGAAGAAGGGTAGAATCTCCAAAGAAGAAGAAGCTATCATTGAAAAGAGCATAGGCACTATGTCTTACGAAGAGATAGCAGAGAATCTCGACAGAGACCCTGAGAGCGTCGAGAAGTTTATCAAGCGCAAGTTTAAGGTTGGAGCATCCAAAGAAGAGAAAGCGGCATTTGAGCTTGACCAGAGACCCTACTGGGTTGAAGTAAAGCAGCAGTTTACAGAAGATGAGCTAAAGCTTTTTAGATACCACTGGGCTAGAATTATCTCTCAGTTTCGCGATGATGTTATTCCAACAGAAGAACTACAGGTTGTTGACCTTATAAAGCTAGAGCTTCTAATGAACAGATCCTTGAAGCAAAACAAAGACAACATAGAGCAGATATCTGCACTAGAGGGTCTGATTCAAGTAGAGAGAGCCAGAGACATGGATCAGCAAGATGTAGACATGGTTTTCAATATGGAGCGTCAGGTGGCTTCTCTGAAAGCCTCACAAGAATCTTTAAACAAGGACTACCGAGAACTCCAAACAAAAAAGAACTCTATGCTGAAAGAAATGAAAGCAACCAGAGAGCAGAGAGTTAAAAGACTAGAAGACAGCAAACAGAGTCTTGTTGGATGGATATCGCACCTTATGACAAACCCAGACATAACAAAACAATACGGAATTGAAATGGAAAAAATGAGACTAGCAACAGTAAAAGAAAAGGAAAGGCTAGGAGTATACCATCAATATCAGGACGGACAGATAGATCAGCCATTTTTAAACGCAGAAACAGTAAAGGATAGATAGGAATTATGAAAAAAGCAGTAATTTTTGGCGTCACAGGACAAGACGGAAGCCATCTAGCGGACTTGTTACTAAAAAAAAACTACGTAGTCGTAGGCGTTTTTAGAAGATGCAGCATACTAAACACGTTACGTCTCTCCAACATAATAGATAATAAAAACTTTATATTAGAATCTGGAGACATAACAGATACGCACAGCGTTTATAACATTTTAAATAAACACGAAAATGTAGATGAAGTCTATAATTTAGCTGCGCAGTCCCACGTTGCGGTTTCGTTCAAGCAACCAGCACTCACTTGGGATATAACAGGAAAAGGCTGTTTAAATATTTTACAAAGCTTAGTGGATCTCAATATAATGGGAGCTAGATTCTACCAAGCGAGTAGCAGTGAGATGTTTGGAAAAAATTATGACATCGAAGCTGGTATGACCACTGAAAGCAAATATCAAAATGAAGAAACTAAGTTCTTGCCGCAAAGCCCGTATGCGATTGCGAAATGTGCCGCTCACTATATGACTAGATTATATAGAGAGGGCTACGGACTACATGCAAGCGCCGGAATCCTTTTTAATCACGAAGGACCACGTAGAGGTGAGAATTTCGTAACGAGAAAGATTACCAAGTGGATTGGAGAGTTTGTAAAATGGAAAGAATCTCAGAGAGATGTGGAAGAACAATTATTTAAGAATGACCCATGCTCCGATTATATTCAATGCAAGAGTATCTTGGGTCAAACAGAAGAAGAACAAAAGGTCGTTTCTACTTTTCCAAAGCTACGTCTAGGTAACTTGGAAGCATTTAGAGATTGGGGGTACGCAGGAGATTACTGCGAAGCAATGTGGATGATGCTACAACAAGACGAGCCAGACGACTATGTAATCTGCACAGGCGAAACACATTCAATTAGAGAATTCTTAGATATAGCGTTTAAAGAAATTGGGGTTGACGATTGGTCTAGTTACGTAGTTCAAGATCCAGAGTTTTATAGACCAGCAGAAGTAGACTACCTGCGCGGAGACGCTAGTAAGGCAAAAGATAAACTAGGGTGGACGCCTAAACATAGTTTTGAAGATTTAGTTAAAATGATGGTAAAACATGATCTAGAATGAAGATATACAAAGTACACATGATATTAACTTTAGTAATGCCAAGGCTAAAGAAATACGAACTAGAAGACTACAATAGTTCTACTCCAATAATATTTGTTGAAGCACAAGACCCAGACGACGCTTGCTATAAAGCCATGCACAAGTTGGCACAGAAAATAATAAAATCTGACCACTCGGTTGAGACTTTAAATTTTATAAAAGATATTTTTAACGACGTAAGAATAATAAAGATTGAACTACCATGAGAAGAGACTACAGCGACCCAGTATACAAAGACTGGAGGATTAAAGTATACAAAAGAGATAAGTTCACATGCCAGATGCCGGGATGTAAATGCAAAAAGAGATTAAATGCGCACCACATACAGAAGTGGGCTAGCGCCTCTACGTTGAGGTATGATGTTGATAACGGATTAACGCTATGTAAGAACTGTCACGACAAAGTAACAGGACATGAACAGCACTATCAGGGATTATTTCAACAAATAGTGAGAAAAAACAATGGCTAAATACAAGACAGCGCCGCCATACACGGTTGTAAGAGACACAAGAGAACAGAAAGGGTACTTCTTTAAAAAATTTAACACATGCAATGGGACGGTACAAAGAAAGCTGGACACAGGAGATTACTCCATACTTGGAATGGAGGAAAATGTCTGCATAGAAAGAAAAGCTAGCGTTTCAGAGATAGCCATTAATTTAGGCAAAGGAAAGTACGCCTTTTATAAAGAAATAGAAAGAATGGCAGACTACGAACATAAATACATTATTTGCGAATTTTCTATGGATGATGTGATGAAATTTCCAGAAGGAGCAAATATACCCAAAGAGCTAAAAGGAAGAGTAAAGATCACAGGAAAGTACATACTAAGATGCTTAATGGAGTTTTGTGTATTCAACAATGTCCACGTAATATTCGCAGGAAGCGAAAGGGGGGCGTTTGACCTAACCAGTAGTCTTTTAAAAAGAATAAACGAGAAGCACACAATAGGACGTAAGTCATGACAACAAATAGAGACAGCGTTGGCGAGATCCATACCTACAACATAGATGTAAAGAATAGAGAAATTTACATCAATGAATTCGACGATTCTGGAGAGACAGGAGGTGTAGATCACCGAATGTTTCAGAACTTTATTAAAAACATAAACATACTAAAGAATCTAAGCAAAGACCCAATAACAATACACATGCAAACCGTAGGTGGTTGCTGGTACTCTGGTATGGGAATATACGACGCAATCAAAAGCTCTAGATGTAAGGTTACTTTTATTGGATACGGCCAGCTATGCTCTATGGGAACTGTTATAATACAAGCCGCTACAAAGCGATTAATTTCTGATAACTCTGCTTTCATGGTACATTGGGGTAGCAGTGAAATAAGTGGACATTATTTAAGCACACAGAATCTCGCTGATTTTGAAAAATACGCTGGACAACAAATGGTAGAAATATATGCAGAAAAGTGCTATAAAACAGGGGAATATTTTAAAGAACGAGAATTTAATTTATCAAAAACAAAATCATACTTAAAGAGAAAATTAGGAGCAGGCGACTGGTATATGACAGCAGACGAAGCTGTTTATTACGGGTTTGTCGATGGAATATATAAATGAACAAAAAGTTAAAACAAATTGACGAAGCTTGGCTAAAAATAGATGTAGACGAAAAAACCCTATTTAATCCTACATCAATACTAAACTCCTCGGACGAAGATTTTCACTTAAAGTTAACTTGGTTAATGACTAGACCAGAATACTTCTCCTTTCTTGTTAAACAAGTATTCAATATACAATTACTGCCATCTCAAGCGCTTATCTTATACGAACTATGGAACCGTAAGTTTCCAATGCTTATAGCTAGTCGTGGTTTCGGTAAATCATTCATGTTATCGTTATACTGTATGCTCAGGGCGTTATTATTACCGGGAAGGAAAGTTGTCGTTGTTGGCGCTGCGTTTAGGCAGTCTAAAGTTCTCTTTGAGTACATGGAAACTATCTGGAACAATTCTCCAATTTTGAGGGATATATGCGATGGAAACTCTGGCCCACGTAGAGATGTGGACCGTTGCGTTATGCGGATTAACGATTCTCGTATTACTTGCCTACCTCTTGGCGACGGACAAAAAATTAGGGGTCAAAGAGCTAACGATATTATCTCTGACGAATTCGCTTCTATTCCTCGCGATATCTTTGAGACTGTTGTGGCAGGTTTCGCTGCTGTAAGTTCAGATCCTATCGAGAACGTGAAACGTTTAGCAGCAGAGAAGAAAGCGAAAGAATTAGGAGTAAAAATAGAAGATGAAGACGAAAATACACTAGAAGATAAAGACAATCAAATTATATTGTCGGGTACTGCTTATTATGACTTTAACCACTTCGCTACATATTGGAAAAGATGGAAGTCTATAATTAACAGCAAAGGAGACCCAAGTAAACTTAGAGATGTGTTTGGCGGGGAAGATGCTCCAGAAAACTTCGACTGGACAGAGTATTCCATAATGAGAATTCCATACGAGCTACTTCCACAGGGTTTCATGGACGCTTCACAGGTGGCTAGATCTAAGGCTACGGTTCATGCCGGTATCTATCAAATGGAGTTCGGGGCGGTGTTCACGCGAGACTCAGAGGGGTTTTTCAAAAGATCCCTAATAGAATCGTGCGTGACGGACGAAAGATACGAAAACAAAACGCCCATAAAAGAAAAAGACGGGACTCACATATGTTTCAACGCTCAGTTACACGGATCTAAAGACAAGAGATACATATTCGGTGTTGACCCAGCTTCGGAAGTAGACAATTTTAGTATCATAGTCTTAGAGTTTAATCCAGACCACAGAAGAATAGTTCACTGTTGGACGACAACTAGATCTGAACATAGAGAGAAGGTAAAGAAAGGCTATTCCACAGAGACTGACTTTTACTCTTATTGCGCAAGAAAAATAAGAGACCTAATGAAATTATTTCCCTGTATACACATAGCTATGGATGCTCAGGGTGGAGGAATCGCGGTAATGGAGTCTTTGCATGACAAGGACAAGATAAAAGAAGGCGAGACAGCAATATGGCCTGTTATAGACGAAGATAAGCCCAAGGACACAGATGACGAAAGGGGACTTCACATATTAGAAATGTGTCAATTTGCTAAGTACGACTGGCTAGCAGAAGCAAATCACGGCCTTAGAAAAGACCTTGAAGACAAAGCCCTTCTGTTTCCAATGTTTGATCCAGTAAGCCTAGGTTTAGCAAACGTAGACGATGGAATGAGAGGCAGAATGTATGACACACTAGAAGAGTGTGTAATGGACATTGAGGAACTTAAAGACGAACTTTCTATGATTCAGATGACCCAAACTGCATCCGGTAGGGACAGGTGGGACACTCCAGAGGTAATCGTGGCAGCAGGCAAGAAAAGTAAAATGAGAAAAGACCGTTACTCTGCTCTTATTATGGCAAATATGTCCGCAAGAGTCTTAGCTAGACTACCAGTTCCAGAAGAATATAAGTTCTTTGGAGGTTTTGCTTCATCTCTTCCTAAAGACTCAAAACAAAAAGAAAACAAAAATCTTTATTCTGGCCCAGCATGGTTTACTGATACTATGGGCGATGTGTATTAATTGTGTATAATAATATAACAATTGAATTACAATCCAATTACCCAAAAGGTAAACGATGAACGAAGACAAATCTCTTATAACGTGGGAAGATTCAGAGACAAGTAGAGCCTCTGCTTTTGAAAGGTTTTCCGAAGCTGGAGAATCTTACGGAGGGGTAACTAAGGGTAGTTACTATAGAGATTTTAAGGATCTAGAAACAAATAGATCATCAAGACCGGGCTTCACGTCTAGCGATTACTACGCTTTTAGACCAGAAGAAAAGGTTCCCCAAAAACAAAAACAAATAATTAGAATGTGCATGTCTGCCTACGATAAGGTTGGAATCATTCGCAATGTAATTGATTTGATGGGAGACTTCACTTGCCAAGGTATAAACATAGTTCATGAAAATAAAAGTGTTGAAAAGTTCTATCAGCAATGGTTCAAGAAGGTTGCAGGCAAAGAAAGATCAGAAAGATTTGCAAACCTTTTCTACAGAAGCGGTCAATCTGTAGTCTACAGGAGCTACGCCAACATAACACCAGAGGTTACAAAATACATCAAGTCGATGGGCAGAGATATTACTGTCGAAGTTCCAAACTTTGAAAAGAGTGAAATCCCTTGGAGGTATAATTTCTTCAATCCTCTGAGTCTAGATATAAAAAATAGCAAAGTGGATTTATTTTTAGGAAGAAAAAACTTTGAAATATCAACAGAAACTATGGTTGACAATTTCAAAGATGGCTCAATTCCAAGCAAGATGCTGGAAACATTACCTAAGAATATTAGACAGAACATAGAGAACGGACAAAGGAGAATAACCTTAGATCCAGAAAGACTTTCTATTTTCTATTATAAAAAAGACGATTGGACGAACTGGGCAAACCCACTAATCTATGCGATCCTCGATGACATTATAATGTTGGAAAAGATGCGACTCGCAGATCTGTCAGCTTTGGATGGGGCTATTTCTAACATTAGGCTGTGGACTCTTGGTAATCTAGACCACAAAATCTTACCAAACAAGGCCGCCATCAACAAGCTTAGAGATATACTTGCAAGTAATGTTGGCGGAGGAACTATGGAGTTAGTGTGGGGTCCAGAGCTTTCCTACACTGAGTCAAACAGCCAAGTTTACAAGTTCTTAGGTTCTGAGAAGTACAATTCAGTACTAAACAGTATCTATGCTGGTCTTGGTGTTCCTCCAACCCTAACTGGAATGGCTGGAAACGGAGGGGGGTTTACCAATAATTTCATATCTTTAAAGACAATGGTAGAGAGGTTACAGTACGGTAGAGACAACCTAACTAAATTCTGGGAGCAAGAGTGCGAGATCGTAAGAAAGGCTATGGGTTTCAGAAAATCTCCCCACATCGTTTACGACCAAATGAGCCTATCAGACGAGGCTAGCGAAAAGAATCTACTCATACAGCTTGCAGATAGAGACATAATATCTCATGAAACTGTACTGGAAAGATTTAAAGAAATACCAGGTGTTGAAAAAATGAGATTAAAAAGAGAAGACAAGGCTAGAGATAAAGAAAATCTCCCAGAAAAAGCCAGCCCTTTCCATAACCCTAACCATAATCAAGATCTTGAAAAAATAGACAAACAGGGTGAGATAAACGAAAAGATCGCAGATAAAAAAGATTCAAATAAGCCCGTCAATCCAAACGGAAGACCCCCAGCAAAACTAGACGAGGGACCAAGAAAGAAAAGGGTAGACACACCTAAATCAAAACCCGGCGTTGCTGAATTTTTAGTCTGGACGGAAAACTCTTACGACAAGATTTCATCTATTGCTAACAAGGGATACTTAGCAATTAAAAACAAATCAACAATGAGAGAGCTTACAAGATTAGAAGCGGCAGAGCTAGAGTCCTTAAAACTAGATGTCTTGTCTAATGTTGAGCCTATGAGCGATTTTGATGAAAGAGATATTGCCAAGATTATAGGGTCTACCAAGAAAATGCCAAAAACTCTTTCAGAAAAACTTAAAAAAGAAAAAATAAACATAGTAGACATGAATATGCTAACTTATAAAAGACACGCTGTTTCTTCGTATATAGAGCATTTTCTACCCAGTTAGAACTTGTTTTATTAAAAATAAATAAAATTCGTGTATAATTCATAGAGGCAAAAATGAAAAAAAACATAAAAGTATTCCAAAAAGAAATAAACGACGGCATTGGCGAACTCGTTAAGAGTACCGCCAGTGTTGCGTATTGTTCTGAGGCTACTGTTAAAAAAGGCGAACTAGCGGTTGCTAAACAGGTGATCTCTAACGCAGACGTTCTTGAAAGGGTGGTTGCAGAAAACAAAGACCAAGCAGACCTATATTATTTAGAGTCGGTTTTGGTTTCCTGTGGTTGGAACAAAAACGACGATGTGTTCATGCCAGAGGCAACTTGGGCAGCACGTAGAACTCCAGAAGATAAACAGTTTAACTTTATGCACGATGAGAATGATATTATCGGGCATATTACTGGTAGTTATGTCTTAGGTAAAGATGGCAAAGCTGTTTCTGACGAACAGGAAATGCCAGAAGACTTCGATATAATTACTCAAGCGGTTCTTTATAATAGCTGGACGAATGAAGAAAACAGAGAAAGAATGACAAAAATTCTTTCTGACATAGAAGAAGGCAAATGGTACGTTTCTATGGAATGTCTATTTGCAGGATTTGATTACGCGCTATCAAACGAAGATGGAAACAAGAAAATATTAGCAAGAGACGAAGAATCTGCTTTTCTAACAAAACATCTAAGATCTTACGGCGGGACCGGAGAATACGAGGGATATAAAATTGGCAGAGCGCTAAGAAATATCTCTTTCTCAGGTAAAGGTCTAGTCTCAAAACCCGCTAACCCAAGAAGTATTATTTTAAAAAGCGTAGCTTTTACTTTAGATGACGAAACTAATTTCGATGTAGGAGAATTTAACATGTCAGATAACTTACTTGAAAAGCAGTTGGCGGAAGTTCGTGAAGAACTTGCTACTGCTAAATCTGAAAACGAGGCGATTAAAGCTCAAATCGAAGAAGCAAAAGATAAAGAGTTTGCTTCCAAGGTAGAGGCTTTTGAGTCAACCGTAGAAGAAAAAGATGGAAGCATTGCAGAACTTGAAGAAAGCATCAAAAGCTCTCAAGCTCGCGTTGCTGAACTAGAGGATGCGTTGGCAAAATCTCAAGAAGAACTCACCGTTGCCATGAAAGACATGGACGCGATGAAGAAAAAAGAGAAATTGGAAAAACGCAAAGCAGGTCTTGTAGAGGCTGGCTTGACCGAAGAAGAGGTCGTTGAATCTCTCGCTAATTTCGACTCTCTTGAAGATGAAGCTTTTGAGGCTGTTGTCGCCTTGATGAAAAAGAAAGACGAGAAGAAGAAAGAAGCAGAAGCTGCTTTACCCCCAGCTCTTAAAGAGGCCATCGAAAAGAAGAAGAACAAAGAAGGTAAAGACAAAGAAGCAGATGCAAAGCCTAAAGCTGGTGAAGCAGAAGCAGAAGTCACTCCAGAACTTCTTGAAGAAGTTCAAACAACAGAGGCAACTCTCGTTGTCCCCGAAGAAGAAGAAGTTAACACAACAAGAGCTAGCATCGAAAACTGGCTTGAAAACAACGTCCTTACTAAAGTTAAATAAACAGGAGATTAACTATGGCTCTTAAAGCAGATAGATATGAAGAATCAACTGACATCAGTCATTTCTACAATGAAGGTGTTGCAACTCGCGGAGGCTTGGTTGTCTTAGATGCTGCTCTTGCATCTGGAGCTGCTATGGATCAAGGTGTAAACCTTGTTAAATACGCTCAAGCAACAGCTACCGACGTTCCCGTTGGAGTTCTTCTCAACGATGTGGTCAACAAAGACCTCACAAGAACACACCTTAATCAATATAAAGATGAGGTCCAGAAAGGTGGAAAAGTCACCGTTCTTACTCGCGGTTGGGTTGTTACTAACAACATTACTGGCAATCCTAGTCCCGGTGACGTAGCTTACCTAGACGAAACGACTGCTGGAAACGTTGTAAACGGAACCGACCTTGGCGCTACATCTGGAGCAATGGCTGTTGGTCGATTTATGACTAACCAAGATTCAGATGGCTATGCCAAACTTTACGTAAACCTTCCTAACCTCGGTTAATAAATAAACAGGAGATAAGATATGACTCATAAAGAAAGACCAAGTGAAGAATTTTTAAACGTTCTTCGCCAATCAGGGGACGGAAACTTGGAGGTTGCGCAGGCAGCTCAAAGAGAATTCGCCGTAGCTCTGGAGACACCACTTCGCAAAGGCGTTTTGGTTGGTAACATTCTCGGTAACATTTTCGAGAAAATTAGTGTAGAGCCGGGTGGAAGCACAGAGTATCCACTTGACTTGATTAGTCCGGGACTTGAGGGCGAGCATGTTGCTTACACCAATCCCGGTCACGGTCGTATTCCTGAGCGCGCGGTTGAGAGTGACTACGTTACGATTCCAACCTACAGCATCACAAGCTCGATTGATTTCTTGCTTCGATATGCTCGCGAAGCACGTTGGGATATTGCTGGTCGCGCCATGCAGGTAATGGAAGCTGGCTTTACTAAAAAGATGAACGATGACGGATGGCACACACTGCTTGCTGCTGGCGTTGATCGCAACATCTTGGTTTACGATGGTGATGCAACCGCTGGCATGTTCTCCAAGAGAATCGTCAGCTTGATGCAAACTGTTATGCGCCGTAACTCCGGTGGAAACACAGCTTCGGCAAACAGAGGCCGCTTGTCGGACCTTTACGTTTCACCAGAAGCACTTGAAGATGTGCGCAACTGGGGACTGGATCAGATTCCAGATTCCGTAAGAGCCAACATCTACAACGCAACGGGCGAAGGTCCAGTCACCAACATCTTTGGTGTAAACCTTCACGATCTTGATGAGCTTGGCGAAGGTCAAGACTATCAGAACTTCTATACCAATGCTCTTGGTGGAGCCGTTCAAGCAAGTGACCTTGAGCTTGTTATCGGTTTAGACCAAGGCCCAAGCGATAGCTTTATCATGCCAATGAAGCAAGATATCTCTATCCACGAAGACCCAACCATGCATCGCCAACAGAGAGCTGGCTGGTACGGCTTTGCTGAACTTGGCTTTGGTGTTCTTGATAATCGTAGGATCATCTTGGGCAGCTTCTAATTTATATTAGATTGTATATTATTCGAGAAAGGCGGCTCAATTGAGTCGCCTTTCTTTTTATACCTTCTGTCTATAAATGTGTATAATACTACATACATGTATAATCTAGGATTTATTCAAGGAGTCTAAAATGGCTAATATGTCAGATTATCTAGAATCTGGACTGCTGCACCATGTGTTCCGTGGTGAAAGCTTTGCAAAACCCACAGGTATGGCTATAGCCCTAACCAGTGGTGTTCCCGTAGAATCTGGGAACGCTTTTAATTTACTGGGAAGACCAGATGGAACTAACAAAGGGTTTCTTCCAGAAATACCCAGTGGAGATCCGTCTTTAGGTGATACGGGGTACGCTAGAGTAAACTTAAATCCACCAGACACTCACGGCAATGCGACCTGGAAGTTTGCTACAGACGAAGAGTTTGCTGTCGGTAGTGGATTCATCAAAAATTGCAATACAATATACTTTGGAACTGCCCTTACAGAATGGGGATGGGTTTCTGGAATAGCGCTATGCGACGACCAACAGTGGGGTTCTGGCGCGCTGATAATGCAATCTGCTCTAGATAATCCTAGGTACGTATACAAAGGAGACTCACTAAAGTTTGATGCGGGTCAGTTAAGAATTCAATTTAAATAAGGTTAAAAATGACATCTCTTTCCAGATCAGAGTTTACCAGCTTTATAGAAACAACTCTTCCAGACAATTCCAGCAGAGAGATTTCTGCGTCTGATTTGAGATCTAGCTTTTTAAACTTAGCAGACTCTCTAGACCTATTTAACAATGACGTTCAAATAGTTTCTTTAAACGTGGGAACTATAGATACAAGGAGCGTTTACGCTGGAGACGAGTCTCTTATTAGAAAAAATTCTAATGGATTTGCATCCGAAGACAACACAGCGGTAGGTCATGCATCCCTACAGTTTAGCTACACCGCTTCTAGAAACACAGGTCTTGGTTCATACGCCCTTTCCTGTAATTCTATGGGCAGCGATAACGTTGGAGTAGGTGTAAATTCTGTTGGAGGTACAACGACTGGATCTGGAAATATTGGCGTAGGCAACTACACGTTAATGTCCAATAAGACCGGCAACTTTAACATTGCTGTTGGTCACGGAGCTGGGTATCTTTCAGAAACAGATGACGAGTTTAAGTTTTATCTAGGTGTTTACCCAGACGCTAGCGGAGACTGCGACACTTCTCACGTTGGTTTAAACAAATCTCCTCTTTTATATGGAGATTTAAAAACATTACAACTGGCTATTGGTGCTTCTGGATTTAGAGGCTCTGAAAAACTTGCTGTTTCTGGCGATATTATACCTTATGAATCTGGCGTTAATTTTAGCTTAGGTTCTGGAGAATACAGATGGAACGCTCACGTAGAAGATCTCTACATCAGCGGAAGTGTTATATCTCAAACTCCACTGCATCAACTATATATTTCTGATGGAGAGTCTGCTGCTGACCTCATAGCTAGCGCAGAGACTGTTACGGTTAGCGGTATTAGCGGTATAAAAACAGACTACGACGCATCTTCTAATCTAATGAAGGTTTCGGCTCACCCCGTATCAGGATGGGCAAAAAACACCATAGAGCATTATGCCGACGTAAGTGGAGTTGCCGTTAGTGGCTGGAGTAGGGCTTACACTGACGCGGTTGCCGCCGCTGCTGGATCGTTTACAAAATGGATAGTAGCGGACCAAGAGGGCAATTCAGAAGATGTCACGAACAATACCACTGTTTTGTTTAGCGGCATAAGCGGAATAGCTTCTGAATATGATCAGTCTTCAAACATAATGAAAATTTCTTCACATCCTATCTCTGGATGGGCGCAAAACACAATAGAAAATTATGCTAATTCAAGTGGAGTTGCGGTTAGCGGTTGGAGTAAATCCTACACTGACTCTAATACCGTAGACGTTAGCGGCTTTGCTCTATTCAAAATGATAGAAAAAGATGCGATTCTAAATGGAAGTATGATAACCAGAGACTCTGCCGTTAGCGGCTGGGCTGACTCTACTATTTTACGTTATGCGAATATAAGTGGAGTTGCAATAAGTGGTTGGACAACGAGCGTTAGCGGATATTTTGAAGACAATTTTGTAAAGAGTATAGCCGGTGGGACTTACTCAAAATGGATCATGACGGATGGTGAGAACAGTAAGGATGTTGAAAACCTGCAAACTATTGAGTTTAGTGGGATCTCTGGTATAAGTACTAATTTTAGATTAGACAATGCACAGCTAGAAATTTCTGCGGAACCTTTGTCTGGATGGGTAGGCTACAATCTTATATCCATATCTGGTGACAATGGTTTAATAGACACAAAAATAGCAACAGCAGATAATGCTATAAGGTCTGACCTTGACGCACAAATAGCCGTAATTCACAGCCAAGAAGGGCTTAGTGGTACACTATATTACACCATCACCAATGCTAGCGGCAATTTACAATCACAAATAATAAACAACGACCTAAGAGCTAGTGGTTTCATAGAGAGTCTAAGCGGCTTGATGGACTACGACTTTTATAACGAGCTAGGTATTAACCACAGGGTTAGCGGCTGGAATAAAACGTACACAGACGATCAAATTCAACAGCTAACACTAGACGTAGCCGAAGATAACTATGGTCATTGGAAAATTTCAGACGGCGTAAACTCTAAAGTTATAGATGCTAGATCTTCCGTTAATTTCTTTGGCGACAATGGACTAGAAACAACAGCTACCGGCTCAGATTCTCCTTACTCTTTAACTATTGACGCTGCCCCAATATCAGGATACTTAGAAGGGTTATCCGCTTCTATAACCGGAACTCAGGGGTGCTTTGAAACTAAAATTCAAGCTGTTAGCGGCTGGGCTGATTATAACCAGAATTACATATCAGGAGTAAACGGTCTTGCTAGTGGCGCTATCACAACAGAAAAGATTGCTTTAAGTGGATGGACTAGCTATAAACTTAATGCTATCTCTGGAGTTGACGGAACTGTAGACCAAGCGATAGATTCCGCTAGTGGCTGGAACAAGTTCTACACAGACCAAGAGATTACAGCTCTAACCTTAGCCAGTGACTCATACGTTGCTTGGACAATTAGCGACGGAACAACCACAAAAAATATATCTTCATTACAAGAAACACAATTCTTGGGCGTCTCTGGCATAGACACTTTCACCAAGACGGGCGGATCGAGCGGTATTTACATATCAGCAAAACCTCTCTCTGGCGTTTTAAGGTCTATAATAACAAACACAGGTCAGGCAGCGATCAGTGAAGCTTACTCTACGGCTATTTCATACGCAAATAATCAAGATTTAATTTCGTCTGGTTGGGCGCAGTCTACTTTTACGTCAAACGACTCTAGGGCCAGCGGCCTGATTTCTGTAAACGACGCTAGAACAAGCGGACTCATTGCAGTAAACGACGCTAGAGCCAGCGGATTAGTTTCATTAACTAGCGGTAACTTGACATCACTGCTGTCAACCTCCGCTGGTAGCGGATTAGTTAAAATCGGACAAGAGTTTAACACTTCTGGTAGTGGTAATTTTGAGAGAGTTATACTAAACAAAAACGGTACACATCCTAGCGGACAGGTGGTTGCTGACAGTGGTTTTTATCACGACATAGTTAACAGTAGTGGATTCTTGACGGTTCCCGTCTACAGTAAGTTTGAAGACGTTAAATCGCAGATAAACCCAGTGTCTAACAGTGGAGCTATCGCTTTCGCCGGAGGACAAGTAAGAGTCTCTAACGGACTTCGTTGGCACAAACCTCCTGTCATAGAGGGTTTCATGCAAGATGACTTACTAGCCCCCACAGACTACTTAAATCCTACTAGCGGTAGAATAGTGACAAGAAACGAAAATTTCCTCGCCTCTGACGTATACTATGTTACAAATAGAGACCACACGTTCGCGGCCAGTGGCGGGTACTACCTAATGGCGATGCTTGTAAACAATGAATACAGGCCAACTTGGAGTACATGCTCCGGTTGTCCTGCCTGCTAGGAGATTAAAAATGGGAAGATCAGGTGGATGCTGCCTGCCAGCTAACTGTACAGCGCCTCCGTGTCCCAGTGGTAGCTGTTGCTATGTGGACACAAGTAAAAACAATTCTGTTGACACTTTCAGCATAGATAATAGTGTAAACTATTCTAACTGCGAAGAAGATGTTACTGAAAACTGCTGTTTAGCAAAACCGTTTTCTATTTTTAACAAAGGGGCTGCCTGCGGAGAGACTCTTCTTTGCGACGATCAATCTAGCGTTGCGATGCCCTTCGTGGCTAACACAGACAAAGCTTTTGCTCTTTTAAAGCAAGACGGTTCAGTATTCTGCTGGGGAGACCTAGAAGAAGGTGGACGGACTCCTTACGCCTTAGCTTATCCTCAGACTGCTTACACTATAAGTATATTTTCTAACCCCGTTGCTTTTGTTGGACTTAGAAAAGACTCTTCTGCGGTTGCTTGGGGACACTCAACAAAAGGCGGCTCGCCTAGTATTGATCTGGTAGACATAAAACATATAGTTGGTTCTGCTGGAGCTTTTGCTGCCATAAAAACAGACGGAACAGTAATTGCTTGGGGAGAGGCGGAATACGGTGGTTCTATACCGTCTTCTATATCTAGCCTTCTTGTTAATATAGTTGAAATAGTTTCTACAGATAAATATTTCGCCGCTAGAAACAAAGACGGCAGGATATACATATGGGGCAATGGAGAAAAAGCTTATGACAAGCGAGACGTAAATAAGAGTGGCTCTGTAACAACCCTAGACTCACTCCAAATACTCAATCATCTAGAAAGAAACGATCCATATCGCTCATCCTACGACGTTAATAGGAATGGAAGCGTTACATCTCTTGATGTTCTACAGATTACAAACTACCTAGCCTTAGAGTCGCCTACTTATGACTCTGGTTTTACTGGTATAATCAAAGTATATGCTAATAAAAACGCATTTGCTTTCCTAAATCAAGATAAAAATGTTTATGTTTGGGGAGACGAAGATAAGGGTGGAGATACTAAAACCAAGCAGCAAGACCTAACTAACGTTAAGCAAATATATAATACAGATGAAGCTTTCCTAGCTCTTAGGCAAGACGGAAAGATAGTTGTTTGGGGAGAGATAGATACGGATGCAGGTCCAACCTCAGATTTTTATGATGAAGTCTTAGATGTATATCCATCTAAATACGCTTTTGGATTATCTTATCTAAAAGCCAACCACAACTCATACATAATTAATGGGCAGGTTTTCATAGAAACTACCTCTTGGATTATAAGACAATCTTTCTCTGTGATAGGTTCTATTGTTAGAGGTAAGCCAAACTTAGCAGAGACTGTTTCAAATGTTTCTGGTCCCGGTTCTCTAGGTGACTCGTCTGGACCTCAAGACAGATTTAGTTTTGAGTATGAAAGAGTATACTCACTCCTTCCTCTTTTATCCGATCAATTTCAAGCCTCTAAGATTAAAAAAGATTTTTACGCTAGTAACTATGCGTTTCATTTTAATTACAAGGTTGGTTTAGCCTTGGTTGGGAATAGCCCAGATGACCAACATGACTCTCACACCTTGAAGTACACAGGAAAGAGAGGAAGCATAGAAAGCGATAACTATAAACTAGTTAAAGCCCCTACAACGAGTAACGCTAGGATTAAAAACGCTAAAAACTATGCTTTCACATCAAGGGCTACCGCCTTTTTGGTGACAGGAGACACTGGAGGTCAAAGAGCAGGTAGGTTCAGAGAAGGTCTTTTTTATCACCCTGACTACATCGTGAGCATCGGCCACATAGGTTACGGTGGGCTTGGAAGTTCTTTTCTTAGCCAGAACTCCTATATAAACCCCATTAGAAATAAAGGGCAGTTTGTTGGAATTTTTAGCAATAAATATGCATTTTGCGCAATCAGATTTTTAAACAAAGACGAAAACACAGGTTTACCAATTGACCCCACTTTCGAGATAATTAACTGGGGCTGGGACGTTTACGGAGGTAGAGAGGTTTATACAAGTCAAGTTCCTAACGCTTTTTCTAGTACCTCTGACTTAAAAGTTACTTACCAAGGATGCCACTCAGACTTCTGTAGTCAGGATTTTTAATGAAAAAACTATCAATAGGAATAGCGCACCACAATGATTTTAGCGGCGCGTGGTTTACAATTCAGGATATAAGAAAAGAACTAATATTTAACGGAAGGAAAGATTTATTATGGAAGATAGAGTTTGTAATTGTTGAGAACGACGCTGACTCAGAACACGCTGATTCATTGAAAGATTTTTGCATCAAGAATCTAGCAAAAGATAAATCTCTTTCCTATAACATATGCAGGATAGAAGGAACGGCTGTATCCAGAAATACAATTATTGAAAACGCAAATGGCGATTTTGTTTTAGTTTTAGATTGCCATGTATTACTTTGTCCAACATTGAATGTTATAGACAAGTTAATAAACTTTATAGAAAGCAATCCAGATGATGATAACATTTACTGCGGCCCTCTTGTTGGTGATGACGGCGATTCTATTTACACGCACTTTACAAACGAGTGGTCTGGTAGCAACCTAGGAAAATGGGCCTTAGCTTGGCAGTGTGAGTGTGAAGATTATCATTTTGAAATTGATAAAGAATTAGAAGAGATAAAAGATTTAGTAACAGGAGAGAGGCGTCAACGTTGCCCCAAATGCGACTTAGATTACTCCGAGGGCGCATATGTGGTAGTTCATGAAAAAAAATGCAAAGCTTGCGGTCACACAGAAACTCCTCCGTTTGAAATTGGCTCTCAAGGGTTAGGATGTTTTCTCGTCAAAAAAGACTCTTGGCTTGGTTTTAATGAACACGCGAGAGGGTTTGGTGGAGAAGAGTATTACATACATGAAAAGTACAGAAAAAACAATAGAAAAGCGATGTGCCTTCCCTTCATGAGATGGATGCATAGGTTTGATAGACCAGACGGAATAGAATACAGTCTTGTATTAGAACATATCGTTAGGAACTATGTACTAGAATTTATAGAGTTAAATTTAGACTTATCTTTAATTTACGATCACTTTGTTAAACAAAACAACTTCGACGAAACAGTGTATAATAGTTTTGTAAGAGAAGCAAAATATCTATACAATAGGGAATAGAAATGTCACTCATAATAGCAGATAGAGTTAAAGAAACCACCGCGACTCAGGGGACTGGAACGGTCACTCTTAGTGGAGCTACGTTTGGCGGTTTTCAATCTTTTTCTAGCGCTATTGGCGACGGTAACACTACGTACTATTGTATTCAAAACGAGAGCAATTTTGAAATTGGTTTGGGAACATACTCGTCTGGAACTCTCAGTAGAGACACTGTAATAAAAAGCTCTAATTCAGGCAGTAAAATATCTATAACCGGCGCTGCTATAGTCTTTTGTGTCATTCCCGCAGACAAACTTTTATACAAAGATGAGTCAGGCAACCTTACGATAACGGGTGATTTGCTTATAGACGATCTTACCGTAGACTATATAGTAGCTAATAGCGGAGATTTTAACGGACCTGTTTCTACACATAAGCTTTCTTCTACAGATATTTTTGCTGACAACATCGTTTGCGACGGAGACCTTGGGGTTAGTGGTCTGCTTACTTTAAGAAGAGAGTCCGCAGGTAATTTTTTCCACGCTTACATTGATGACTCAAACGACAGAACAATATCCTTGCACTCTGACGGAGTGTCTCCCGTTTGGAAGCTAGGATTAAAAAACTCTCCTTCTAGTGAAACAGCCGCTCCTAATTACGGATATGTTTCTGCGGGTGATAGTTATTTAGCTTTGGTTGGAAGTGACGACAACAAGATAACGTTGTCTAACGCCAGCCCTTTCTGTGTGACCCACCAAGGCATAAATATAATAAACGCCCACTACATGACGGGCGTTCATTTAAACTCCATAAGTAGTTCTTATCCGGCCCTTGTGGTAAATGGTGGAGCAGCTTTATCTGCAAACATACAAGAATGGAACTCTTACGGAGGAACAGTACTTTCTGTTGTTGATAACGACGGCAGTTTTGGAATAGGAAACAATAACCCCTCTTATCAACTAGATGTAACAGGTACAGGTAGTTTTAGCCAAGCTGTAAGGTTTGGTGACGGCTCAATTCAAACAACGGCAGCAATACCTTACTCAAGTGGATCTTTAATAGATCAAAACACAGAAAGCATTGTTAGCAACAGTGGCTATTTTCAATCTTATGTTGACGCTAGAGATATTGCTATTAGCGGCTGGTCGCAGAGTTACACGAACAGTGTTAGTGGTAATCTACAGTCTCAGTTAAACGCAAACGTATCAAACACTTCTTCTGTTTCTGGCTATTTTGAATCAAGAGCAGACACCACTGACTCCAGCTTAATATCTACCTCTGGTTACTTTGAGTCTCGCGTAGACTCTGCCGATTCTAATACTACAGCAACCTCTGGTTACTTTGAGTCTCGCGTAGATGTTGCGGATTCTAACACTACAGCAACCTCTGGTTACTTTGAGTCTCGCGTAGATGTTGCGGATTCTAGCGTTACTGCTAATTCTGGTTACTTTGAGTCTCGCGTAGACGCTACGGATTCTAGCGTTACTGCTAATTCTGGCTACTTTGAGTCAAGAGCCGATACAGTAGACAGCAATTTAAGTACGGTGTCTGGACTTCTAACACCTAGCGGAGAGAGTTTTGATTTTTCTGCTAATACTTTAACATATAATAATAGTGATGGCGGTAGTTTTACGGCAGATTTATCTAGTTTGTCTACTTTTGATACGAGTGGAGTTAGCTTAGGTTATTCGGCAGGAACCCTTACTTATACAAACAATGCCGGTGGAACCTTTGGTGTAGACCTATCTTCTATCAGTGGAGATGTTTACTCCATGATTGTAGGTAGCGCTCCCGATACATTAAATACGCTAGATGAAATTGCAGCAGCTCTTAACGACGACGACAACATAGCGACTACCCTAACGACTTTAATATCTATCACTAGCGGTAATTTACAGTCGCAGACTACAAGTAATGATGCTGATATATCACAATTAAATGTGAATATAGCAACTGTTTCTGGGCTACTTTACGACGACGCTGCTATTTCTGGGTATTTTGAGTCTAGAGCAGACTCTGCGGAGTCTGACATAGCAACCGTGTCTGGATTATTATACAGTGACGCCTCTCTGTCTGGGTATTTTGAAGGTCGAGTTGATTCCAATGAAACTAACATAGCAACCAACGTTGCCAATATAAATACGGTTTCTGGGTTGCTGTATAACGACTCTGCCATATCTGGTTATTTTGAGTCTAGATCGGACGAGTCTGACGCTAACAACTCCGTTGTGTCTGGGTTACTTTACAACTACTGGACGGTTTCCGATGGTGTCAACTCTGAGAATATACTGGCTAATCAACAGGTTACTTTTAGTGGAGTTGATGGGACCGATGTTTCATACGACGTTAGTTCAAATACCGTCGCGATTAGCGGTGGAGGTGGAGGTGGAGGCAGTTCTACAGGTATTCCTAGTGGGGTTGGATTCTTTGATGATAGTGGCAGTATAAGTGGTAATAATACATTTATATATGACGGTCAAGACATAAAAGTTAGCGGTGCTATATTTTCTAGCGGCGAACGAGTTATTACTAGCGATGAGATATTTCATATAAAGCAGTTAACTCAAGCCGAGTATGATTCATTAACTCCCGAATCTGCTACATTTTACATTATAACAGATGCAGCGTCTTCATCCGTAGTTCAGCCGTATAGAGAAGTTTCTTCTGATGCAACCGCACTCAGTACAGACTATACGATTAATGCTACGACTTCTTTAGTTTTAACTTTACCTACGGCGATTGGAAACGAGGGGCTTTTGTATAATATTAAAAACACGGGGACCGGCAACGTCGTAGTAAGCGGGGTTAGCAGTCAAACCATAGATAGTCAACCTTCATTCGAGATTAGCACCCAATACCAATCTATTAAAGTGCAGTCAACTAACTCTAATTGGATTATCATATAATGGCGGTTATAAAAGTAGGAAATAATAATATAGGAAAAATATCGGTCATAGAACCGTATGATAACCCCTCCACAAATCCTTCTAGCTCAAGGGACTTAGATACAAGCGTAGAAAGACCTTCTGGATGGTTAGAGATGCCACCCTTACAGGATGGTGTAGTCGATGTTTTAACATACGTTCCCAGTGGAAACAAAGACTTTGGAGTAGGTGTGTTTGCTAGGAACGGCGTTTATAACAACTGTCCAACCCACATACCTATTGACTGGGGTGACGGCCATTCTGGACTTCTTTATGGAACTAGGACTGACAACGGCAATTACGCTGGAAACTTTGGTACACAGTACAAAAAATATGACTACGATTTACTGCCAGAGAACACCGAAATAGAAGTAAACGGCTGGCCCTGTCGTCAAGTCTTAATACGTATTGATGGAACCGTTAGCGGGATTACTTATTTTAACCTTGAAAAAATGGCTGGTCACCAATTTGGTAACAGTGCTGAATACGGAGAGGCAGATCATTACTACGACGAAAACAACGTAAAAGTCTATCATCCCTATAGAAATGACGGCTACACCAAAAGAAGTCAAACATCACCTATTCTAGAGATTTCTGCTAGTGGGTCCAGTATAAACGATCTTTGGATTCAAAGCTCTGACACTTCTAGAGGAAGGCTTAGAAACACCCAAAGAGTCACCTTAAATGTCGAATCATTCAATCCTTATTACCAATTTACCAACATGGGGGATTTGCGACATGTAGAATTTCCCAGCGGCGCTACTGCGGGACGGACTGATTTTAAGTACATGTTTAATGTTTGCAGTAGAATTAAAAATCTTCCGTTTTTCGACACATCGAGTGCAACTGGCCTCTACGCTATGTTTAGTAACTGTCATTCAATAGAAACCGTACCTGAATATGACTTCTCAAATGTTATTGACTTTGGACATGTGTTTCATCGTTGCGTCAGTCTAAAAGAAATACCTGAAATTGATTTTTCAAATGGTAAAAATTTTTATCAATCTTTCAGTTACAATCATAGTTTGTTAAGTATGCCCTCTGGTTTTTCTATGGCGTCGGCTACAGGTGCGTACTATACATTTTCGTATAATTACAATATGAAATATTTACCAGAACTTGATTGTCCAAATCTGACAGATATCAGAGGTATTTGCTATCAAACTAGGTCGCTAGAATCACATACGTTAAACGTTCCTTCTGCATACAATGTAGAGTATGCCTTTTATGTTTCTAGTATTAAAAAATTGACCATAAAAGCACTTGGAAGCCCAACCAGTTTCCTTAGGTTTATAAGATCTTGCTATAATTTAAAAGAAATTGACTGGAAGAACTCCTACCAAGACACAGCAAACGCTACAAATTTTCAAGAAGCTTTTGCCTACAATAATTGCATAACAAGATATCCCGAAATAAATACAGCGCTTGCGACAAATTGCAATTCTATAATGAGGGGGAATTATTTGCTGCAAAAACCTCCAGTTTTGGACTTTTCACTTACAACTGATGCTCGCCATGCGCTTAGGGACAACTATAACATGACAGAGGCCAATTTTTCAGGATTTAATAGGTGCAATGCCGAAAACATGTTCGCTTCGTGTTCGCATCTTACGCGCGTTTCTGGTATTTTTGAAGACTACGAGACAAACCCGACTTATTATAGAAGCATGTTTTATAAGTGTTATTATCTTGAAGATGTATCACATTTTGTAGTATCTGGAAGTACCAACACAAGTAGCAACAATAATCGAATGTTTTACGATTGCCAGAGGTTAAGGAATCCACCGAAAACAATCAATACTGAACGTGGATGTAGATATATGTTTGAGAGAAACTATTCATTAGAGTCTGTAGAGTATGACTTGTCTGCATCTTTAGATAATTCGGCAATGTTTAACCACGCACAAAGTTTGAAAAATGCTCATCTTTCAGGGGTTAAGGCTAGCATAGGGTTTTATCAGTGTCAGCTAGGCAGTGGTAATATAACTGAAATATTTAACGGCCTAGAAAATGTTTCAAGTGCAAGTATTGATCTAAGAGGAAATTATGGTATATATCATCTTCATCAAGACACTCTCGCAATAGCAACTAATAAGGGCTGGACAGTTACAACATAAAAGGAGAAAAAATGTCGCATATAGAAAAAGGTTATTATAAATACGATCAAGACGCAAACTATATTTATCATGCAAACAATGCTTACGGCCCCTCATTTACTCTTCTAGAAGATCAACAAGATAGTTACGACCTACCTATAGACGGTTGGTATTTCTGTCACACACCTCAAGAAGCGTGTATATTATTTGGGGTAGACATAGAAGATTACCCATACTTAACAGAAGATCCAGACGAACATCAGGAGTCTCCAGATGTCATATAATCCAGTACCATCTTTAAATAACGGCAATGCTACATTTAACAATGAGTTAAATGTTAGTGGTGTTTCTACGTTTGATGCGGGGGTAAAAACAAAGCTTAATAGCGAGTCAGATGGCGCAACCATAACCTTTGATATGGATCAGTCAAATACTCACAGTGCAACTCTTGGTGGAAACAGAACTCTTGCCGTATCCAATGTTGATGCTGGGCAAAAATTTACTTTAAGAATAGCTCAAGACTCTACGGGTGAACGTGAGGTTAGCTGGTGGGGTAATATAAATTGGATTATATCAAGTAGTGGTGAGCCTACACTTAATTCTGGTGTTAATGAAGTAGATTATTTCGGTTTTCTTTGTACTAGCGGCGGCTACTATGATGGATTTCATATGACTGAACTTGGCACTGGAGGTGGTGGAGGCGGTGGAGGCGGAACTACTTACAACATTGCTAGCGGTTTACCATATGCTTCTGGAGAGTACTATTTACAAGAGATAAATCAAAACGCAGCGGACATCGTGACGGTTTCTGGATTAGTTGGCACGGGTGGAGGTGGCACTGGTAGCGGTTTACCATATGCTTCTGGAGATTACTACCTACAAGAAATAAGAACAAATTCCGCTAGCGGAGTGTCTATAAGCGGTACTCTACAACCTCAAATAACTCAAAATTCTTCTGATATAGTTGTGGTTTCTGGTTTAATTGGAGCGGGTGGAGGTGGAGGCGGACTGCCATATGCTTCTGGAGAATATTATTTAAATAGCATAAATACCGTTTCTGGATTAATTCCACCCAACACATTTAATATAACCGCTGGTGACGGTAGTAATTATACAATAGACGGCATGGGTCTTAATAGCGCCTCTGACCCAACTATGTACATGCACAAAGGTCATACGTACATACTTAATAAAACATTTTCCGGTCATCCATTTGCAGTCTCTACTACTGATGGAGGTAGTGTTTATTCTGATGCTGATGGAAATAATATAGAGATCGGTTCTGCTGCTGGCTCTGTTACCTTTGAGGTTCCGCAAAACGCACCAGACAAGTTATATTATTATTGTACAGCACATCCTTCTAACATGAAGGGTTTGATATATACTACAACAGATGGCGCAATATCTGGATATTTTGAAAGTCGTGTTGACGATAATCAATCTAATATTTCTACAAATACTTCAAACATAGCAACTAAATTACCTGCTGCTAG
>Ga0098056_1000166_pt1 | contig 25799 bp, 17 predicted proteins | sample 17BtaG_FD_92583 | JGI IMG/M metagenome (GOLD analysis project Ga0098056, IMG submission 92583) | Marine viral communities from the Subarctic Pacific Ocean - 17B_ETSP_OMZ_AT15314_CsCl metaG | ecosystem: Environmental > Aquatic > Marine > Oceanic | place: Subarctic Pacific Ocean | collected...
TAAACTTAACTGGACCATCAAACTGTGATAGAACCTCATTGGCATCTCCACCAGCAACGAATAGACGACGGTTGATGATAACTTCATCGAACACAACATTGTTGTTAGATGCGTCTTGTCCGGCAACGGTTGGAATAGGAACATCAAATGTGATTTGAGTACCAGAAGTTGCAGAGTACTTGGTATTACCGATATAGAAGTCTCCATTATCAGACATACCAGTATATACAACCTGTCCACAAGATAACTCCTGCGCCTGTACCAAGTATACTTCACCATCAGGCAACTGACGAACCTGTAGTTGTGGTAGTGAAGTTGAGTAGTTACCAGGACCATAGCCTAGGTACTCAAAGGTGTGACCTGAAGCACGGAGGATAGAAGGACGGCGAAGCTCAATAGCTAGTGGGTTAATAGCACGTACCTTTGTGCCTGCTGGATGATTAATAACGCTAGTTCCAAGAGCACCACGAATAACAGTAACTATATTAAGATTTAGTCCATCAAAGTTTGTACTGGCAATACGCACAATTTCTGAACCAAGTTGTAGATATCTTCCTAGAGGAAGTTTTTGGGCAACACTACCAGTGACTCCACCATCATTGGCAGCTAATGTTAGTTGATTGTTAGTTCCTGAACCATCTACTAAGTAGAATATACCAAGATCAAAGGCTGCAACACCACGTACTCCAATATTTTCTCCACCTGGTCCAGTATTTGCATCGTTATCATCATAACCACATTTACCCAATAACGTGGCGGAACTCAAATCAGCATTTGTTACAGCGGTAACTGTAGATGGTACAGGTACAGCAGAGACATAATACTTACCTAAGTTTGTACCATCTGCTGCGAAAGCAACAAAACTATTGCCCCTCTGTAAACCAAATCCAGTTGTTGAATTGGTCGTAAATGTAGTTATTCCACTTACGGAATCAAATTGTGTTGATATAATATCTGTGCCACTGTCTGTCGTTAGAACATACATTGATGTAGTAACACCAGTGATAGACTCATTATGAACCGTAATTGATTTTGATGACGGCACATCAAGAATAGGGGCAAAGGAGTCTGGATTTAGTACTCCACCACCAGTAAATTGTGCGATAAATCCAATAGAACTTTCAATGTCATCAGCATCAATAGTAACAGTTGCTCCACCACCAGGACCTAAACCTGCTGGATCAAGGAATAATGTATCGCCAGCTTTATATCCAGAACCTGGATCCATAATTACCAATTCGGTCACGGAGCCAGAAATAACAGTAACTTTAGCACTAGCACCATCCCAACGAATACCATCAGTTAGGAGTTTTATATTATAGTAAATACCATCAGTATACCCACTGCCACCATTTAAAGCCGTGTAGTTATATACTCCATTGTATTTGTGCTCACGCTCAAATTCAATTAAAGTTTCTGATGCCCCTTCAGTAACTAGTTCAATGACATTTTCATTTTGACTCTTGGTTAATTTGTCAAGAGTTTCTCTAGTAATAGATGTCTGCTTATTATCAATTGAAACTTTACCGAGAGGTGCTCTGGCAGCAAAGGTAACAGAAGAAGCTGGATTATTATTAATATTATCAGTATCTAACTGGGGATACAAATCCTCAATTGGCTGATTATAATTTCTTTCAGTAAATGTCTCTGTTACAGTATTAGAACCATTAACACAGAACAAGTGATAGATGCCATCACGAACACCTTCAGTGAAGGCAACAATCTCCTCAATACGGTATACGAATACATCAGTCTGATTATCTTTACGTTGGAAACGTGGCAACAGAATATTTCTATCGTTTGTGTCGTTGGTAAAGAAGTCGCCAATCAAATCTCTAGTGAATCCCTTAACGTCAGTAGAAGAATATCTAAATACCCTCGCATTATCAACACGAGTTACGAGGAACTCTCCGTCATAACCTCTACCATCTACTGCGTCTGGATTATTTGTAGATGTAATATTTATTGTATTAATTTTATCCCCAACAGATAGTTGGTGTGGAATTTGACTCCTAACCTCAATTTCTGCTGTAATTGGGATATAATTACAATCTACAATATATCTTGGATTTCTATCATACTCATAATCCCTAAACGTTAGACTAGTTAAATTAAAGTCATCATTGTTTCTAGCACCAGTAGTTGATGATTGCTGAATAACATATCCAGGAGTTGGTGGCTTGGCATTAATAGTTTCTTTTGGTATGACATAACGCAAACGATACAATTTATCATCTAGACTTCTGTTGTCACTTGCTCTGAGATAGTATGATACAAAGTCAAATCCTTCTTGTGAAGTTGGATTTGATACAATGTATTGGTACAACTCACTGTTACTATTAGTATGAACAAACCAATTACCCACAATGTCATCAAACTGCATTGGGTGACCTGGCTGACCAGCAGACTTATCATTTACACGTGATTCAATACGTAGTTCTGTGCCACCAAATATTTCTAGGAAGATATTGTTTAGTGCGTTTGACTCTGATGTTGAGATTCTTATATTTTCAGTGTCAACAACGTTAGCATAATATAGCTGACCCTCTTCCACGTTTTCTGGTAGGTCAGCATTAGCTGAAAACATTCTAATAGTCTCACCGTTCAATAATCCATGTGATGGTAAAGTCAATGTTGAACCTGATGTTGGTCCTTGACCTGGACCAGCTAGTACAGGATAAGATTTAGTAGCAACATTAGTTCCAAAAGCTGCCCTATTAGCACCACTAATAAGATTATCTACCATGAAGATGCTTGCTTGCTTGTCTCCAGAAGCTGCGGTCTCCTGATATAAAACTTCTTGGTTATTTGCACCTAAACGGAAGCCCTGATTAATGAAAGGAGGTCTATCTTCTTTATTAGTATATCCAAGTAGATATAATTGAGCGGGAATAGCTTGAGCACGTGTTATATCAAAGTCAATATTAACCCAACCAATACGAGAAATCTCATCCTCAGATTGATTGTATGCTGTCTTAGGTGTAATAATTTGACTGACAAATCCCCTATCATCTTTCGCAAATGCGTCATTCTTAAATCCAATGGATAGAAGAGCAAATTGTCCAAAGTTGGAGTTTGAGTTCGTAATGGATGCGTCAGCTCCGTTGAGGGCAGCAAAGTGCTGGTTGAAACCAATAGCGAACACAGAAACGATCTGAATAACAGCATCGTTACTCATCTTGATGTGAGTAGTTTCCCAACCTGGACGGTAAACTGCCCTAGGATCCAAATGATAAACAGTGGCACTATTTGTTGACGAAGATTCTGCTGACAGTTCAGCGCCACGAACAGGTGTGCTTACATTAATACCATTATATCTACGTGACTGATCATTATACTTAACAAACGCACGGTCATCTTTTTGAAGGCTGATCGCGGTGAACTGTGCAACGACCATGCTACGGAATCCAGTCGCCTTCGCGCCATCGGCGAGCATCCCATTGATGCCCCAGACGGATCTCATTGATACGTTAAAAATGTAGGGAGAAGCACCAGTAACAGTATCAGTCTCAACAGTTACAGTTGCAGAAGATACTGATGGGCGTGCTGGTAGTTCGGGTCTTACGAATGCCAGAGGATATGTGAAACGAGTGGGGCTAATAATAACTGAAACTTTAGTTGAAATATTATAATCAGATACAGCAACACCACGAATCTTAATTGGAGTTCCAGATGACAATCCGTGAGGAATCACAGTGTCTACTGTGATAACAGAGTCAGGAGTAAATCCATCACCTGAAATTAGTGAGGCAATACGAATGGGGTCTGTGGCAAATGCTCCAACGATCTCAAATTCGGGACGCATTGGTGCGAAACCTTCTGGATCTTCTGGGAATTTCTCATCAATATTACGACCAGATGCTTCATTATAAGCATTTGATAGCTTATCATAATACATCTGAAGGTCAGTCAATTCACCAAAACGTTCAATTGGATTGACACCATCAGCATATTCAAAAGCTGTTAGTTTATGGTGAGAGAATGATGGACGTGACTGATTATTTAATGAAAAGTCTTTTGGGTCAGTATATACAAGACCAGTTTCAGCTCCATCAAAAATGGTAAACTGCCAGAAGTAACATGTTCCAGTTACACGGAAAATGGCTGATCCATCTACTGCGGGATCGGTTGGGTTGGGTACATACTTTGGACGGATCTTTGTTTTACGTAGATCCATACCTACGATAGATGTACCACGAGGAACTACAACACCACCATAGATTGAGTTAAAATGCCATAGAATGTTATTAGTTGACTCAATGTCAAAGTTAGTATCGCTTTTTAAGTTAAATACTGTGGCAGGAGCGACTTCCTCACCAGTTGGAGAAACAGCTACAGCAGCCCCAATATTATTAGTCTTGATTCCGTATCCTGGTCTATTATCAATAGTATGCTCTCCAGGATAAAGAACAATAGTAGTCTTCTCAATTAGATCATTGTCGTTTCCACGAACATATGAAAATCTAGCGGCTTCAATTAAGGCTCTCTGTACAGTACGAAACGGCTCTGTTAAGGATGTACCTTGATTTGAAATACTGTCAGTCGCATTGATGTCATTCGGGTTGACATATATGGTGCGACCATCAGTATTCTTAATAAAGTTTTCTAACTTGTTTAAGGGCATAATAATCAACCAATAACAAATAATGTATTCGTACCTTATTTAGCAACCTTAAAATAAGTTAAGCTGGGTGGTTGTTTCTGTTGTATATGATACTGGATTATATTTAAGAAACTCCCTGAATGTCATCTTAAACTCTCTCAATGTTAGACCACAATGTGCTGCGGCAGCTACCATATTCAATTGTCCACTGAATGACGCTAGATGTGCTTCGTGGACTGTCTGTGGTGTAGTTTTACTCATTAGTCAAAATTATAATGGCAGTGATACCAAGTAACTGCTGCGATTTTAGTTCCTTTAGTGACAACCTCACACTCGTGCGGGAAGCACCAGTTAGATGGGAATACTAATACCTGACCAGCTTTTGGCTTATAGTGGCGGTGGATAAAGTGAGTTCTACCACCCTCAAAATCATCTGTTAGATATAGAACCATAGAGATAGTCCTATTAACCTCATTAACATTCTTATCAGTAGCTTCATCAGAATGCCACTTATAGTATTGACCTTCAGTGTAGCGTAGAACCTGAATTGACTCCCTGAATGAGTTTGTTCTAAATGTTCCTGGGATAGGAAACTTTTGAAACTCTTGGTTGATTCCAGCTACAGTATCTTTATATTTTAATAGCGCAGCATTCATACCCTCATGCATAATGGTAGCACATTCTGATGCATCATTTAAGCACACTCTATCATTAAGGCGAATACCAGGATTTACCTCGCTGCCACTCATACCAAATACGGTAGTAGGTGACCATTTTTCATTTTCCAATAGTTCAAGACACCTTTTAGTCTCTTCAGGAGTAAGGCAGTCTACAATTTGTATTAAGTCGGTAAGCATAATCTTATAATGTAAGTAATGTGATCCAGCCGTCTATAACAACTGACCAATCGTAGTGTATTCTAGCAAAATCTTGGGCATTTGTACATAGCTGTTTAAAGAAGCTGGGGTTTTCTTTAAGTGTATTGATGGCATTCATACCAGAAAATATATAGCGATCTTCTTCCATAGGCAATATAACACCAGTAGGAACTTCAAAATCTCTATTGATACCAGTGAGAGTTGATATAGGTAGCCTACCTGCTGCGGCAGCTTCTAATAAGGGAAGACCACAAGATTCTTGTTCTGTGGAAGATACCATAAGACAATCTACATCTTTATAATAAGCAGACATTGCTAGATGACTCCTCTGTGATGGTAGAAGTAGCTTGGTATCTGTTCTAGATGCGATTTCTTTGACTAGATAACCACGCTTCCAATCCTTAATATCAGAGTGGGGATTTGCTTTTTCAATAACACCAGAGTACCCAATAACATTTAGTTGTTCTGCTACTGGACGGTAGAACTCATCAAAGTTAATACCATTACGGACAACATAGAAGTCCCTAGTAATACCAAGGTCATATGAATATTCTCCCAAATCTGCGCTAACACCACCATACGCATAGAAAGAATTGAAATCATTCCCCTCTGCTATACCAAATTGTATATCATATCTGCCGTGGGCAACAGCAATGATATTACTATAGGGAACATTATATGCTCGTAGAGCAGTTACTGCGTTTCCTGGTACTGTAACAAATACATCATAGATTTCCTGAAAAGCATCAAACTCTTCTCTGGTATATGGAATATTCCAATCAATAATGTTAGCATCAATGCCATTTTTATAAAGTTCTTTTATTAAAGCCTTATGAATAGACCCGAAAGCCCATTCATTGTATGTAAAAAAGGCAATTCTTTTCATAGTTTATACCAACCTTCCCCAGTATATACATTGAGAACATCTTGGAAAAACTTCTCATATCTTGGTGCCACATTCTCTAGGGAGAACTGCTCGCCATAACTACGACATACGCTAGGAGCAATGCTATCAATGTTTTTAGCGGCATTTACAAAATCAGCAAAGGTGCGGCAACGGAATCCAGTTACTCCGTGTGGGTTGTTCTCTACGAATGCTCCCCAGTCAGTAGTGATCGTAGGGGTGCCTGAGAGCAAGTTCTCTACCTGTACGCCACCGAATGGCTCTAAGTATGTGGAAGCTACAAAGGACGCCTTAGCGCGGCTCATAAGGCGCTTACGGGTCTCTACGTCGGCATAGCCAACGAACTCAACGTGTGGTGGGAATGTTCTGTTCTCTGGGTTCTGACCAGCTACTACTAGCTTGGCTCCAATCTTCTCAGTTACTTGGACGGCAATGTCAATACCCTTACCCGAATATACACGACCCAAAAATAGAAAATAATCCTCTTTATTCTCTGGCGCATACTCAAAGTCCTCTAGATCAAAATAGTTTGGGATGACTACATCATACCAGCTTTGCTGACAAGTGCCAACAGCCGCCAAGCCTTGATAGGCATGCATAATAGCATAGCTCTCAAAGATCTTCCAGTTAGCCCAATGACCCCCTGCGTAGCCAATACCAGGCTCTACTGTGATAAGGTCAGGATGAGCATCACAAATAGGGCGAGTACCTGATCCCCAAAAAGGGAGAATAAAGTCATTCTTCTGCTTACGTTTTCCAACTTCTTCAATCCCATTTTTATAGAATGTTTGATATGCGTGATCGCCAGTATTGAACTTGAAGAAGTTCTTTCTCCAATCATAGGATCCATATGCCTTCTCTAGGTCGGCATTAGTAGTCACAGTAACGTGCTCATCGCATACTAGATCACTATCTTCGTGACCATAGTGAATTATTTCGTGCCCACGTTCTTTCATCATCTTGCCAAACTTTACTACCTTTTGGGTATAAGCACAGGCAACATATTCTTTACTAGACACCGTGTGGGGCAAACCTAGAATATGAAATCGCATAATATATGTTGAGTGTATCCTATGTATTATACCATAGGATCAACCAATCTCAAAAACTTGGATGGTACTAATATTGCCTGATGGTTGAGTCGCAAAGAACCCACCACCAGAGCTTCTCCTAAACTGCGTAGAATATGTAATATTTCCAGTAGCTGTAGTTGAATCCAAGTAGGTAGCAGTCCATCTATTCAATAGAGATGTAGTAGTTAATGGTGTACCAGCAGTGGCACTTAATACTCCAATATCAGCATCGGCACTCAAAATTGTAGTTCCTCCTCTCTGTATCCTGATGCCACCAACAGCAGAACTAGCCAAATATGATTGACTTACAAGAACAAGAATAGAACTAGTTGATAATTGTTTTGTGATAGAAACTGACAACGTTGAATTGATCCAAGTTGTACTACTAGATATAGCCTGCGTTCCAGTAGTATCATCACCGAAAGCAGAGATAACACCTTCACCGATAAATTTACCAGCAAATAATGTATTTGATAATGGTCTGTAAAATAGCCCATTATCACTTTCTAGTCCGAGTGGTCCATTAACACCATCAACAATTATAACTCTATGGTCATCATCAGTTCCACCTGCTGTTGATACTTGAGACTCAATTGATAATGCTGCTTCATCTGCACTTGCCGCATTGCCATCAAAATCACCTATAAACTTTACAGTTGCTGTAATAATTGAGGCTTCAATATTACCAGTAGTATTGATATCACTAGTATTATCAAATACACCCGTAGCACCTGTAGAGCCCAGTGGACCAGTAGCACCTGTAGCACCTAATGGACCAGTAGCACCAGTAGCACCTGCGCCAGTAGCACCTTGAGGACCAGTGGGACCTTGAATCTTACCGACAGCATTCCAGGCTGAACCATCCCATACATATCCTTCACCACCCTCATCAGCAACCAAATACAAATCATTTACCTGATTACCAACTGTTGGTAGGTCAGCAAAGGTTGGTACTGTTCCCTTTACATTGATACTTGTTCCTGGAGCACCAGTAGCACCTGTAGAACCAAGGGGACCAGTACCACCAGGAATGCCAGTAGCACCTAATCCTGTTGCTCCAGTAGATCCAGGAGGACCATCAAGACCTGTAGCACCAAAAGAACCAGTAGCTCCAGTAGGACCTGTAGAACCTGCGAGACCAGTGGCACCCAATCCTGTAGCACCTGTGGGACCCAATGGACCAGTAGCTCCTCTGAGACCTGTAGCACCCAATCCTGTAGCACCTGTGGAACCCAATGGACCAGTAGCTCCAGTAGAACCCAACAATCCAGTAGCACCTTGAGTACCAGTAGCACCCAAGGAACCAGTTGCTCCAGTAGAACCTAGAGAGCCAGTAGCTCCAGTAGATCCAAATGTACCTGTAGCACCAGTGGCACCAAATCCAGTAGCACCAGTAGCACCGTCAAGTCCAGTAGATCCCCCAGTTCCAGGAGAACCTGTAGCACCAGTAGCACCCAAAGAACCAGTAGCTCCAATAGGACCAGTAGATCCAGATGTGCCTGTAGCACCAGTAGCGCCTAAACCAGTTGCTCCGGTGACACCAGTAGCACCCAAAGATCCTTCCTCTCCTGTAGCACCCTGAATTCCAGTAGCACCTGTAGTTCCAAATCCAGTGGCTCCTGTAGTTCCTTGGGGACCAGTAGCACCCTGAATTCCAGTAGAGCCCGTAGGTCCTGTGGCTCCAAATCCAGTAGCTCCAGTAGTTCCTTGTGGACCAGTGGCACCGTCAATTCCAGTAGACCCAGTAGGTCCTGTGGCTCCAAATCCAGTGGCACCAGTAGTTCCTTGGGGACCAGTTGAACCAGTAGAGCCAGTAAAGCCAGTGGCACCTGTTCCACCAGACCCAGTAGCACCAGTAGTTCCTTGCGGACCAGTAGCGCCTTGAATCCCAGTAGATCCAGTAGGTCCTGTGGCTCCAAATCCAGTGGCACCAGTAGTTCCTTGGGGACCAGTAGCGCCTTGAATTCCAGTAGATCCTGTAGCACCTGTTCCACCTGACCCAGTAGCACCAGTAGTGCCTCGGGGACCAGTAGCGCCTTGAATCCCAGTAGATCCAGTAGGTCCTGTGGCACCCGCTCCCGTAGATCCAGTAGGTCCTGTGGAACCAGTGGCACCTTGAATTCCAGTAGATCCAGTAGGTCCTGTGGCACCAGTAAGACCTGCCCCTGTAGCACCAGTAGGACCAGCAGTACCAGTAGCACCAGTAGAACCAAAAACTCCAGTGGCACCCGTTGAGCCAGTAGAACCTTGGGGACCAGTGGCACCAGTAGATCCAATTACACTAAGACCAGTGGCACCTGTTGAACCAAAAACTCCAGTAGCACCAGTAGTTCCTTGAGGACCAGTAGTACCAGTAGCACCTTGAACACCAGTACTACCTTGAGGACCTGTAGAACCACTAGCACCAATAAATCCCCTAGGTCCTGTAGCACCTGGTACGCCAGTAGAACCTAGGGGACCAGTGGCTCCAGTACTACCAATAAAACCTCTAGGACCAGTAGCACCTTGAATTCCACTAGACCCAGTAGCTCCATCAGGACCTGTAGGACCAGTGGCTCCTGTTAATCCAGTAGAGCCAACGGGACCATCAGGACCAACAGGACCAACAACACCAGTAGCACCACCAGAAGGACCAGGAGGACCAGGAACACCAGTACTCGTAAAGATAATTGCTTTAGATAATGTAGTACCAATACCAGTTCTTGTAGTTTTGGTTGATATAGCAATACCAACACCAGCAACAAAGGTAATAGCTTCCTCACCATCTGGTCTCAATGTTCCTTGACCAGCAACAAACCAGGGAGCGAATGCTGAACCCAATCTAATGAATGCTTCGCCATCACCAGCATCTTCTACATTAAAGCCAGTATTTTCGTCAAAGGTTATTGTATTAATATTGGATAGACTTTCACCAATAGTACCACCAAAGCCCTGCGATTCTCTCACAGTCAAAGCAGTGCCAGTACCACCTCCACCCAAAGCCAATAGGTCTTTTAAGTTAGTAGACTCAAATTCATCATTCTTTACATCGAATGTGACTATTTGGTTATTGTCTTTATTTAATGGGAGCCCAGCATACTCTAACTGACCGTTTCGGACAACACGTAGAGATCCATTTCCTGGTACTTTTTTATTGATATAAGTCATAATAAAGAGTGGTGGGTAAGTTAAGCGTCAACTACATTAGTAACAATTCCATCAGTAACAGTTATAGTTTTTCCATCTGCCGTAGTAAAGATTGCATTAACACCTACTGCCCTCACATCAGGTCCAGTAGCACCAGTAGCGCCTAATCCACCATTATTACCCTGGAATCCCTGAATACCTTGAGGACCAGTAGCACCACCATCACCCTTGGGACCTTCAACACCAGTAGAACCAGGAGCACCAATTGAACCAGAATCTCCTTTCTCGCCCCGCACACCAGTAGCACCAGGAATACCTGTAGCACCTGTAGCACCAGTAGGACCGCCACCAGGACCAGGAGGACCATCAGGACCAGGAGGACCACCGAAAGGACCAGGGGGACCAGGCTCACCTGTTTCACCTGTAGAACCAACGGGTCCAATAGCACCAGTAGCACCAGTGCTACCATCAGCAGGACCTTGGGGACCAGTGGGACCAGTAGCACCAACTAATCCCTCAACACCCTGTATTCCATCTACACCTTGACTACCTTGAAGACCTGTAGCACCAAATTCACCAGCAGCACCAGGTGTTCCACCCGCACCAGGAAGACCTGTAGCACCTGTAGCACCTGTACCACCAAGTTCACCGAGACCTGTGGGACCAGTCAATCCAGTAGCACCAGTAGATCCAAATGTACCTTGAGGACCAGTAGCACCAGTAGATCCGTCTCCACCATTTGTGCCAGGATCACCAGGAATACCATTTGTACCAGGATTTCCCTGTAAACCTGTAGGACCTGTAGCACCGCCAGGATCGCCTTGAGGACCAGTAGCTCCAGTAGCACCTAAACCAGTAGAACCTTGGAGACCAGTGGCACCAGTAGCTCCACCAGGAGAACCTTGAGGACCAGTAGCACCTGTGGTTCCAATTACTCCATCAATACCAGTAGCACCAACAGCACCAGTAAATCCAGTAGCACCTGTGGCACCGCCAGGATCGCCTTGAATACCAGGAAGACCAGCAGCACCGCTGGGACCAGTTGCTCCATCTGCGCCAGGAGTACCAGGAATACCAGTGGCACCAGTAGCACCACCAGGAGATCCAGCAGGACCTTCAATACCAGTGGCACCAGTAGCACCACCAGGAGAACCAGCAACACCCGTAGCACCTTTGGATATACCAGCAACCTGAACATTCCAAATTTCTGCGATATTATCAGCACTACCTACAGGGACTTCATATAAAGTCTCTACTTCACCGACATATAACCAAGAGTTAATGTCTGCGTAATAATGACCACCTGCTACATTAAACCTAAAATCGTTTATTGAGCCAGTAATTTGTGCTTGGAAATAGAATTCAGTAAAGGCTCCACTATTAGCCAAAGGATCAAAGAAGAACTGTGTTACATCTTCACCCAAAACATCAGTTGGAGAGAATGCCAAATACTTTGGATATCCGTTGAACTCAAAGTTATAGTCAATAGTTAGGTCTCCATCAGCACTAGGATACGCAATAGATACTGTATTAAATACAAATGTTGCGCTAGTTGCTGTCTTGGTTAGTGTAATTGTACCCGCATCAAGTACTCCACTACCACCTGTGGATTCAACCAAGATAGTGAAACATTCAACACCAGCAGAATTAACTAGACCACTATTAGCCTTGACATCAAAGATATAAGATCCAGTGCCAGAAGCTAGTGTGATTGTATTTCCCCGTACCAATCCACTTAAGAATGCCGTTTGGTCACCAAAACCTTGATCAAATTTTGATACTTTAAATATTTTTAGATTAGAACCAGTGGAATCTGCAATTAGAGCTGCGTTGTTAGCATTTAGAACTGATACGCTAGTTTCCCATTGAGCTGTAATACCACCAGAAGGACCAACAACACCAGTAGCACCAGTAGAACCAACGAAACCTCTAGGTCCTAGAGGACCTGTAGGACCATCATTACCAGTGGCACCAGTAATTCCTGTGGCACCAGTAGAACCCAATGGTCCAGTAGAACCAGTAGAACCATCAGGACCTGGGACTAGAGATGCTTGACCTTGGGGACCAGTTGCGCCGTCAGCACCAGTAGAACCAGTTACACCAGTGGCTCCAGTAGTACCAATAACACCTGTAGCGCCAGTAGCACCACCAGGATCGCCTTGAGGACCAGTAGATCCAGTTGTTCCAACAGGACCAAGTTCACCAGTGGCTCCTGTAGTTCCAGTCAAACCAGTAGAACCAGGGAGACCGCCAGGACCGAAAGGACCAGTTGCGCCAGTAATACTTATACCAGTAGCACCTTGTGGACCAATTACTCCAGTGGATCCAATTTCACCCTGAATTCCAGTAGCACCTGTAGCACCAATACCAGTAGAACCTTGAGGACCAGTAGAACCAGTAGCACCACCAGGTGAACCTTGAGGACCAACAGGACCAAGTGAGCCCGTAGAGCCAGTAAGACCAGTGGCACCAGAACCAGTCGCACCACGAGGACCTTGTACACCAGTAGCACCAGTAGCACCACCAGGAGATCCAGCAGGACCTTCACTGCCAGTAGCGCCAGGATTTCCAGTAAGACCAGCAATACCAGTAGCACCCGTAGCTCCACCTGGATCACCTTGAGGACCTGTAGCTCCAGTAGAACCTAGAGGTCCTGTACTTCCTTGGGGACCAGTAGTTCCAGTAGCACCTAGAGGACCTTCTGGACCAGTAGCACCACCAGGTGATCCATCAGGACCAGTAGCTCCTGTTAATCCAATAAAACCTTTAGGTCCTGTTGATCCCTTGGGACCAGTAGAACCAGTTTTTCCCTTTGGACCTTTAATACCAGTAGCGCCTGTCGCACCAAACCCAGTAGATCCCACGGAACCAGAAGCGCCTGTGGCTCCTATACCAGTTCCTGGACCTTGGGCAGACCAATATTTACCACTCCAAAAGTAAGTGATATTTGTAGAAACGTCTGTAAACAGATCGCCAATTGTTGGATTTGCTGGAAATTGAATAGCCATTACTAGTCAATAATAAAACGGGTGCTGGTGTATTTAGGTGGGTTTTAGTAGAGAACTATTCTTCTTCAAAATCAATAGCATTACCAATATTATCAGTTAAACCTGATGTGAGGTCATTTAAAAGACTATTTGTAGCATTAGTGGCAAGCCCACCAACGCTCTGGTTAAGATCAAATCCCATAAAATCACCGACACTTTGAGTTAGACCACCACTCAAATTATTAACAGTAGAAGTAAGACCATCCGTAAGACCACCTACAGCATTATTAAGACCACCTGTAAGCCCACCAAGGGCTCCATCAGCAATTCCACCAAGACCTCCAGTAATTCCACCAAGGGCACCATCAACAACACCACCGAGAGTGTCACCTACAAGACCACCAGCAAGATCACCAAGACCACCACCAATAGCATCAGTTAGACCACCAGTTAATCCACCAATGGCTCCGCCAGCAAGATCACCAAGACCACCAGTGAGACCACCCAAAGCACCACTAGCAATACCACCAAGACCTCCAGTAATTCCACTTAATGCTCCGCCAATAGCCCCATCAACTAATCCAGAAAACAAACTAGGAGATGATATTAAACCACCAGCTAGATCAGTAAGACCTGAAAATGGTGAGAGTAATGCCCCAAAAGCACCAGCAGGAAGACCAGTATCCTCAAATACTCTAGTAGCCCACTGCGCAGCGTCGTCTAATAAGTTTCCCTTAAGACCACTCTTCTCTAAAACATTACCTGCTATAAGAGTACGACCAGATCCAGATTTAATACTGACATTTCTACCAGCAACTATATCAATATCCTCATCAGCTTGTAGGGTAATATCTTTAGCGCGAATACGAACTCTGCCATTTCTATCCGCATTGATACATACATCCCCATTCTTGCCTTGGATTAAAATATCAACCCCAGAAGATGTTGCTTTTTGTCCACCAACAATTTCAATAGTTCTGTCATTGTAGATGTGAAAGTTTCCATTCTCACCCAAACCCACAAGGTTTACATCCTCTTCCTTATCGGTCACCCCATATATTTCATATATTTGGCTACCAGCAGTAGTAGTTTGTGGATTACATACATCTATTCTAAAATTAGAACCAAAACTATGTAATGATCTTTTTTCCCAATTAGCAGTCATAGTTAGCTCTCAACACAATCAATAACTTGAACAACTTCTGTCTGTAGAAGTCTTGGAGTAAGACTATCGGAAATCTCACCGGCAGCAATTTGCTCTGCCGTAGGTAGTCTCACTAGGACTGGCGTATAAGTCAATCCACTGCCAATAATGGCATTAGATACAAATTTACCATTAGCATCATATATCTTACCTGTATTTATTGGTTCAGAAGCAATTGGACTATCGTTGACAAGACTTCCCCCAGGAGGAATTGGTGGATCTACAGAAGGTATATTGATGATAAGCTCATTACTATCAAGGTCATTAGGAATTTGAACGATATTAATTGGTAATATATTAACCACAGTTCCTCTTTCATTAGGAAGTACTTCATATCTTCCACCATACTGATCCTGTACGATACCAGGAGAATAACCAAAGCCGCCAGTGATTATCTGTACATCACTCACAACAAATAACTCCTCACCAGATGATGGATAGCCCTCTCCAGGAGTTACAATATAAATTCTAATTACTTTACCCTCCCTATTGATAACAGACCTTGCTACAGCACCAATCCCAAGCCCACAGTTATCTGTAATCTCTACAAATGGTGGATATACATAACCTTCACCACCATTAGTCACCTCGATAGAAACAACGCCACCTTGCTTATCAGTGATAGTTCTTTCATCTACAGTATCAACATACCTACCAACAAATGCCTCCGCTGTAGCACCTTCACCTCTTCCTCCAAAAATTTGAACTTGTGGTCCAAAACAAGTTGTAGGGAGATCTGTTGTACAATTAGAGATCGCACTAGTATTGCCAGAATATTCACTCAAGAATGGGAAATCACCAAATTGCCTAGTCAAACTATCAGCAGAACCAGTAATTTCTTCTATAGCCCCATTAGCAACGTTAGCTGCTTTAAGTATATCGTCCAAAATATCACCAATACTGTCAGCAGCACCAAGACCAACAATATATTCTTTCACAAGTCCACTACATTTATTACCACTCTGATTCAATGCCAAAAGCCCCCCAGCAAAATCTCTAACAATATCTATAGTGGATCGTAGGGCATCTTCAGTACTAAATCCACCACTCAAAATAGTCGCCACAGCTTTTAGTAATGGGGAAATGCCATCATCAATATCATTAATAATTGAATTAACTAGAGCAGAATTAAATTGAGCACCAGCACAGCTACTGAAATTATCGTTGTTTTCGATAGTATCTCTAACTAGGTCTTCAATTTTTGTTAGCATACCAGAGACTACTTCATTTGCTATCAATTGAATAGCTTCTTGTAGTATTAAAATTGGTGGCTGTAAAGCAATTAGAACAGCTTCCGCTGCTAGTTTAGCTTTAACAGGATTTTGAGTTGCTGCTAGAACTGCGGCAAATGTTTTTTTGTATAACGCACTCAATCCAGCATTCAATAAAGGAACTAACCCATCAAATAAGTTAAATATCATTTCTCCAACATATGGATTCACTAGAGCGTGTACTCTATCAATTGTACCGGCAATCATAGACTCAACACGAGCCGCATTGTCAGTAAATTTTTTAATTTCTCCCAGTAAGTTATTAATCTCATTGGTTACAGCAGAAGCTTTATATCCATTGGGATCACAAGTATCTGCCAACGCAATTTTACTGCCGACAGCAGATGCTAATTTGTCAGTTCTCTTTGATGGCTGACTATTTAGATTATTTTGATTAGATTCATCATCAGGAACTTTACTATTTTTATTCTTGTTTTCAGTAAATCCAGTATGTGGTAGATATCCAGTTTTTCCACTTTCTGATGGATCACTATTAGATACTACATCAGTTCTTGGCAGAACTCCAGTAATAACTGGTTGTTGCTCATCTTCATCATAGTAGGCAATGCTAACAGTATCACCCTGATTTAATGATGGGGTCTGTGCATAATTTGCGGCACCAGAGCCTGCAGTAACAGGCATCAATACTTGAGCCCACGGTAAGTCGTCATCAGACAATACATTCTTATCTGGAGGATGTTTATCAAAGATACGAACTTTATATCTCCAAGACCATCCACCACCAGCTACTTGTGATTGCTGTGGTTCTGTTGGAGCAATTCTGCCGAAATAAAGTCTCATGATTACTTCTGTCTTTCGCCGTAAGTGTCTCTGGTCAACATCATAGATGTATAAGAAGTTCTTGGATCATAATGATGACACAATTCCTTTATCATATATATACCGCTAATTTGGGTTCTATCTGGCTCCGTTAGGTCACTATCACCAATACTAGCAAATACACAATCAATCAAATCTCCTGCGTGTAAATTAGTATTTAATGGAACTTGAATACTAACCGACTGAGCAAACAGAGAATTATATCTCATTTTCCTTTGAGATGAAAATAATGTTGGATCTACATTACTTTTAGTACTCACTTTTGGATTAGCAGTACCCTTATCAAAAGTTTCTGTAATAATTTTGGTTGGAAATTTTGATAGGTCAATATTACCCAATTTTGGTGTTTCTTCACTAATCCGTTCACCTAGAGTTGGAATAGTTCCATAATTATCTTGACTAAAAATATTATCAACAGTAACATTAAATGAAACTGGATCAAAAAACCTTCTAGCAGAAGCGATAACTCCTTTGCGCAGATCTTCAGCCAAACTTCCAGCTTGATTTATGACAAAATGATTTATTTTATAATCAATTGATATTAAATCTCCTCGTGGCTCAAAATCATTAGGAGATCCATTATATTCAGTATAAACATATTTGGGCACATCAACTGACTGAGCTACCAGATTATCTATAGACTTAAATGCAAATCCTCTCCTGGTCTGATAGAAAAAGAATCCTGCTGATGAATTTCCTGTGTCCGAATTTAAACTACCTTCCGAGTTAGCTTTACTTGCCAATTTCATTATAGCTTCAAATGGCTTCATCTGACTTCCCCAGAAACCATAGTTCACTGAAGTTGTGTCAATATCTGCCTCAATTGAAGACTGAAAACTTTCATCAATTATAGTCTGTACGTGATCACTAATTCTAGTTGACTCGCCATACTTTTTCTCCAGAAATACCATCTCATTCATATAAGCTTCTTTAGAAAATAAATGAAGCTTGAAAAATTCAGCCCTGTCGTCTCTAATTAAGTCGGTAATATCATTAACATATAGTGATCTTCTGGTCGCATAATCCAAATCTTGGTTTGTTGCCGAGTTACTCTGAATATAAAGTTCTACTTCCTCACCCTTACGAATCTTCATACCCTCGTATAAAGAAACATATTTACCAGTTTCATCACTCTTAATTGCTCCACCCGAATTGGCAATTTGAATCGTACAAGAAACGGTAGGACACAAGACATCCTCATAGAAATCAATAGATGTTGCAGCTAATCTGAAATCTACAGTCTTACCGTCCTTTTTAATTGTAAGTACTCTATATAGAGATGGTCTAATTGACATTACGACACAGATTCACCTATACTATTTATTCCACCTCAATATATTCTTTCTGTGTCATTACTATTGTATTATTAATAATCTTTTCTCCTCCAGTCTTAATAGAAGACAGAGTATCCAAGAACATATTTTTAGCTGAAGATAAAGCACTATTTCCATTAGCTGGAGCAGCCGTTTCTTGCCTCGAAAGTTTCTTACCAATACTTATCAGATTGAGATATGGTTCGGGATTAATTGCCTTACCATCCTTACCACCAATATAAACCTCATAATGAAGGTGAATTCCAGTACTTGTACCTGTACTTCCAATTTCACCAATAGCCTGCCCAGTATAGGAATCACCGTTCTTTACATAAACAGATTTAAGGTGAGCAAACATATAACTCTTCCCAGTTTCTTTTGAAGTGATAATTACAAAATTACCATATCCACGTGGATCAAAATCCACTCTAGTAACTTTACCAGAAAGTTTCAATGCTACCCTATAACCAGCTCCAGGAGGAGCTAGGTCAATACCATTATGCATTCTGTAACCACCAAATGTAGGATGCTCTCTCATACCGAATTTACTAGTAGTTACAATTTTACTAGACTTTCCACCCATAAACTCATCTTTAACGGTAGATGTGCCAGAGGAAGCTGCTGGTCGTGGAGCCTGAACATTTGGTGGCTTTTCCTTTGGTGTTGGGATATCTGATGAAGATAATGTGCCACCCTGCGGATAGTTAATGGGTGCCGCCCCACCAGCCCTCATTGGATCACCTTTACTGGGGTCACGAAGGATTTGGTTATCACCAGAACCACCACGCCAGGAAGAGCCTGGGATGCGTCCATCAGCACCAGTTCCAGCGGGACGTTCACTTGGTCTTTTCTTGTAGTAGCCAGGGGCAGCACGAAACTCAAGTGCGCCACGAATCTCTTTGGCTGAATCAGCTCTAAAACCAGAATTACGCATATCAGCGATATATCCATTGATTTGCTCAACAGACCTCCCAGAGAAAGCTGCGGCATCTTCGGCAGTTTTGATTTTGCGATATTTGCCTATTCCCCTATCAAAAACACCTTGGAATTGATCGGGCTGGGCAAAGACATCAGTGAAGTTATCTGGGTAGCGACTATCTGCCACACGATTAGCACCTACTTGGAGCACATCAGTAGCTGAGACACCTCTACCTGCCTCTGTGGCGATTGCTGCGGCAATCCTATACTCTTCTGCCGTTCCTTTAATCTTAGCACCACTGCCACTGGATTCAGAAGCTTGAGAACCAAAGGCAGGTGTTTTTGGTTTAGCAACTGGCTCCTCTTCTTTAAATTCTTTATCAAGTTCAGAACGTATTTTTTCTATACTTTCATCAGCTTTAAATTTCTCTAGAATATAATCTAGCTCCTCCTCCTCTCTTCCCCAGACTGCTCCCATTTCACTGACGGATGTAGATATATCCTCAAGATTTTCATCCAATTCTTCTTTAGCAGTTTCAATCCTGCCTGATTTATCCGTAAAATCAAACTCCTTTATATTTTGTACAAAGGCATTCATAATTTTACCAAGAGACTTAAATGTGGCTCCAGTTGAAGTAATAGCCCTTTTCACGGATCCAGTAAATACCTTTACCTTCTTAATAAAAATTTCAACCTGCTTAATTATCCAGGGTAAATTATCAACAGCCCAAGCAGCTATAAGCTTCCATAAAGAAGCTAATGGTTTTTTGACAACCACATCGACAATTTTAGTTGCTGCAGGTACAATTCCCCCCTCTCTACTTTTTTCTCTGCTTTTTCTTCTTTCAAGCTCTTCAGTATCTCTTTCCTTTCTCCTCTGACTTAAATTTTCATTTTTAATTTTTAAACTTGTAGCTTTAATTTTATCTCCAGTAGATGTTATGACAGAATTAGAAGTAGAAGCTACCCCTTTAAGAAAGGTTCTTGAGCCTCTTACTAAATTTCTAGCAATACCTATTGCTTTTGTTGTGACAGCGGGATTAGCCATTAGTTAACACCTACTTCAGATAACTGATAAATCTTACCAGCAAGTTCCCTGTAAATATTACTCTGGGGATCTCTAGTATTAATCGATTGAACTTCCTGCTGTGGAAGAGTTTCAGCTGGCTTCTCTTTTTTCATACGTGACATAATTGGAGGAAGCTCTTCCAAGTTGAAAGTACTAGCTGGAAGACCACCAGACAATTGCATTCCTTCTGGCGTACTAAAGCTACCAGCATCTACCCGATCCCCTGGACTAATTTTAATAGAGGTTTCTGGGTGAGTTGATTTACTATCTGAAGCGGGAGTAACCGTAGCTGTATTATTATTGTTAGTAATATTTTCAATAATATTACTATAATTACCAGCCATAGTCTCATCTGACGTGGTTTCCATTCCAGCCATCGTCATCCCAGCTTTAGCCAAAGCATCAGCTGTATTTGCGGCAAGAATACTACCAATAAGACCACCTAAAATGCCACCAACACCAGTACCAATAACTGGAATTGGGATTGCTATGGTTCCAATACCAGCACCAATAGTAGCACCAGCCTTCATTCCTACCATACCAGCAATGCCAGAAGCAAGTCCTCTAATAAGAGCCTCTTCATTACCTTGACCACCTGCTTTATTGAGTGCTATATCAACCGCAATACCAACTCCAGGAAGTCTCAAAAGAGGTCTTGCTATTTTTGCAATACCTGTTAGTAACTTGTTACCTGCCTTACCAGCGATACCAGCTGCATTAAAGACCTTCCCTAGGAGATCCTCTATTCCTTTTAGTCTACTTGTTGGATTACCTGTCGCAATACCTTCCTTTGCGGCATAACCTTTCAATGGATTTAATTTCTCCATTGCCTTGGAACCAAAATCTTTAAATCCACGCATAAAGTTGCTAGCACCCTCCTGCATCTTATCAAAGCCAAGCTTACCGCCAACTCTGCTAGCAAAGGATTTGACTTTACTACCACCCGCCCTTAACTTATCAATAATATTTCCAAAAAATCCCTTTGGTTTAGGTGGTTTAGCATTTTTAGCAGCTTGAGCAGATTTAAGACCACCACTAAGAACATTTTTGGCGCTCTTATATAAATTAAATAACTTACTTCCTAATCTTTTGATCCCATTAAATATTGCATTAGCAACTCTAGATGTTACATCAAATATTGCGTTAAATATCTTTTTAGCAATTCTAAATGCGGAAGTGGCAATTTTAGAAGCAATTCTAAACGCAGTAGATGCAACCCTCCTAACACCTCTTAATATTCCCCTTACAATTCCATCAAATATATTAAAAATACCACGGACATTCGGCAATATGCCAACAACAGCGGTACTAAAACTATCAATACTTAAATCAAATGACCTAATACTGTCCAGTATTGCTGGTAGATTATCAATTATCCAAGCAGCACCTAATAGTAATAATGCTTTTTTCAGTTTATCCCAAAAACCCATAACCTTTCCGGTTACGGCATTGGCAGTTTTCTGTAGTGGTGCTACTGCTGCGGCAGCAGCCTTGGACAATCCCTCAACAAAATTCTCTCTTGCTGTTCTTTTATTCCTTTCAAGGTCTAATGAAGCTTGTCTAGTCTCTTGCTTTTCAGTTTTTAATTCTTGATCTCTCTTATCAGAGATAATTTTATACAGATTCTCAATAGACTTTTTATTAGTCTGAGCCTGATCAGAAATATTAGTCGCTGACTGCTGAAAAGTATTGTTTAATGACTGCGTTATAGTCGCAAATTTATTAGCAACAACAATAGCAGATTTTGGCTGTACGCCACCAGAACTATTAGATTTATCGGATCCACCACCATCTCCACCGCTCATTCCACGCGAAGCGCGGAACATAGCGATTCTTTGTTGTTTTGACAGGTATGCCCCTGATTGGGGATCAACACCTGAACTAGCAGCTCCAAATAAACTCATTTGTAGTATTACTGTTGTGCTATGCGCTGTTCTTCTTCCTCAATCCAGTTCTTTAGTAGAGTGACATAAATGTCTCTTTCCCAAGGGATTAGATCTTCAATGTCTCTAAGACTGTATTTATGGTGTTGAATAAGTGCAAAGTTTGTTTTATAGTATGACTCAAGATCTTCATGAGCCATACTTATGCGAAAAAAGATCCTAGCCCCTCAAGTACAACATCACTAGTCACCTTAGTTTCTGGATTAGTAACCTGAATGGTATGACTTAGTTTAGGCATTGTTGTAAAGAACTTTTCAATTCCTTCAAACTGCTTTGGCTCTAAATCTTCTATCCACTCAATCAACTCTTCCTTTGATGATTCGGTTGCTGCCCAGGACTCTTCTTCAGAGAAAATCATACTAATGCAGGATGCGATTAGTTCCAGGCTATCCGTAATACTGATGTCTTCTTGATCTGCACCCATAACAGTTTCAATATTAGGATACTTCATCTGGATAGAGTACGTATCATCAATTTTAATATTGTTTGAATGCTCATCATCAAAAACAACTTTGACCTCATCCAAGTAAATTGTCTGGGTTACTTGAGTAACACCATCATCTGGACAAGTAATAATAACTTCAACATCTTCTCCAATAGACTTGCCACGGATAGATAGGAATAAGTATTCAATGTCAAAAGTTGCTAGATTTTCTGTAGAAAATCCTTTAGTAAGTACACAAGCCTCAATAACATCTTTAATTCCCCTAACCATTTCAGCTTGATCATTAGACTCACGAGCTAAAATAAGAACTTTTTCTTCCTTAACAAGGAAAGGACGGAACTTAATTTTCTTACCCGTAGAAGGCACAATGGCTTCATGGGTCACCTTGGCGATCTTTGGAAGAGCCATAATATAGTAAAAGGAATGCTATAGTTATTTAGGAGGTTAATTTTGATATAATCTCATCAAAGGCAGAGTCAAAGCAGACTGAACTTCACTGGGTTTTAGCATAAACAAGGGAGTTGTGTTTCCCCCAAAATTATAGTTTCTTTGCTTACCAATATGCAAATTCATACCAGTCCACCCCCAGTCATATACTCCCTTGACCTGAACTATGGGGTATCTGTCACTAAGTATATTTGGTGTTGATGCAAAGTATACGTACACATATACCTTACCTGGGATTGGCATTTGGGTTTGAGTATCGCTCAATAATGGTATGAGATCATCCATAATATCTTCGGCGTACTCTGCACCAGTTAATTCATCTAATAAAGGACGAATCCTATTATTAGACTTTTTCTTCTTTTTAGCCATCAGGGACTCGTATTTTTAGTATTGGCTGCCCTAATAGTACTCGAATTTACATACTCGGAGTTAAATCCATACTTGGAAATGTCTCGCATATCGTTGAGGAATTGATTCAAGTAAGATGGTCTCAGTATATAAATTTCTCTCTTCTTATCATTTTTATTAGTCTCATATTCAAAATTAGTGATGCCACGTATAGGTGAAATTTTTTGGAATGGATTATCTGGGTTTTGTATTGTAAAATCAGGCGCAACAACAACTCCAGGTGGATAAATCAATCTCCCGCTACTATCCCTGACCTCAGTACTCTCATAGTAATTGATATTATTTGCAGCATCACCGTACTTTTCAATGATATAATCATACAATTGCTGCACTGTAATGGGATAATCGTTTTGATAATTTATGATATTAGCTGTTACTAAAACAACCCAGTCATAATCGGAAGACCCGTATACATTATATGCTATTTGATCTGGTCTCTCATCTCCACGAATATTATATTTTTGAAAAACAGTAACATTACTTTGAAGGTCATCTCTCAACTTACCCCTGAGAAAAATATTTTTCAGTAATAAGTAATCCTGCGATCCAGTACTAGAAGTTAAAAAGTTTTGATACTCAATATTTGGTAACTGTCTAAAATATGACATTAGAATCCAACTCCATCATTAACAGATCTATAATCTTCATTGTATACAGGACTTAACTCCCTAAACCTCAACTGCATCTGCATTTTCACTGGTGTACCGTCACCATAAGTAGCATATGATCCAGTTCCAATATAATTAACATTCATTCCAGTTAGAGCAGACTGTTTAATAGAATATAAAAACGGATGTGCTCTAGAACCTTGCATAAAAACAGGCTGAAAAACATCTGGTGCTTGGATGAATGCCCCCTGACCACCACCATTAGAAGCAGTTTTTTTCGCAGACATAGACTGCTTTAAGGTAGAAATAATTTGCTTAATCTGATTCGATTCGTTAAGGTCTCTTGGTGTGAGAGTAAATGAATAGTTAAATTCTCTCAAGATAACACCTTTGAATAGGAGCTCTAGGTTTGGATTCAATACCTGCCCAGTAGTCCTACTAATCAAAGACTGTGCGTCAATATTACCACCAACAACATTAATTGCCTCACCAATCAAGGACTTTTTAACAGCGTCACGTACTGTAGGATCTAGAGCTGCTCCACCAGCACCAGTAAAGAACTTATTGACAACCTTACCTAGTTGCTCTGCCTTATTTGCGTTTTCTGCTTTGAGGGCAGTTAAAATATCCTCCGCAACATTTATACCTGCAAGTTGAAGAGAATTCAAACTATCACTATCCCAAGTAACAGCATTTGAATCTGAAATATTATCAGGCATTGGCAAAATAATATTTGATAGTGATCTTTTTAAGTTTCTAGTACCTTTACTTCCGGTAATATTTAAAACTCTATTATCAGTATCTCTGCCTATACGTCTCCCACTACCAGGTGGTTGATAATTAAAAATACCCACCATAAAATAATCATTATTGCCCGAAGCAATATTAGTGGGATACTGAAGTGTTTTACTTAATGCCATAGATCTTCAGCTTTTTTTATATTTAGTTAGTGAATAAGTTTAAAATATCTGAAACAGGTCCAGCTATTCGGTTAATTGTGTTAAGTGTGTTGGTAAATCCATTAAAATTTAAATCAGAGAACGCATTAGTCACACCTGATTCTAAATTATTTCCAAATCCCCTCACGGTATCATATGACAGGATAGATCCCGCAATATATCTATCATATCTAAATTCACAAGTAACTCTCGTTAGCTCACTATTAGGACCATATCTAACTGGAGTTGATGATAAATTAATTGGAAATAAACCTAGGAATGAATATTCCATTACTCTCTCCAAACTAGATTCAAACTTATATATTTTTGTGGAATCACATTTGTATCCACTAGTAGGATCATTTGGGTAATTCATTCTATATGTATAGTTTCTATCAGCATAGTCTGCGAATCCGTTTCCACTAGCAACATATTCCATCCAGTGCTCTAAAAACTTTAGAGATCTATATTGAGTGTCGCAATAAAACTCCAATGAAAGAGAAGTAAATACCCTCCTATGTGCCATTGTCTCCGTAATTCCAGCGAAATTCGTAGACTCAGTTCCAGCCAAAGATGACCCAGGAAGTTGAGCACTGTAACATAACAAACCAGAATCTTCTGATATAAATGCGTTATCTACGCCACGTGACCCAAGATATCCCCTGAGTCTTGGAGATAACCCACCAAACTGTACTTGATAGTAATTTGATCTTGACAAATTACCTATCAGTGGCTTGACATCTTCTATGTTTAGCTGTCTAGGCACGCTAAATACTGATAAACTACCTACTCTATTTATGTCCTATAAAGGAATCTATAAACCA
>Ga0098056_1000169_pt1 | contig 25583 bp, 42 predicted proteins | sample 17BtaG_FD_92583 | JGI IMG/M metagenome (GOLD analysis project Ga0098056, IMG submission 92583) | Marine viral communities from the Subarctic Pacific Ocean - 17B_ETSP_OMZ_AT15314_CsCl metaG | ecosystem: Environmental > Aquatic > Marine > Oceanic | place: Subarctic Pacific Ocean | collected...
GCGGTGGTGAAATTGGTATACACAGGAGATTCAAAATCTCCCGGTCTTAGACCTTGCGGGTTCGAGTCCCGCCCGCGCTACCAAACATTGTTAAGGGTTCATAACAGCACCCTGCGTAAGTCCAATGAGGCAGAGAACGCTGTAGACGACGAAGCATAATATAAGGAGGTTTTCAATGTCGAATGTATTAGAAGGTGTCTTCAAGAAGACAAAAAATAACCCTGGAGTTAAGGGGGAACTTGGACGACTAGGAGAGGTACCCGTTGATGTACTGTCCAAGATTAACCGCTCAACCAAGGCTGATTTGATCAAGAAATATACTAAAGATGGCTTTGATTGGAACAAGTGGTCACCGCCTATTGTTGCTTGTATGCCAACAGGCACACAGTATCTGCTTGATGGTGATCACCGACGCCATATGTATAAGCAGTTCCATCCACAGGCTACAAAAATGCCAGCTTGGATAATTGAAGTATCATCTGATGAGGAATTTCACAATCTCTTTGTTGAGATTAACAGCACTGGAAGAAAGAATGTGAGTGGAGATGAAGCCTTCATACATAAGTATCACGCTGGTGATGAGAAATCTCTAGAGAGTGTAACAGATCTTGAATACTGCAATCTATCCGTAAAGGGATCGCCAGAAGCAGGGGGCACTGTTGGAGCAGAAGGTTCTAGGAATATTAAAATTAAAAGTTTTGAGCGCGCTTGTAAGATTTCAGACACGTCTTCTGTCAAAAAGGCTGTTGAGACTATTGGTAAATCATGGGACGCGGAACGATATCCGAACTGGTCTACAAAGATGCACGGAGAGTTATTACAGGGTTTCTCAGCTATTTATAAGAATTATAAGTCTCTGAGTAGCGGTGGTGATATGCAGGTAGATTTTGAGAACTGGGTCACGAAGGTCTTGAGTACCAATCCGCCAGATGTTGTTGCTACTGATTACAAGAGTAAAGGCGGCGCTCGTCAGCACAAGCAGGGTTATTCTATTGCTCTTGCAATCATCATGGAGTTTCGAAAGTCAAAATTACACAACGCTCTAACCGACGTAAAAAAGCGCCAAAGCTCATTGGCCCCTAAGAATATCAAGAGATTTATTAACTGCTAGTCCCACGCGCTACCAAATATCAAAAAGGAAAAGAGAATGGAAGTAAATAACTTTGTATGGACCAAAAATGCTATTGAGGATTGGATTGATATCTGGGCTGTTCTTTGGAGTGAAGTCGAGATAGGCGATTGGCCCTTTAAGTGGGTATGGAACCGTGGAGATAAGTATGTCTTTCGCGCGACCGGCCCTATTCACCTCATTGCGATCCCCAACGCTGCACCTGACTGGGGTGCCATCCCACTTCCAGAGATTTCTACGATTAGAGAAATCAGTTATCTAATGGATCACTACGGACTTATGGATATATTGTATAAGATCCAAGACTGGTTCTTGAATCATCATTATAGAAGTTCAATGATTCAAAAGGAACTTGATTTAGATTAGCTAGAGAGATTTTAAGTCGTCAATATATATTTAGGGGGATTTCCTGAGTGGCCAAAAGGAGCAGACTGTAAATCTGTTGGCGTATGCCTTCGGTGGTTCGAATCCATCATCCCCCACCACTTTGAGAGGACAATCATATGTATGAATTATTAGCACTCATTATATTTATACTTACAGGGATTTTCATTATCCTAGTCATAGAAGAGCAAGACAAGAAGTAAGGAATGGTTTGATAAAGGGGTAATAGCTCAGATGGTAGAGCAAGTGACTGTTAATCACTCGGTCCCAGGTTCGATCCCTGGTTACCCCGCCAAATCACCAAATAACATTTTGACCTTGACAGCAGCGCATCAGCCTGCTATAGTAGATACATAAGCTAATAAACTGACTTACGAACCTAAGATGGGAAGTAACAAACATTTACTGTTTAAACAAATGCGGTGGTAGCATAACAGTAAATGCCCTGTTCTTATAAAGCAGTTTATCTGGGTGCAATTCCCAGTCACCGTACCAAATCAATCGGCTTTAAAGCCTATGACGAATGTTGGGTCGTTGAGTAACAGGACAAACAAACAAAACCTGTAAAAGAGATACTGTAATGAAGATTGACGATAATATTTTGGAACTCGCTGTAACACAAGCGCATAAATCTCCAATGCATTACCGTCACGGTGCTGTGATTTGGAAGGGCAAGACTATTCTTGGAACAGGATATAACTTTCCAGCATCCCCACCAACAGTAGACAAGAGAAGATTTTCCATTCATTCCGAAAGAGACTGCCTTAAAGGTCTGCGCGGTGATAAAATATTCAATGCCGAGTTGCTTTGTGTCCGTGTTACTCCTGGCGGTGCTATGGGATCTTCAAAGCCGTGTCGCGGTTGTATGAAACTATTGAGACGAAAAGGTCTTAAAAATGTCTACTGGTTTAATGAAGAAGGTAAACTAAAGAAAACGCGCCTTTCTTGATTAGTGATTGACAAGCAGGTCGTGGTCTGCTATAGTAATGATGTTGAAAGGAACATCGGTGCCCACAAACAAACTCACAAAGCCAAGAATTGGTGAAGTTGCTATACTTAAGAAACATAACCGAGACTACAAATGGAATTTCGGGTATATTTCTGACTGTCAAGGGTTGTATGTTCAATTTCAATCATTTAAGGATCCAGACGTTAAGGTATGGGCTTACAGAACAGATGTAGAAATACTAATACAAAGGAGAGATTAAGATGCTACACAAGATTAGAACAAGAACATTAGAAGAGTGCGAGGAACTTGCTCGCCAGTGGACCGCAGGTTCCCGAGAAGAAGTTATTGAAGTGCTGGGAGGAGAACCAACAGATGATTTCCTATCAAGATTTGAGTCAGTCCTCCCCGCTTTGGAAGAACCGGTTAGTCAAAGTCCAGAGTCAAAGAAAAGAAGGACATACGGAAAGAAAACTAAAGCAACCGAGTAAAAGTTGTGATTATTATTATCACTTGACAAACTCGCCCCTGTCTGCTATAGTATAGATGATGGAGCAAGCACTCGTAGCTCAGTTGGAAGAGCAACGGTCTTCTAAACCGTAGGTCGCAGGTTCAAGTCCTGCCGGGTGTACCATCTAACTAATGAGGTTGTAAATGAAAGTCGGTGATTTGGTAAGATGGAAATCTGAGGAATACCCAGATTTGGGTCTTGTAGTAGAATTCGGCGCTCACCGATGCTATATTCATTGGATTGCACAACCAGAGGACAATGGACTGTATCGTATTGATAATGTTATGTTAGATTGGGACATTAAAAATGAAAGTCGGTGATTTAGTAAAGTACTTACACCCCAGTTATGTTCGCCTCCGCGACCGCTCCCTCGGCATCGTCGTTGAAGTCGCTAGCGGCAACGACCGCCGCGTTAAATGGTTCTGCAAGCCACGCGCATATTGGGTTAGTCAGAAAAACTTGGAGATTGTAAATGAAAGTCGGTGACTTGGTAAGGCGGAAATATCCCCCCCTCGTTGGGTCCAACCTGGGAATAATTATCCAGTTCTATCGACGCCCCGAAGAACTCGCCGGACCCGGGCCAATCTGTGTTCAGTGGACTGAATCGCTTGAACTGACTTGGACGATCGCGCCGAGTTTGGTGGTAATCAGTGAATATCGGTGACTTGGTAAGATGGAAACATCCTTTCCTCGTTGGAAGCCTGGGAATAGTTGTCCAGTTCTCCGAGTCCTACTCTAGTATCAAACCCACCGGACACAGTGATATCTGTATTCAGTGGTGTGTAGCCGATGGCCATCCGGATGGTTGTCGATCATGGACGACAGCGCACAATTTGGAGGTAATCAGTGAAGATCGGTGACTTGGTAACATTCTGCCCCGAAGCGTGGGGAACTCCTTTGGAGGATCGCCCTCTTGGGGTTATTACGGATATACAGATACTGGATGAACCTCGCGAGCATAGCGAATACAAGACAATAGGCGATGTTATAGTTCACTGGCTGCAATATTCGCCCTACAATGACGAACCCAGGGATGTGAATGAGTTGGAGGTTGTAAGTGAAAGTGGGTGACTTGGTAAGATATATCGCCCCTACGGGGCTGGAGAGTGGCTGGACGCGACGAACATCAGGATCGCTGGGAGTCGTAGTAATGGCTATAAGGGGGACTGCTGGATACCGTAAAGTAATCTGGAATGACGGTGGGTGGTCAACATTAGAAGAGAAATACTTGGAGATTGTAAATGAAAGTCGGTGACTTGGTAACATTGCGTTGGGGAGAACATCCTCGCCAAGTCGGGACGATTATAAAGCTCGGCCCGCATCCTCCTGATGTGAATATGGAGATTCTCTTCCCCGTGCGGAAGGTCCTATGGTTTGGGATTGAGACAGGAAACGCTACTAGTTGGATTTCGGGGACAGATTTGGAGAAGGTAAATGATTAACTTAGGCTATGCGTGTATCAACACAAAGTTGTCTGGACTACCAAAGTCCAGACGCATTACAACAAATCGTTCAATGATTAAGAGAACCTTCAAAGCAAAGGGCATCAAGTATGCTTCCGAGTTGGCTTTGGCGAATGTCCGAGATCTAAAAAAGATTATCCAATGGAATGAAGAACATAACATTAAGTTCTACAGATTTTCTTCTGATATATTTCCGTGGGCATCCGAATACGAGCTTGAAGAACTTCCAGACTTTGAGAAAATCGCCCAAACAATGGAGGCAGCAGGAGATTTAGCCAACAAATATGGACAAAGACTAACAACACATCCGGGTCCATTCAACAAGTTGGCTTCTCCAAAAGAAAGAGTTGTATTATCAACGATTAAAGACTTGGAAGTCCACGGTAGAATGATGGATTTGTTGAAGCAACCACGTTCCCCTAGGGCAAAAATCAACATTCACGTTGGCGCTGCTTATGGTGATAAGCCAATGGCGTTGGGAAACTTCAACAGAAACTTTGAGAGACTTTCGGACGCAGTTAAAACAAGACTGACGGTAGAAAATGATGATAAGAAATCACTTTACTCAACTAAGGAACTCTACGAAGAAGTTTACAGACAGATCGGTATTCCTATTGTTTTTGACTATCACCATCACAAGTTTTGCGACGGCAATCTTGGAGCGAAAGATGCGCTCGCATTGGCGATCAAAACGTGGGGAGAAGTAAAGCCGGTAGTTCATTACTCACAATCAAGGTGCGTAGAACATAACGACAACAAGATTAGAGAGAACGCTCATTCAGATTCGTATTGGGAACCTGTGAATACTTACGGCTTTGATGTTGATATTATGCTCGAAGCCAAGCACAAGGAACAAGCGCTCTTCAAAATGAGAGAACTTTTGACTTGACAGGGCGATGATGATGTGCTATTCTAGTTAAGATGAAGGAAGATAGGCAGTCAGTGAAAGTCGCAGAACTAAAACCCGGAATGCTTTTAAGGTTTAATGAGCCTATGGGTGTTAAGCCTCTACGTGATCACGATGATTACTATTGGTTAGAACTTAATTACGGCAATTCTTTAATTGATCCAGTCATTCTTTACATCGGGCAAAAAGAAATACCGTTAAGAACATACTACGGAGATTTCCAAAAAGTTAGAGAGGTTATGATTAACGGTAGAATCCTTTGGGTTATGCCTTCGACTTGGAAATTCTTTAAGCCAGCAGAAATAAGCACAAATGATTGAACGAACCTTTAAAAAAGGTGATCTTGTTTGCTCCACGTATCACAATAAAGATACAGGGATGGGTATTCTTTTGAGTCATATAGCGGATATGTCTTCATATGAAATATGGGAAGTCCAGTGGTTTAAAAAGCCAAAGCAGATTGGTTCTATGTCGTGGAGAATCTATATGGAATCTTACGGAAGGTGTGTCCAAACCACGGAATCAACGGTAATGAGGGTTTTAACCTAATATGAGTAGAAAAAAGTATATCAAAGGTGCCTTAGTTTGCTCTCGAAATACAAAGTTTGAAAAAGGAATGGGTATTATCCTCTGGGGAAATGACGATGTAGGCTTCCGCGTTCGTTGGTTTGAGAAACCGGGCCACATAGATCGCTGGGACTGGAACGTCAACATACGCATTGCTGGAAAGTATGAATGTCACCAAACAAAAAATCAAATCAAGATTTTAAAGAAAGAGTAAAGAAGTGTTTCATAGAAGCGTCTAAGGATATAACTGTCGCTTCCGCTGCTTTGCTTTTGTATGCGTTATTTAGGTATGAAAACTATATCAAAAAAAGCAACAAAAACATCTTCTAATATCACAGTCGTATAAAACCTAACAATATCAAATAGTTCTTGACTTTTTCGTCCAGTCTGCTATACTGTAAGCACGATGAACAAAGGCTCCAAAGGAAATAAGTAATGGGTTATCGATCTCAAGTTGTTCTAGCAATAAGTAAGCATTTAGTTCCTTTTATGCTACTAGCCACTTCAAAAAACAAAGCAACAGAAGAACTTGTATTTAAAGACACGGAGACCTTTAATCGAGATTACCAGGGCGACAAATCGTGGCTTATGGTCTGGGGTAGTATCAAGTGGTATGATACTTACGAAGAAATCTCCACTATTATGGAGTTTGTTGAAAAAGCATCCATCAACGCTATCGAGTTTGAGGTTGATGGGGAGCCACAACAATCAGCAGAACACATTAGATTTGTCCACGTTGGTGAGGACTATGGCGATGTTGAAGTAATGGGTGATGCCTTCTGGGATATTTATCCACATACGCAAATCTCTTACTAGGAGCACAAGATGTTAGGGATTTTAATTGGAACTGCGTGTATAATCTATATTTGGAAAGCGATACCGGTCAAATGAAACTTCGTGGAATGGTAATGATTGGCGCGCTACTGCGTGATAGTTTTAAAACAATGAAAATCGTCACAGGATACAAGTGTACTCAACGCGGCGAGTTTGTTCAGTTTGGAGGAGATCATCAGGATTCTTGGTATCCATTAGAAGCGTATGAAATCCTTTCGTTGGATCCGTAATGAAACTCAAACCCGGTGATCTCGTATGCTACAAAGACTTGGACTACGAACCGAGACAATACGGAATAGTTGTAAGAACTAATATCAATATGTGGGGAGAAGAGATTACACCGACAGGAGTTGAAGTTAAAGGGTGCGAAGATTATGATACTTATGTAACCACGATCGACTGTTTGGAGCTTGTAAATGAAGCAAGGTGATCTAGTCAAACTTAATGAGTTTCTATATCCTCAATATAAAGGTATGCTGGGTATTCTAGGAGATATTAATGAGTCTAATGGATCCGGGTGGTTGGTCATGACAAAGCATCTTGGTATCACCGCCGAGGATCTTCGCTCAAACCCGCGCTGGATTGTGTTTATAGATAATAAGTGGCATCCCTATGTTGTTGATCAATCAAGTTTGGAGCTTGTAAATGGACCCAGGTGATTTGGTGCTTGATGTAGATACAGATGATCTGTGTATAGTTAAAGAGGTAGATGCTCTTTGGCGCGACCCACACTCAGGCACGCATACCAGATGGGATTATCTTGTCTATCACCCCGACTATGGAGACTTCTATGTTGATGCCAGGGAGATTTCCCTGATTCAAAAAATGCCTTGACAAAGCGCCCTCTATCTGCTATTATGTATATACGATGAGCACAAAGATACATAAATCAGGATATGAAGGTCGCGTTTGCAAAGTTGGAATGGTTGTGGAGTTTATGAGGCGAGTTTGGGACGGGTCTGGTATGCAGTATTCCGAATGGGGATCGTCTCGCGGACTAATCACCGGATATTATAAGCGAGGCTACATAGATTCCTGGGATATTACTGATTTTAATGGTAATGTTTTTAATATCGACGACAATGAGATCACACAGATCCTATCGAGGGTAAAACAATGAGATACTGTAAGCACTGTGAAGCAAAGTTCGACCCAAAGTCTCAAAGAAAGCGCAAGGTAGGCGGTCGTATTAACGAATGCGCCGATTGTGTAGAAGATTTAGAGACAGAGACAACTGTAAAGTATCTTGGTTGTGCTTCTGCTGATGGTAAGATGGGCGCGATCTCTATTCTGGCGTTTGAGTCTAATGAAGATCGCGATCAATACAAGCGAGCGTGGGACAATAACACAGGACGACATAAGGGTAAGTCTTGTCATCTTAGCCAATCTAACACGGCTATGAGTGGAATGAAGTTTCGTCAAGTTGGAGAGAACTTCGGCAATACAGGAAGACGACAAACCGAAGATAATCTGCGAAGGAAGTCGAATAAAGTATAATGGATATGGGAAAGGAATACGAAGAACTTAAGATTGGTCAACTGTTTCGTTGGAACTGTCAAGGGGGTGAATGCGAAACTGACGTTGACGACATAGGTGTCCTAACAAGTAAGGACTATCATAACCGGGAAATAAATATCCTTTGGTCAAGTGATGGACAAGTCCTAGCATTCAACTTTATAGATTTTGAAGAGTCTCTCTTACAGCGCTCATTGGAGAAGATTGTCTAGTATGCATATTCCCAACTTAAAGTGGTCCGCTGAATCAGTTTTAGAAGTTGTTAATGAAACCGAGTTAGTTTTGGTTTTGGAGGAGCGCTATCTTGGTGTATGGTTTGGAGACTATACTGTTGCGATCTATGATTTAACTCAACCCAAAGCACAAGGATATGTAGAGTTTCAGGTTTCCTCCAAAGAAGTATATACTACTCAGTTGAAGATTGAAGAATATGTGGAGACACTCAATGGCGAGATTCCAGAAGAAGACTTGACACGGGGCCGCACATATGCTATACTGTAAGCACAATGAGCGATGAACCTTACGGAGAAGAAAGAATGTTTGATCAGATTCAAGTTCTAGAAAAAGAAGCGCTCGCGCGCCTAACAGAATCCCGCCGTTCCGGCGAAACGATTGAACCGGCAGTGGAAGAGTTGCTTTCATCGGCTGGGATCTATTGGGATACTATCGCAGAGGAATACTTCGTAATGGAAGTTTTCCAGAAGGAAACCTTCAAGCGATTGGCTGAGGAGTATGCTTCCAAAGATTACTCCTGATGGAAGACACGTCGTTTATTATCCTCCAACTGTTATAAAAGGGATTGAAGGGAACTTCTTTGCTGTATCAGGTCAGGTGTGGATTGAAGTTCCCGAGAATACCACATTAGAAGAAGCCAACAAACTCTTTTGTTGGGGAGAAGAAGCCCGTAAGTATTGGGACTCTTCATACACAGAGGAGCCTGTAAAAGTTATTGAGGTCAAGGGATCTCGCGGGAATACTTACAGAGTAACCAAGCAAGGCGACAAATGGAAATGTGATTGTCCGGGCTTCCGGTTTAGAAGTAGTTGTAAGCACACCAAGAAACTTCAAAATCTGATTTCTACTTGACAAATCCCAATCCATATGGTATTATAAGAGCATGATGACAGAACAGACTCCCGTCCTTAATGAACTTAATAACCTTCTAGGCAAAATGATGATTGTCGGTGAAGAATCTTGTTGGGATTATGGCTTTCTTGAATCAGTCATTGAATGGTGTAAAAAGGGCAAAACCCCTACTTACGGTCAGCAGAATGTTCTTAAAGACATTCGCATTAGATGGTCCGATGAGGCTATGAAGTCCCGTGCTGATTTTGGACAGAACTGGAACGAGGAAAAAGAGCAAGCGTTTTTTATCGCTCTCCAATACTATAAGCAAACCGGATACTACGCTTCCATCGTTTATAAGTATATCTCAAATGATGGAAAGCGCAATGACCTCATTCCAACCGAGAAACATTATACTATGCTTGTAGAAAACAAGTATTCTTCTAGTGTTATTCGCAACATGATGACTGAGAAGCCATTTGCTGTTGGTTCTATGGTTCAGTTCCGTGATGCTTACGCTGTCACTAGCAATGTAAGAAATAAGAAGTGTATTGTTTTAGCATATGGAGGACCTGATCGCGTCAAGTCTCATGCTAAGAACGCAATCCCGATTCAAGTTATCATTGTCGGTCGCGCTGAACCTTGCTGGTGTGAAGTGCGAGATCTCAAGAAGATGAAACTCTCAAAGAATTAGAGCGGTTTTCTGCTGAAAAGAAGTTCAGCATATTCTTGAGAAACAAAAGGTTGACAGGCACCTTCGAGTCTGCTATAATGTATAAGAAGTTGAGAGATTACTACCCCGAACAATGGGAATGAAAAGATGAGTTGGAACGGAACGGTTCGATGCGGTCACTGTGGACAAAAGGGTCACAACAAAACTGGCTGCGAAGAACTCCGCAAAGAATGGGAGCGCGATCCTAATGGTTACTACGGGAAAGAATGGGCGAGAATCCTGGCTCGGAAAGAAGCGCCGAAAACTTGTAGCTATTGCGATGAGACTGGACATACACGTTCGGGTTGTGCTCTTGTAAAGAAGCACAAAGTAACATATGCCAGAGATTTGCTACTCTGGCGCAAAGCAATCGAAAAGTATTTTATTTCCATTGGCTATGGTCCTTGTGCCCTAGTTAAGTTCAAAATGGAAGTACCATACATTGCAAAGATTAACGGGAAGGCTCAATGGACCTATCCCGATGATCAGACTTACCCTGGTGCTCCATTTGGAATGGTCCCCGCGTCGTTAGATACGGTTTCTTTCGCTATACAAGATCACCTTAGCGTTATGTTGCTTCCTGTTCGTTACTCAGTACGATATCCTAGAATGGGATCTATGGAACTCGTACCAACCGGCCTACATCAACGGCACGTACCTATGACCCTTCCGTTGATTCCGGGTCTTTTCCCGCGTATTGGAGTGTCTGTCTCTGGCGATGAAGAAGATCGTGTAGAAGCCGTCACAAAGCCTATGATAAATGATCCGTGGGAGATTGTTTCTCGTTCTCCAAAGAAGGATGTTAAACCATTTGGCAATTCCTTTACTGCAAAGTCAAGTATTAAAGAAAAGACAAAAGAACGCTTCTCTCGTGATGAGGGAAAATCCCCGTGGGAACACAAAGAGTTTACCTCGGAACACAGAAACATTCTTCAAGCATACATTGACGGATTTATCACAATCTCGAATATGGAAAGTGTTACGACACTTAGTGCCTTCGTGGATGAAGCAAACCCGGCACAACTTAATGCTGACTTCTAATTAAAATGAAATGTGATGATTATCAGGGTTGACAGCAGCGTCTCCCTGTGCTATTATATAGACACTGGACGGAGCAAGATGCTCCAACAAATAGGATAGAATATGACAATCGACTTCAAGAACCTTCTCCTTGTCCTTCCGCACGTTACAAATGCGAATCACCCTGTCCTTCTTCGTGGTCGCCACGGCATTGGCAAGTCTTCTGTGGTTTACCAGTATGGTGAATCTCTTGGAATGCCGGTCGTAGAACGCCGCGCTTCGCAGATGACCGAAGGCGACCTTCTCGGTCTGCCGACTGTCGATGAAGGTGTAACTTCCTTTTGTCCACCGGACTGGTTCGCAACTGCCTGTGATTCTGGTGTGGTGCTTTTCCTCGATGAGGTTGACCGCGCAACATTGGAAGTTCGTCAGGGCATCTTTGAGTTGTGTGATTCTCGCAAGCTCGCTGGTCACGCACTTCACCCTGATACGCTCATCTTCGCTGCGGTGAATGGTGGAACCCACGCGGGTGCTGCTTCCTATCAGGTGGGTGAGATGGACCCGGCAGAGTTGGATCGTTACACTGTTTTCGATGTTGAGCCTTCTGTGGATGACTGGCTTGCGTGGGCTAAGAACAACTGTGCTCCTCTTGTTGTTGACTTCATTCGCAACAATGTTGAGCACTTGGAGCACAACGACGATCCAGAGCCTAACAAGGTTTACCCTTCGCGCCGTTCGTGGTCGCGCTTCTCTGAGACTGTGACCGCTGCTTCCCTTTTGGAAGCCGGAGAGTCCAGCCCTGGTGTGTTCTCGCTCGCTTCTGCTTACCTTGGCTTTGAGGCTGCCGTAGCATTCAACGATTTCGTTGCGAACTACAGCAAGGTTGTTACTGTCGGGGACATTCTTGATAATGGTATGACCCCGGATATTGACCTTAACGCACACTGCGCTTTGATTGATAAGTTGGGTGCTTCTTCCCGGCTCGCTGAGAAGTTGAATGATACCGAGGTCACTAACCTCGCAACTTACTTCACTTCGCTCAACTCTGAGACAGCAATGAAGTTGTGGACCGTCGTCGGCAACGCTTGTCAAGACAATGCAATCGCGCTTCACGGTGCGACTGCGGCAGATGGAACTACCGCTGGTAGTTACCTCGTCAAGATTCTGACCGGCGACGAGTAAATGGATATGGTTAGTGTTTGGGCCGTTGATATGCTATTATCAATGAGCCCACTCATTATCCACCTTTTGATGCTTCCCAAAAGTGATGAAGATAGTGCTTGACGGGTGCTAATCCTTATGGTATAATGTAGTTAATGATGGAGGAAAGATTAGTGACTGAGCCAGCCAAAGCCGAGACACCCGAAACCGAGGATGCAAACATTCCTGTGTTTGACTTGAATGTTCACATTCATCGTCTACTAATGGACGAACCTTTCTTTGCCGCGCTTTCGCGTCGGATGGATAAGCGCGCAACCAACGCTATTCCAACTGCCGGTGTGATGGTAACGGAAGAAGGCAAGTTGGAGATGGTTTACAATCCGGAGTTCTTCGCGGGACTGACGGATCCACAAAAGAAGGACATTCTCAAGCATGAGTTTTACCACATTGTTCTTCAGCACGTTACTGGTGGTCGCTTTGCTGCCTTCCGTGATATGATTCCAACTGAGCGTAAGGTTCACAACATTGCGATGGACCTCGCAATCAACGGACACCTCCCGAATCTTCCCGAGATGGCTTGTATCCCTGGAAAGGGTCCATTCGCACACTTGAACTCTGGTAAGTCAACAGAGCACTATCTTCGTGAACTACGAAAGATGCAGAAGGATCCTCCACCGGAAGAAGGTGAAGGTGGTGAAGGTCAAGGTGGAACTAACGGCGGAACGCCCGGAACTGGTGAAGGACAGGGGCAAAGCGGTGGTAATCCATTGGATGGTCTAGATTCCCTAGATGATCACTCTGGATGGGATGAAGTTGACGAACAGGCAAAGCAGATTGCCGAGGAACGAGTAAAGGAGTTTATCAAGGATGCAGTAAAAGAAGCGAATACTTCAAGCCGTGGATGGGGTAGCATTCCAGCCGATACGCGCAAGGAGATTATGGAAGGCATTTCAACTAAGGTTGATTGGCGTAAGGTTCTTCGTTACTTTGTGAAGCAAAGCCAAAAGGCAAACAAGCGAAGCACAGTTCGTAAGATTAACAAGCGATACCCTTACCAGCACCCAGGTAAGAAGTCAACTAGACAAGCCAAGATTGCAATCGCAATCGATCAGTCTGGTTCAGTGTCCGATGCAATGCTTACCGCTTTCTTTGCGGAACTCAACTCTCTCGCAAAGTTGGCTGAGTTCACAGTAATTCCATTCGATACTCGCGTGGATCCAGACAAGAACTTTGTTTGGAAGAAAGGTCAAAACAGAAGCCGCGAACGCACTATGCACGGTGGAACCTGCTTCGACGCTCCTACTAAGTTTGTGAATGAAACCGGAGGGTTTGACGGACTTATCATCTGCACTGATATGGAAGCACCGAAGCCAGTTCGTTGCAACGTCCAGCGTATGTGGATCACCGATGATTATCACGGCCAGCGTCCTTACTTCAACCCTAAGCCGGAACGAATGGTTATCGTTCCAACCGATAAGTAAGCATTGTTTTGCTTGACAACGGGTGCTCCTTCTGCTATTATTAGATAGTTGGAGGGAGCACCCTGAGATGAGTAAAAGAAGGAATACAGTCGCAGTCGCCGCCTTCCAAAGAAGCGGTGCCGGTAAACATCACAATCGTAATCGGGACGTAAACAAGGGACGTTCCCGCAAACCCAAACACAAAGGAAAGAAACACATTGATTGAAGAGATCATTGCGACGACCGCGAGAGATATGTTTAATATAGCACAAATAGCACTTATTGGCTATGGAGCATTGGTGGGAGCGTATTTTATCATTCAACAAGCACAAACTTACTTACGAAGTAACGAGATTCAAACAAAGACAGGAAGACAACGCAATGGACGATAACGAAAAGACTAAAACAACTTGGGAATGGATCATTCCTTCACTGCGCTACGGATTCGATGAAACTTATGATCCACCCCTCTTCGATGACGAGGGCACAGACTAAATGATTACTTTTGCTCTTGTATCTCTTTACGTTGCTGCAATCCTTCAAGAAAGTTAAGAAATGAAGAACATTGATGTTATTATGAAGTGGAAGGAAGGCAACGAAGCCTTATCTTACAACGGGAATCTCTCAACAGATGGAACAAGGCTATATTCATACCAGTTGGTGATTGGGTATCGTTCGGGCAGTGGAACCACTATTCTAGCAGACTATACCAGTCCAGGCGGCTCCTTTCAATCAATGACAACTTCCCAACATATTGGGATCGCAAGAGTACACGCAAATCATTTGATGAATGCAACAATCTTTGAGAATACACCTTGGGTGAAGCCCTACACAAGCACACTATCGTGAAATTAGAACTAAACGAAGAAGAACTCGCTACAATCCGCATTGCTCTTGAAGAGTATTCAGAATGTCAGTGGGACAGATACACTTGGACCAATGTTCAGGGTGACTATGAAGAAAGCGAACTAGCAAAAGAAATCATCGCCCGACTCGACAATATAACAGATGAAAAGCCATTAGAAGAAGAGTTGGAAGATTGTATTGATCCTGGGGTTGCTTGGGACCGCCTTAACACAGCGCGAGAAGTATACAGAAAGTCAATGACCAGAGAAGTTATGAGAAACATTGAAGACAGTAGACGACAAAGTAATGTTCGCAGCAGTAGTAATTCTGCAACTGTTAATCCATTTGATATGAGCGGATTGGAATACTAAAAAAATGACCTACACATCACCTTATGCCCGCAACCTTAATAAAATGACTAACAAGGAGCAAGTTAGTTTAGCACAAAACCGATTCACAGACGAAGAGACTCAAATTGCAATCGCAAAGAACGATTATCGGCTTGCTCGCGAGTATCTAGCCAATAACACTTCAGTAACTCCCGAAGCGGCTAATGAATTGTGGAAGCATAAGGGTTATGTTCTCAAGTGTGCGCTTCTTGCTAATGGAAAGAAGACACTTTCAGACGAAGAAGCACTTGCTTTTTACCGGAAGAACTTTAAGGGACGAAAGAACCGTTCTTGGAGAATGTATACCGCTTTCTTGGGAGCATACAGCAGATATGGTCGCGACGAATCCAGTAATACTCCCGGCGTTCTTTTGGAAGAAATGTATGAGGACGAAAAGACTCCAACATATTACACGATTCGAAGATTTATTGAGCATGAAAATTGCACGCTTAACCTTGCTCTCAAAATCTCCACAATGAAGTTGAACGACAGAGAGAGGCAGTATTACACAAACCAATGGGAAGCTGTTAAAAGGCAGGCACTCATGAGAGTCGCGGAGATCACAAAGCGCGAAAGCGCCATTTCGCGCTAATTTTTCATTAACGAACGCCCCAAATCGAGTGATTATTTACTTGACGCGGGGCATTCCATGTGCTATTATGTATGCACGGTGAGAAGAGGCACTAACGCCACACACCAAAGGAAAGAGTGAAGAATGTACCGAGGCAATTTCAAAGCAGTTGAAGATGAAGGTAAAGAATGCGGAAAGTGTGGAGTTCTTTTTCACAATACTCCGTCATCATGGGAAGGTGTTTGGAATTGTGGGCCGTGCGGTGGAAACGCTATCAGCACCAAAGTAACAAACGGCAAGAAAGGAAAAGTCAAAGGTTCCTCGCGCCGGTCGAGAATGAAGAAACTTCAAAACAAAAACAAACCGGAACCACATTGGGCGAATGTTCTGCTTACAAAGGAATGGGCAGATTACAAAAGAAAAAAGGCTAATATTGTTTCTTCAAAGCCAACAAAGACAGCAAAGGTCAAGGCTCCAAAGAAGACCGAACGTCAAAAGGCGCTTGAAGCTCTTGGGTTGACCGAGGAAGATATCATTCGGCTTAAAGGATAGAAAGTGAAGATCGGGAACCTTGTAAGAAGCGAGCACTACGGCTTGGGTATTGTTACAAAGATTGACGATATCAAAGGACTTTGTTATACTCGATTTCACGGTTCTGCCCGATGTTTCTCGGCTTGGTTTTACTTTGAGAACTTGGAGGTTGTAAGTGAAGATCGGTGATTTGGTAACAACTTCAGAAGGTACGTGGACAGGTGTTATCATTGCTAAGAAAGCAAGAACACATGAATATGAAAGAAGACTCCTTCAAGTTCTTTGGATCCCTCGCAATGGCAAATCATTCGCCACAAACCCAGCATGGGCAGATGAAGAGCATTTGAGAAAGAAAAGCAAATGAAGATCGGTGATTTGGTAAGATTGAAGAACATATCGCATCTTGGTATTATCACGAATGTTGAGAAAGATTACTATGGAGCCCGTCAAGCGTTCAAAGTATCAAAAGCAGAGCGCGGCAATTGCATTCAGCCAAACATGGTCGATATCATTGCGCCAACTCGCGACGGCATACGAGATCGGGTGTTGGTGATTTGGACAGACGAAGAATGCCCGGTCGAACTTCGATATACATACGAAGATTCGATCGAGTTGGAAGTAATCAGTGAAAATCGGTGATTTGGTAAGCAATCAATACTATGGTATAGGCATTGTTACAGAAATCGAGCGCTGGATTTGGGGTCGAGCCGGCGTGCTTTATCGAGTTCAGTTTAAAAAGTTCAATGTTGGATGCTACCTCGAAGATTTAAAGGTTTTAAATGCAAGTTGGTGATTTGGTGCAACCATCATTTGAATCTATCATTGGGGCAACTTACTCATCAATGACAGATTCAAAAGCACAAAAAGAATATAACGCTATTGTGAACGACCTTGGGATTGGGATAATCACCAATAGCAGCGACTACGCTCATCGGCGCGAGTTCCTCGATGTCTATGAGTCCCGCGCCGAAACCCTTATCTTATACACAGTTCATTGGTCGAAAAAAGGCATTGATCCAGAACTTTGCACAGAAGAAGATTTGATCGTCATTCAATCAGTAGAAGAGAGCAACAAATAAATGAGCACAGTACAAAGAAAAGCATTCCTCAAAAAAGATGGATTCACCCAGCACAAAAACAATGCGCGGGGGAATACGATCATTTATTCACGCAAGCATTCAACAGAAAAGTTTGTGCGGATTGTTGTTGACTCTGGGATTGATAAAAATACAAACAAGATTTGTGGTCAAGCAAAGGCAAAACTTGTATACATCAATAGAGAGAATCATTGGAGAGTTATAACAAAAGAAGTTTCATCAAACACAATATCTTCTCTTGTTCAAAGTCAGAGCAAGATGGTAAGTTCAGTTCCACAGTGCAAACATTGCAATGCAAAAAAGTTCACAGCAAAGTCAGGCAATGTTGTATGCGCCAATGCTTGTTGGACAACGTGGGGCAATAAGAAAAAAACACAGAAGAAAAAGTCACAGAAATCTTCACAAAAAACGACACAGAAATCTTCACAGAAAAAGTCAGCGAGAACATACAAGAAAAAGTCACAGAAAAAGTCACAAGAATATTACCTACATTTAAAGGTAGGAGATTTGGTCACAGTTGAGAACATAGCTATATCTTCACAGAAAATCCTTCATGATTATGAAGGTAAAATCCTTGGGATGATTACAAAGATAGATGATGATAATAATGTAACAACATTGTGGACAACAAATGCATTCGGTTCTCTCGGGCTTCCAAAGTCAAATCGGATCGATCGCGACCGGGTTCTCTCTCTCTTCTCATGGTCTAGATTTAAGGTAATGTCCCGAAAGGTCGAATGGGTGATTAAATAAATAGATAATGTTTGGATTGCAGCATTCTATGAATGTTCACATTGTTGTCAGTATGCTTTGGCGTACTTAGGGCACCCCTCAAAACCATAACATTTGTACCCCGCAACCATAACATATGCGGCCTACAAGCATATCACGGCACATTCCGTAACATATGCGAGGCGCAAGCATGTTTCGGGGAAAGGTGAAAGCAACCCTATAACAATGTGATCAATTGAAGAAAGTACTTGACACCGAATTGCGCTCCGATTCATTAAGGCGCGACCTAATAAAAGCCTAATGAATACAGGCACTTGCAGAAAGCCCCAAATTGGCTCCTAAGAGGTTCAAATGACCTCTTTATCGAGACCCCAATGATAGCCATATGCGCGCTCATATGCTATAATAGACACATGGAAGGGATATGCCCGACCTCAAACGAGAGAAGAAAGAAAAAACAAGTCATGACCAACTCAAAGAACACAAGCCGCAAGTCCAACCCAACCATCATCTGGGTCGCTTCCGATTCCCAAACTAACGAGATGGTATGCTTCTCTTCTGTTGGAACCGCGTTCCAATACATTCAAGATTCGCACGATGATCTGAACGCAGAGGGCACCGCGCTTATGTTGGAAACACGGAACGGCAACGTACCGGCGACCACTAAGTTGGTTAAGTCGCGCGGTCTGTTCATGAGCTTCCGCGCGGGTTCTGCGGACAATGCAGCTTCCGTTGGTTCAATCCAATCTAAGCTCGAAGGTGCAATCTCGGCATGCCGCGCATTGGGCATTGACCCGAACAACGTTGCTAAGGTTGGCGAACTCAAAGATGAGTTGGCGATGGCAACTGAGGCGGCAGCATCTAACGAGGATGACTCGGGCGTTACGTTCCAACTCTACGCTACCACCCTTCACAAGCGCGGATACAAGCGAAGCAACAGCTAGCGCCTAGCTAGCCAATGTTGGCTAAAGAACCCTCGCTTCGGCGGGGGTTTTTTTTTGTCTTGTGTTCTATCGTCATTAAGCGCGGACCTAATAAAACCCTAACGTTTTCAGCCATTTATAAAATAGGCAAAACTTAAAAGACTAGGGTGGTCCCCCCCTCCCCCGGGGGCGTGTGCGGCGCCCAATGTATGTGCTTATGGTAACTTGGACCCTATTTAAGCGCCTAAGTACGTTTTCAACGCGCAGCCCATTTTTCTGGATATTGCTTTCGCGGATTGCCGAGTATACTTATAGCATGTTAGGAGAAACATATGTACATTATAGCAATACTGGGAGTATGGGTAATCGCTATGGGCCTTTTGGTTTCATTGCTGGAGAACGAATACTTCCGGAAAAAGTAAGGAGGCCCAAAAAAATGCGCCAAAAAAATTCGAGACTTATAAAAAGCAAATAAACTAGTTATAATTGGAGCAATAATGAACATCACAGACACAGTATGGCACTGGCAATGGAAAGAAGTACTTAGCGAAGCAAAGAAAGTTAAGGAAGAAGCCAAATATTTTCCTTACATTGAAGAATTAAAAGCTTTCGATGAATATCCAGAGAGACTTACAGCTGATCAGCGCTTCGAAGACCCAAGGCCGTTAACAAGATCGGTGGCCATACAAAAGTTTCTTATAGATTTGGATAATAAAAGAAAGGCTATAAGGCTCGGATCGGGAGCGTTCCGGACCGTATACGGTTTTAGAGATAATCCAGACATTATATTGAAAGTAGGCAGAGGCCCACGCGATAGCAATAAAATGAATAAAGACGATGCTATGCTTTTTACAAAGTATCCTTTGCTAGCACCACGCACTTATGCTCATGCTGATGATTATAAATGGATTTATATGGATAATGTTGCCGTTACCGAGAACCCTTTCTCTGAAAAATACTACAACGCTCTTCGTGATACATTCCCCGGGGTCTCAAAGTATGTTATTGATCGATATGATGACGATTACCTTAGTATCAATCCAGCATCTGCTGATGAGTTAATGTATGTTATCGCGATGGGCGCCTCACAGTTGGCGCGTAAAGACCGTGAAGACTCTATTTATATGTCTTATCGTGATAAAGAGATTGTATCTTGGGTTAAAGAACATTTGCCTAATTTCGCCGCGGTTGGCTCTCCCGCGTTCATTGAACTTGTTAAGGCTATGACTGAGTTTGACATCTCTTCTTCTGAGTTGCGACAAAAAAATCTTGGCTATAACAAAGACGGCCGATTGATTATTATTGATTCTTCTATCTTTGAGAATTAAGCGCACTAGTTAAAGGCGCAATGAATGATTTCAATAAAGGCAACTTTAACCTTACAAAAATAATCTTCTGGGGATGTCTTAGCACCTACGTCTTCTCTTTACTGTGGATAATGTTTAATACCTAACGTTTGCCGGCGAACTAGTTATAGGTAACATGCATTTCTTGCTTGACACAACGTTATACGTCCACATTATTCTTGTTGTTGTATATTCTATTATCGGATACTTGCTTTGGCATGCTCATAAACTAAACAAGAAAGTATCTAAAGAACTTTTAATCCAAAAAGATATTAATGCAACAGTGCGCCTAGGGCTCGAAAGCCATGCTCACGACATTCGCGAACGCATTGAGCAAAATGAAAAATTAGTCGCGGAAGCAAAGAAAAATATCGCGGCTTCGACCGGTTCTCTGGAACTCGGTCCTGATGGGCGCGTGCCGTTTGACCAAGATGCCCCGCTTATGGCTTCTGTGCTGACCGCTCTTGTTGTTAAGTATGGAGATATGGCTCTTTCCTTGGATGATATGAGAAGGGTCACTCAAAACGATTACATCTCTGTTTATGTTGATACCGGAACACAAGAACTAATTCTATCCAATGACCACGATATGGCTGCTGAAACTGGTTTGCCCGATCTCTTTAATATTCATGGGGGTGACGACGAAACTTTTCACTAAGTTTCTATTCTTATATGAAGATAGGCGATTTAGTTGCTTGGAAACAAACAGAGCAAATTGGCGTTGTCCTCGACATCTTCGGTGATTTAGATCCTGAGAACCCATGGTACCGTGTGGCTTTTAATCAAGATAATACAACAACCTTTCAGTGGTGTAAGGAAAGCTCTCTTAGCTTAATAAAAAAAGAGGGGGCCGAAACCGACCCCCTCTAAATTGGCGCATTGGCTAGTGGGACTGGGAGTCTATGAATCGCGCCATAAGTTGTTGGAAGCAAACTTAATAACTTCCTCAGCAGAATCCTCGTTATAACCATAGTTGTCAATCAAGGTCTGGACCATTGCGTTAAACTTCTTTTGCTGCTTAACATCTCTGGACTTGGACTTTGTAACAATTCTGGATATATCCCTTACAGAAGCTACGAGCCTAGACTCAATCGCTTCTTTTAGAGGACCATAAGACTTCCAATCAATAACCTCGGATCGTCGAAGCTTCGCGAACATGTATGAAGTAATGTCTGCTCGGAAGTTATTCTTCGCTGACCCCTTGATACCAATCTGCTCTTCAATAGAAGATAAGAACTTCTCGTCTGCTTCCATTTCTTCGTTTGTTACACGATCCTTAACCTTTGTGCTGTTAACATATGCCTCAGCATGGTCAAGGTAGTTATTGAAAAGCGACTCTGCCTGCTCTTCGTATGCTGTAACGAATGCCTTTGTAATCTCTTTCTCAAGAATAGAAAGATACTCTTCGTGAAGAACCTTCTGTAGGAAAGCCAAGCAACGAGAACGCTCATCAGCATTTACAATCTGCTCTTTTACCTGCTTGATTAGAGATTCCCGAATAGAAATCGGTGTAATCATATTCTTCGAAGAGTCTGTAAGAGCAGCATCGATCGCCTTCATAATAAAGCGAGTAGAAATGCCGGTCATACCTTCATCTTCAACTTCCTCGCGGAGGTCTCTAATGTCAACCTTCTTGATTAGACCCTTCTCGACAATCTCCTCACCGTTGTAGATTTTCATCTTGGTTAGGGGATCAACCTTGTTTGAAGGCTTGAGACGAGAAAGAACAGAGAACATCGCAGCAACCTCTAGAGTGTGCGGAGCGATGTGGCTGTCGAAGTCGGATCGTCCGATCAACTTCTTGTAAATCTTTACTTCCTGATCAACTTCAAGGCAGTAAGGAACATTCACGCGAACAATACGGTCAAGGATTGCTTCGTTTGTGTGCTCTGACTTGAACTTGTTCCACTCTGCTTCGTTACAGTGAGCAAGAATAACACCATCAAAGTAAATCATCGCCTGCTTACCAGGGGATGGAACTGACTTTTCCTGTGTTGCTGTGATCATTGTGTGTAGGAACTCAATCTCATTCTTGAAAACCTCAACGAATTCTACAATACCGCGGTTTCCAACGTTGAAAGCACCGTTAAGAGAAAGAACTCTTGGATCATCCTCAGGATATAAGTCAAGTTTTGAAATATCCTCGGAGCCAATCAAAAGACTTGTGTCCTGTGTGTTTGGATCCATTGGAGGGACAACGCCGACACCCTTGCGTCCACGAACAGAAAAGGATGTTTCTGTGATTGGGAACTTTGTAAAGTCTCCACCGTGGTCTTCCAGAAGTCGATGCCGGCATATTGGACAAAGATCGCCTTCGATCTTGATGCCGTATGTCTCTGCGAACTCATCTCGCAAGGAACGAGGAATCAAGTGAAGTGGCTCCTCACGGATTGGACAGCCCTCCAAAACATAGATTGGGTCGCACTGTTCCAGCGCTCCCTTAATGTGTTCAACGAGCGCAGACTTACCAGCACCTACCGGACCGAGTAAAAGAAGAACCTGACGGCTCTCCTCGCCTTTCATCGCGGCAGAATGAAGAAAGCGAACAACTTTTTCTAGTGGTCGCTCCATACCGAAGAACTGATCAGAGAAATAATCATATGTCTTTACATTTTCTCCGTTGAAAAGCTTGTTACAACGACCATCTGTCTCATCTAGGACCGTAACCCCATGAGACGTGATCTTATCGTGTAGCCTTCTGTGAGCAAGAGCGGGGATCCCCCTATCTTTCTCGATTAGTTGTAGGTAATCTTCCAAGTACCCGGAGAACTTTTCTCTTTTTTTACTCTCACGGTGTTCTCTAACCGATTCGAGAAATTTACTTGTTGTGGTCATGCTAAAACTCCCATGTTAAAACTCCCATACTTCTTCTTCAACAATTGTGAATAACTTCACTTCATCACGCCAAAGGTCTTTAATATGCTTAAATACTTTGCGCGCATAATTCATTTCTAAATCTCTTCCGTCGTGTTCGTGTATGAGAGATAACATATTATTCTTCCCAACATTGTCCACATAGACGACTGGTATTCTATTGAGACCTACATTCGTGATCATCGCGTCACGAACACTCTCCCAACCTTCATCGTCTGATATATCATCTACTATACTAGATTGCTGCTTCTTATTATAGGAATGAGAGAAATAATTGTGCTCTCTCATAAAGTCTTCATCAGTATAGAATCTTAAAAATGTAATATCATTATGAACTTCACGAATGGTCATCGCTTCTTCAAAACCTTTTTCTTCAATAATCTTCTGGAATAGAGTGTATCCCAAGTGATATGGATTGATTTGTCCAAGGTGAGGACGTATAACTTGGTTATGAAGTTTAACAAACGGCAAATAAAGACTATCAGGAAGATTTAACTCATTGATAATCTTTTGGTGAATGGTGCAAGCCCAACCTTCATTCATAATCTTTGTTAGTGCCTGAGGAATAAAGTATTTTGATGACTCCTCAACGATAAGAATAAGGTTTCTCTCCCATTCTTCAAGGTTCTTGCTATGCTCGGCAATAAAACGAAGCAGATTATACTCTGGCTGTATTGGAACTTTTGTGAGATCTGGGTTGTAGTAAGCATCCTCAGTCATTTTATCTTTTTCAATCTCGATAAGTTCTTTACGAGACTTGTATTTTATGCCTGGGTATCTTGGAACCTGATATTTGATTGAGTGAGCAGCATCTAAGATTGCCTCTACCTTCTCAATACCGATTGATGGGTCCTCAATCAACTGCCGAACGTATTTTGCTGCTGACTTAAAGCTTACAATAATATTTTCAGGATCTGTATGAGTAAACATTCTGTTTTGCTTGAAGAAATCAGAGTGACCAACACAGTGAGCCATAGTTAAAATGTGAATATTAAGAGCATTCTCTCTCATCAAGTAGGCTATGGACGGATTTGAGTTGATAATCATCTCATATGGTAGTCCAGTCTGTCCCATATTGTAAAGTGTATGTGTTCTTTCGTATTCTTTTCCGTAAGACCAGTGCCGATAGTGTGTTGGAAGACCTGTGTAAGCCATCGCTCCCAACATTTCAGCATAATCAATAATCTCATAATCAATTGGAAACCAATCTAAGCCAAATTCTCTTCCTACTTGGCAGATTTTGTCGTCCCAACTTTGCAGATCCGCAACAGTCCAGTCACTCATATTATTTACTCCCACCAAAAAGTGATTTAAACGCCATCCAGATATGATCTGTCTCGCCAATCATCACTCTTTTAAACTTTTTATCAATAACAGGCTTAAGTTTTACCCATAAGTTGTCTAGTTCTTCGTTCTTCCAAGCCGAAAAGTTGGCCCAAGGGCTGCTTTTAAAGCTATCATCTTCCAAAGACTTGTCGTCTAGTCCTTCATAGTTCTCATTGATCTCGCAATAAGCCGTTAACTGACTAACATCTTTGATTTCTCTGAACAAATCTATACATTTTTCATTGTCTGATGCCCAGTTTTCACCATCTCCACAGTAAAATGTGTAAATGTTCCAAGCATTTGGATGATATTCCTTCTCAATAATGTCCATTTGCATTTTTAGAGCGCTGGAAATGATTGTTCCACCATATGTTCCAACTTTAAAGAAGTCATCTTCGTTTACGCGCTCCGCATATGTCGAGTGCGAGATGAAAACAACCTCAACTTTCTCATATCTGTGGTTCAAAAACTGATACAGAAGGAAAAAGAAGGATCTTGCTAAGAACTTTCGTGCCGTGGACATTGATCCAGACACATCCATCAAGAAAAAGATTACAGCAGAGGAGTTTTCCTTTGCTTTTGGCTTGATGTGGTGGTATTTTAGGTCATCTTTGTGAAAAGGAAAGCGCTCATCTGATTCTGGATCGTATGTTCCAACTTTTTCGGCCACTTTCTGGCGTCGAATCTTTCTTTTCAGCGTTTCTTTCTTTGAAAGTCGCGGTCTAATGCCTTGAAAACGATATCCTTTTCGCTTTACTGTCTCTTGGGTAATAAAACGAAACTGCTTCTTCTCTAAATCGGGAAGTTCAAGGTCTGAGAATAGATATTCGGCCAACTCTTCAAGAGAAACCTCTACATCGTAATATTGCTCGCCTTTTTTGTCGGATGCCTTACCTGTTCCTTGGGCAGAACCTTGCTTGGCTCTCTGTTTACCGACTTTTTGCCCTCTTTTGACTTGATGATCGCCACCAGAGCCAACAGTTTTGTTTTCCTTTCCAGATCCATACACAAAACGGTATTCTTTTAGTCCCCTAACAGGAACTCTGATCTTTTTCTTTCCATTTTGACCAATGATTGATTCTTCGGCCACCACATCTTTGATAGATTCTTTGATAGCCTTTTCAATCTTCTTTTTATGCCGTGTTCGGTCACTAGCGGCGCGGTCTACAATAGACTCATGTTTACGAAATACACTCATATCCTAAATACTTTACAGTCCGCTCTAAAAACATTTTAGTTTTGTTGATGTAGACAGTATAATACATTTATGTATA
>Ga0098056_1000172_pt1 | contig 25231 bp, 23 predicted proteins | sample 17BtaG_FD_92583 | JGI IMG/M metagenome (GOLD analysis project Ga0098056, IMG submission 92583) | Marine viral communities from the Subarctic Pacific Ocean - 17B_ETSP_OMZ_AT15314_CsCl metaG | ecosystem: Environmental > Aquatic > Marine > Oceanic | place: Subarctic Pacific Ocean | collected...
CCCATTACATCATCACCTTTCCAATAAACATCTCTCACAATATGTGATGTGTTCTTTAGTTCTACAACTGATGACTCTGGGTGGTCTAGCTCTCCATATGCTCTGTTCTCTTTGATTTCCCTACCCATATACTTTTTTACTTCTCTTCTGAGAATTTCAGTTGGATAGATTCTACCATTTTGGTTTTCAGCTTCTGCCCTTTGGAGTACACCCTCAACAATCAACCTACCATTGTTTTCTTTCAATGATTCATTGATTTGAGTTTTACTCATTTTAAAGGGTATAGTATCAATCAGTAATTTGCTCATTAGTTGTCCCAAACTTTACGTTTCTTATACAAGTCAAACATAATTTGTGCTACCTCATATCTAATAAGTAGACGAATATCTTCCAAATCCTTATTTGTAAGGTCTTCGTTCAACACTTTTTTATGTTTTTTCTTTAAACTCATGCACTTAACTCTTTAAGCTTTCTAGCTACTGATAACATTCTTTCAGAAATCTTTCCAAACCTCTTTTGTGTAGACTTCCAATATTGCCCACTATGAACATCGGCTTCTGTTTTTAATTTTGTGTTCTGATTTACAATTCTTTCTAATCGAAACATCATACTATTAATCTCTTTGATAGAGTCATTGATTTTTTGATGTTGTTTTCTACTACCATCACCTTTATACTCTTTATATGAGATTTCATTAATCTGCTTTTCTAATTTCTTTTCCAATGACTCTAATTTTTTAGTGTTCACTTTTTTCTCCTTAGATTTTTTGTATCCTAACACCTCAATGTGGTCTGTATCCAAATCATCTTCGTCTTCACTCTTTGAAAATGCGTGAGGTGTCTTTGGTGGGCCTTCTCCTCCATCTAAATTAGCAGTTACATTTGCCTCTTCTAACTCTTCAAACTTATCTTCGATTTCTTTAATCAAACTTTTCATTTAAAGACCCTCTTTAACTCATCATGCAACTCATAATATCTGAGAAGTGATAGTACTTGTGATTCGGTTATAACTTTCGATGATTTTAATTTGGATGCCAATGAAATTACCTCATTTACTTTGATTTTAGTAACCTTATCAGCAATTTTGATAGACTTTAGTGATTTTTGGAGTTGATTGGTTTCCCTAACAACAAATTTCTTCAATTTTTCAGAATTATCGACAGAATTGATGTATTCTTTAAGGATACCCCTCTGTTTGTCTGATAAATTTGTATATTTGTCGTTAAAGTTGTCAACTAACATCTTCCAAGCCAATAATCTGACCTCTTTAGGTTGTTTTGAGTAATCTTCGTTGATAGTACTCAAAACTTTATCAGAATTTTGTGAGTTTCCAGTCAAATGTTCCATCAAAGTTGACTTACACTCAACATATTGTTTAGGATTGTCCGAATTTGTGTATTCGAACAACTTATATATCGATGCATTCTCTTTGTAGTTACTTACTCTGTACTTAAAAAAGTCTTCCAACACAAAATTCTTCTTAATGTCTTTGATTAAGTTGTACTTTTGTTTGTTTAAGGTAGTTTCAGTAAGTTTACCCCTCTCATTGAGTATAATGTTGATGAATTCACCTGCTTTATACTCTGAATCAAATGATTCTTTGATGGCAGATTGGTACAATTTCAATTCTTTAGCCAATTCGGTTCTCTTTCCGAAGTGTTCTTTGATAATTACGGTCGCCATTGAATCTTTATTGTTCAATGTATCAGTCGCAATTTGTCTTACCAACAATTCGAACAGAATGCCTGTGTTTTTGTACTTACTATGCTTAATATTTTTCATTACTTCCTTACATTTTCAGTAAAGTAACCTATATATTTGTTAATAAATATCTCAATTATCAGAATTCAATATATTTTTTTCATCCAATAGCGATGGTTCGTTAATAGAATCATCTGTTTTGAGTGATTCAATGATTATCTTTTTACTTTTTACCTTTGATTTCATTTTTGATAACATTGTATCGGTTACTTCTTTGTTTACAACTTCATTTGCATTATAGGAATGACTTATGGAATCTGATTTGATGTCAATTCCTTTGTTTCCTAATGGATCTCTACCAAATGGTGACTTATCTTTACCATAAGTTCCACCCTCTTTGGGTCGTCCTGCTCCTTCGAAACCACCTTCAGGTGAACCACCTTCGTTTTCACCAAATGGGTTACCACCACCTCCACCGCCATCACCTTCTTGTTGTGATAATGCGGCTAAGTCATGTGGAGTTCCAAATGATTCACCAGTTTTGGTTGGGTCGTTACCTTCAGATTCGATTTGTTCGTGTCTGAACTGAAGTTTCAAGTCGTTGATGACTTTGTATTGTTCCATCTTCCACTCATCTTCACTCATATTGAAGATATTCTTATACATCCACTCTTGAGATAACATCTTTAAGTCTTTCATATCACTAACAAGACTAACCTTTTCACTCCATAGGTTTGCTTTCTCTTGCTCATAGATAATCGATGGTGTAGTCAACTCTAATTCGAAGTTTACTAATTCATCGTCCTCATATCCTTGAGCGTATAGGTGTACGATTGCTATTTTAGTCAATTCAGAAAGAACAATCTTTTGGATTCTCTCTACTGACCTAGCAAATCTGATGTCTTCTTGTGCAAGAGTTGCCTTACCTTCAACACCCTCTTCATATCCAATAAATGCTTTTGGAACTTTGAGTGCTGCCATCATTCTGTTCTTTAGATATTCGATATCATCGATACCACCGAACTCCATACCACTTAGGGAATCGATTTCAGTACCACTCTGACCACCTCTAACAGGTAGGTAGTAATCCTCCAACATATTCTGAAGATTGAATTTGAGGTTGTACTCACCTGTTGACTCATCTACATAAGGAACTTTCTTCATTTGGTCGATGATGTTCTGCATATAGGTATCAACTTCAGCGGGTGGTATGTTACCAATATCAATCTTAAAGATTCTCTTTTCGGGTGCTCTCATAATCCTATGAATCATCATAGCATCTTCCATCAAAATCAACTGCTTCCAAGTCTTTCTTGCACCTTCTAAAAGTGAACGACCATAAGGTAGGAAGTTTGTATCAGTTAATAATCTAAAATGTGCTACTTGGAATGAGTCTAAGAATTTTGTATTGTTTCTCTGTGAGATTGCGTTTGTGTTTTGTTCTTCGACCTCAAATCTTACTGAGTATGGGTTGTCCAAATCGTATCCCTCCTCTCTTCTAGTTTCATATGTAGATAATGGTTGTGCGTTTACAACACCTAACTCATCATCAATGTCTAAATAAAGGTAGTAGTCACCATATTTGTTCATACCCCTTACCCAAGACCAAAGGTTGAATTCTATGTTCAATACATCGTAGAATAAGTTATGTAGGGTCTTCTTTAATTTCTCATCAGATGAGTTGATTCTGAGTACATCACCCATATCATTTTTAAGTGTACACTCATCCGAATAGATATCCAACACAGAAGAGATAATGGAATCTTTATCCATTGCTTCATAATCAGTATACAACTCTAACTTATTAGAATGGTAATTGAATCTTTCGTTGTATGTCTGCCAATTCTTTCTTGAATTAGAGCCATGCAATCTACCATATCTATCATAATATGCAGAACCTCTTCTGTTACCATCACCCTGTAGTCTTGATGAATCGACTACCTTTAATTTATTTTTACCGACTCTTCTAACAACTACTTGAGTTGAGAATAATCGTCTTAGCCTACCAAATAATGAAGTATCTGCCATAATAGTTTGTTTTTGTTACATACCCCTACAAAGTATAAATATTGAAAAAAATAGATTTACAATAACCAAGAAAGGTCTTCGTCACCTCTACCAGTTTTCATCCTCCAACTATCCTTTGCTTGTTGTGGGGTGGTTTTAAATACACCTGTGTTTTTAGAGGTTAATGATAGTGCTCGTCTATTCAATTCAATACCCTGCTGACGAAGTTTTAATGCAGTATCTCTTACCCATAGAGATGTTGAAAACGATATAACCAAATCATCGTTGTATCCCTGTTGTGCTTCTGCTCTACTTCCATTCCATATGAATGTAAACAACTCATCAATGAGTCTTTTAGAACGGATGATGGGTACTCGTTCTCTCGTATAGGTATCTAACTTTGATATCACCAATGGTCTTGTTCTACTTGTCATTGAGAATCCTGGCACCATCTGAGATTTGTCTTTTAAGTCGTATGCTTTCTGTAAGTGTATGTCTTCGTCTACATATCCGAACTCTTTGTAGGAGTAGTATAGATTTTTGTAGTTTCTGTCTATTGCTTCTTGGATTACAGCCCAACCAATGTTTGCGTTTTCAATCACTAACAGAGCATCATTCCATTCGGTTGCCACATTGACCAACATATTACCATAATGTTTGGTTTCAATCTTACCTTTATACTCTGCTACTTGTTCAACATTCTCAACATCGATTACATGAAATGCTGAGTAGTCAGCACCATCACCTCTAGCTACATCCGCTACAACAATATAGTCTTTTGTATAATTTGGGTGTTGCCACATCCAATAGTTTCCATCAAATCCACCAGTTGCTATAGGTTCTTGTACATGAGTTTCCTCATACCACTTTAGTAACTGACCATCGACTACGGTGTAACCAGATGATATGAAGTCACAATCACATTCTTGTGCTGCCATCTTCTCACCCAACAACTGAGTCTGTTCTTTTCTCCACTTTTCGTTTCTTTCAGGATGTACACTCCAATGTAGTTTGATTGGATTCCAACCATCGCCTTCTTCTCCCTTCAACCAAGTTTTATGGAAGAAATTGCCAACACCATTTGGAGTTGATAATACGATAGCCTTTCCACCAGTTGAGAGTGTTGATTGTGCAGCTGCCCATATCTCATCAATACCTTTGATGAATCCCGCCTCATCGATAATCAACATTGATAAGGCTTCAGAACGACCTGCATCACCACTTGCTGATGTTGCTTTGATTGTCGAACCATTCTTTAGTCGTAAAGATAGTTTATTATCTTCTTCAGTATCACCTCTCAACCAACTTGGTAGGTTTTCATGCATATACCTAACTTTAGTAACCAAGTTTTTGGCTACTTCTTGTTTTGTTGCAATAACCAACACATTTTTATCTTCGTGGAATAACATCAACCACAAAGAATATCCAGCTGAAAGGGTTGAGATTCCTAACTGACGAGATTTTAGGATAACATTGAAACGATGTTTGTTGAACTCATCCATAACATCTTCTTGGAACTCAAATAAGTTAAAAAGAATCTTACCTCTCTTTGGATGCTGGATGTAACAATACTTTTTGAAGAAGTATACTGGGTCTTTAGCACATTGTATGTACTCTTCACTAATAAGTTCTTTTATAGATTTAGCCATAGGAACTTCTTCGTTTCTAGTTTCCACAAAACTCTACCCGAAAAGGTTGTGTTGAGTTGATTATCCAACCCAACTCCCAATCCGTAAGACAATCCTTTGTTAGAACGATATAAAGCTTCCAATCCTAAATAATTACTACCTACACCGCCACCCAAATAGAACTCATTTGGATTTAGAATCTCAGTTCTATCGACCGTTATGGTTCTTTGTAAGATGTTAGGGTGAACTACTCTACTATGAATCTTATTTTCTGTAATAGTGTCCTCCACTACTATAGTTCCTAATGTATCCAACCCTAAAGTGTCACTATAGTAATATTTTGCGAAGTAGTCATCAAGTATTGCTGATGTATCTACATTAACATCTACCGTATCCCAGTTGGTTCTCCATCTGGTCTTCCATTTTGGTTGGTAAACGATACTATCTACTTTGATGGTATCCCATTTTGTAATTTTGCTTTCAATAATGATTGGGTCTGGTGGTGATTGTATAAAGAACTTATACAATGCCAGAAATAACAAAACCACAATTAGTATGTTCTTTATATCTCTAAAGAATCTGTTCATTATTTTTTGTGGTACAACTGATATACTTTGTTTACCAAATTAGTCTTTGTGAGAGATGAGTCAAAGTCAGTATCAAAATCAGATTTCGCTAATTTAATCAACTCCCCCTTCTTCATAACTCTCAAAGAACTCTTTGTTACCTTTTTCTTTTTGGTAACTACCTTTGGTTTTGGTTCTTCAATAGTAAGTTTGGCCTCTTTTTGACCTCTGTTCATTGCGATGATAATAATCGCTATAGTAGCGATAACGGCTACCGTTGAAATAACTAATGTTGTTGTCATAATATTCATTTTATTGTTTATCAGTAATAAATATGTAAAAATAATTACACATTACCATTTTCTACAAGACCAATATCTTGCTTTCCATCTTGGGCCTGGCGAATCACAATTCATTCTTGACCTAAATGACTTACGAGCGCCCGGATTATCTTTTTTGATGGTCATTCCTTTCTGTCCAAAGTTTACCTTTACAACATTACCTTTGTCGTTCTTTACATACACTTTGAATTTCTTAACATCACCTTGCATAATCTTACCAAGCTTTACATCTCTACCTTGATACTCTGCTTCGTTGATGTCAGCTTTATATTCTTTGATAAAGTTCTGAAAGTCTTTCATCTCTTCGATTGTTTCCACATCGTATTCATCAACTACTTCGTTTTTAGACTTATCTATATACTTCCATGGGGCTTTTTTGGTACGGTTAATATCATATCTCTTACCATATCCTAAATATTTAAAACGATTATACCAAATATCTAGTAAAATTGAATCAATCTGCCATAACGGAATGGTATCGGGAAACATATCTGCAAGTTCATAACTATTTAGCTCGCCCTTACTTTTTATCTTTTTAATTATAGATTTTAAATCAAGATTCCCCCATATAGCAGCTCGCTGATTGATATCTTTGGTCGAATTCTTTCGTTGTTTTGAATTCTCTTTAGCGGCAGCAATTAATGATTTAATAACGTGATTTGCATCGTATTTTCTCTTCCGCTCGCGGTCTTTTACTTTCTTGGCGTACTCATCCCTTTCGTTTACAGACTCATCTTTCTCATCTGAACTTTTTCCAAATGTTTTGTGAACTAACTTATCAAGCTTAGTATGAAACTCATCTTCTGCAGCTGCGGTTGCTTCGTTCTTTTGTTTGTGTAGTTTAATAGCCTCTACTGGGTCTAAAAGAAGGTCATCTTCAATCATCTTCATAATTTCTTTTTTATGCTTTTTGAAATATGCTTTATCTTCTGATGATACTTTAGCTTCGTTTACTGATTCTTTGAATAGTTTCTCTGCATCTTTGGTGTCTTTTAATTTTACCCAATCTCCATTTTTTACCAATTTTTTAAATTGATTGACACTAACTCCATAATTAATATTATCTTTAGATTGGACAGTTATCATATTACCATCTACACCAGTCACCATAAGTATAGTATCTTTCAAGTTATCACGAAAGTAACTATACAATATTTTTAGAGGAGCTCTTCTAGCTTCGTTTACTGATTCTTTCTTTTTAGTTCTCCAACCACCACCTGCTGCTTTGTATTGTTTTGCAGCCCATGCGTTTGCGTAAGCTGATGGATATACATCAAATTTCTTTTTGGCTTGTGATTTGTAGTAAGACCACTTTGATGGATTAGTTGGAACATTCTCTTCAGTAAGTTCCAACACTCTTTCTTCTAACCCTTTTTCTTTTACGACTTTTTCGATTGTGTCAACGTGACCTTGGATATAGTTGTGTTCTTCTTCCAACCCCATCATCTCTGCCAACTTCATAATGTTTTTAGCCAAATTCTTAGCTACCATTACATAATCTTTTTCAGGATTGTACCCATCTCTCTGAATATGTTTTTCAACAAAGTAGAGTGCATCTTGCAACATAGCACTTCTTTGTGCCATACCCATATCTACACCTTTTGATTCAATGTCTTTGTATAATGAGATTGCACCTGGACATACATGAAAGTATTTGGTTTGGTATTCACCAACTTTTATCTCATTTGAACCACCCTCATCTTCCATTACCTCACTCATAAACTGAGATACAAATTCATTGTAGAATGATTCGTTAAGTTGTTTATCACTTGACTTCATAGTGTTTTCCTTTAATCCTTTAAAATAATTATGTAGTTTTATGTTTTCTTCTTCTGCTTCTTGTTGTACAACATCAAAGTTTGGAACGATGATATAAGATGGTTTTGATGATTTACCAACCAATATAACTTCAGATTCTACATTTGCACTAAGTAAGTTACTAAATATAGGATTCATAATCATATTTGGATGTGTATCTTTGAATACCAAAATAACAGGAACTAAAGTATCTCCTTTTCCTTGTAACGACTTTAGTATGTTTCGTTCCCACATTCCCTTTATTCCTCTCCATGCATAATCCAATGCAAAATTTAGAGCCAAATCTGCTGTAGGGGTTACTGATGTAAATCCTTTAGATGATTTAGGTTTCCATACATATGATGATTTTGTTTGTATTGCGCCATCGAAGTCCAACCCATCATATTTCTTCCACCCACCTAATTTAATTAGATGTGATAGTGGAAGTAATGTGCCTCTGAAGAAATCATTGTTTTCGTATTCACTCCGACCCATTGTTGGGTTCAGTACATTAGGAAATTTACTCTTTAATTTGAGTAGTTCACCAAACATCTTTGTTAGTTCTGCTGGTGACTTTTCATCATCATACCATTTTTTTAATAAAGTTAATGCTTTGTTTTCATCATCAGTATTAGGTTCGTCATTTGGAATAAGCTTTTTCCAATTCGGATTATATCTACGATCGGGTAGATTTTGTCCGAAGAGTTCTTTGCCATAATCTAATTCTGATATGGGTGATTTCATTTTAGTTTATGTAAGATGTAAGTTCGAAAGATCCACCTGGCATACCATACAATGAAATTTGTAACATCTTTCTTTGTGGTTTACCATTTTTCAATAACCCAATTGTGAATGAATGTGTCTTACCTTTACCTGGTCGTAAACGATTATAACTACCACCCATTGCTATTTTAGACTGCCAATCATCTTCATCAATTTCGAATCCTCTCTTCTCAGCCATCTCTCTTGCTGCGTCTGCTGCGGCTGATGCTGTTTTATAATAATCATCTGCTTCGTTTAGTTGTGATTTAACATTTTTAATCTGCTCCATCATCAACTTTCTGTTGTTTTCAATATTTGCCATTATAGTCCTTACTTTAATTTTTTAGAAATAGAATATAAATCTAATTTAAATCCGTATCCAGTACCTTGATATCCATAATCAACATCAATTGGTAGTTTTAATTTATTCTCAATTGCTTTTCCAATAATGGCACCAATGGTTTGGTCGTTTCCACCTCTGTTAACAATTGCGGTTTGTAATTCATCTAAATCCTTTGATGATTTTGCCATTGCTGTAAAGTGGATATCACCTCTACCTGGTCCGATTTGGAAATCTACCGAATACTTTTGTCCACCTGATTTAATATCGATTTTCATCTTATGCTCCTGTTTTCGAATTAGTAGGTGCTTTACCTTTACTTCTGTTACCACCCTTTTTAGAATCACCACTTTTCTTTTGTGCAGCTCTTTTTCTCCTTACGAATGCGGCTCTACCCTTTGGCCCTAACTTATTAGCTTTTTCTTGTGATAGACATGCGGCGTATGCACCACCTTCTTTACCATCACCACACTTACCTAACTTCTGACCATCAGAACCATATCTGTCCCATCCTCCACCAGATGAAGTACCAGTCTTTCCTTTACCGAACCACTTACGAAGGTCTTCATTCATCAAATTGTCATTGGTAAGAATCTCATATACATCTGATTTGACATACTCTAATGCCAAAAACTCTTCTACACCATCATTGATGTAGTCTTCATACATTGATTGTATGTCTTCTCTGATGCTATTCATCTTTCTTACCCCAAATTTTATCTGCCGATGCTAATCCCAATGCACCAAAGGCAAGTGCTGCGACTGCTTGGATTAGGGTTGGTGCTGGTGCAATGTGTTGTTCTGTAAATTGATTGGCAAATAGAGTTATACATAGTGATAATCCAGCTACAATGCCAATAAACCTTTTAGATGAGGGAGTACCCTTCTCATCCTTTAATAGACCTGAAAACCAACTAAACAGTTTCTTCATTTTCTTCTCCTTTGAGTTTATTTATGAAGTTTTCTTTGAACTTCGTAAACCCATCGTCAATTCTTTTTTCAATTTCTTCTTCAGATAACCCATCCCACTCTTCTATAGAACCATCCTCATTAATGAATGATGCTTTTATGGTTGATTTTAGAACTTCTTTTTCTACCTCTGCCTCTTTTAACCAAGCTTCGGCATTACTTAACAATTTCTTCCTCTCGTATTCTTGATATTCATTTTTTAGTTTGAGGTCATGTTCCATTTCTGTAACACATCCCAAACACATACCATGATACGACTTCATTTTCAAATCTGCAGATCCTGGCTCTGTACAATCACATACCTCTTTCCTACAATTTGGAAACGATTTCAACTCTTCTCTGAGTTTGGCTAGTTTCCCTACCTTTACTTTGTAACCTTTTCGTTGTTCCCATTTCTGACCACTATCATCAGTCCAAACTTCTCCAACTTTTCGTCTTACAACTTCGTTTGTATCAAAATCAACAGTCTTTTTGGTTTGGGTTTTGTGTTTACCCTCCAACATTTCGCTAACTGCTTTGATATTCTTTAATTTGCCCATAACTTATTGTTTAGTATAAATATACTTAAAAGTACATTAACCCTAAAATTTGATTCAATGATGCAAATGCACCTGTGAGTTTGTAGGTGTTCCCTTTGTACACAAATACGATACCTTCGTTTGGTACAATCTTATCTTTACCACCCACAACTGATAATCTTTCCAATTCCATTCTCAGTTTTTCAATCTTTTTAGGGTCACCACTCTTCTGTACATCTTTGATTGTGGTATCCAATCTCTTTTTCATATCTCTGATTGCTTTATCAGGATTTACAGTGATTACAGAACTCATAAATGATAGAACTTCTGCACCTACACCCAAGAAAATGTCTTCGAACTTTCTAAGATTGTCTTTAGCCATCTTAGAGTGGTCTTGTTTATCTGTTTTCTTTGCCCAATCCAATACATCTGAATCTGTGATGTTCTTTTTATCCAATCTAAACCCTTTGTCAAAGAATGCCCATCTCTTTACCAATCCCATCTTTGCTTTATTGTCTAATTGTGATGGTGAGTTTTTCTCAATCCAATCTTCCCACCAAGCTTGATGGTAATCTCCAACTCCATCTGAGTCTTTCAGTTTAAATTCACTCTGAATCTTTTTCAGTTGACCCTCAAACTTACTTTGTAGGGATGAGAGATTTTTATTCTTTGGTAATTCGGTTACAGGTGGGCCTTGAATGGTGTAATTACTTTGAACATCTTTGTTGATTTGTTTAATCATACCAGCCAACATTCTAGCTGAAGATGTATCTGCACCAATTGCTTTACCATTCTCATCATAGTCCATTGTTCCGTGGAATATTAGGAGTGGTTGTCCATAAGGAATCACATTTACTGATGTTGGATAGATAACTTCTAAGTTCATAAATGAAGAACCTTGTTTGAATACCTTATCTCTTTGTACTTTAGACAACCCTTTGATTGCATCTGATAAATCTTTCATAGCAAAGTTGTATGCATCTGTCAAGCCACCTCTTCCTTGGAATTTAGATGCCACCCCACTAATGTCTAATGCATTTTCACCACTATTTTTTAGGTGTCCTTTGTTTCTGGCAGCGATTAACCCTCTGTCATCTCTCCAACTAATGGCGAGTGCTTGTCCATCCGTTTTCTCTCTTGCGAATTCTAAGTTACCATTGAGTGCATTTCTGATAATAGTTTTTAAATCTCCAAATGTAAGATTCATTTCAACATCAAATGGGTGATTCATATGACCGTATGCACCGCCTTCATTGATAAATGACTCTGATACTTTTACATTTGGCCTACCAAATATAGTTTCTGTAATTTCTTTACCATTTGCTAATTTACGTGTATATTTACCAGCATCACCTATCATTTTCAAATCTGCATTTGGAAATATTGATTGTGCTACTTTTTCTGAGGAAATGTATGGTACTTTTAACCTATATAATACTTTTTCTAATGCTCCAGATGCCTCTATCCAATACCCTTGTTTAATTAAAAGTTTTGCTAAGTACCCTAATAATTCTCTTTTAGATACAACATCACCATCATGTCCAATACCTTGAATTTTAATACCATTTGGTGATTTTCTAGCAAAAATTACGGCATCAGCTTCTGTATCACCATCATCCAAGTCAATAGCGTACCAATAGGTACTATAGTTAAAATCTGATTTGGTATTTACAAATGAACCATCATCGGTATTTTTATATGCGTTTTGTATCAATTTGATAATATTATCAGATACTTTCTTAATTGTCTTTGTTTTAAATCTATACCATCTATTAGCATTTTTTGCAAGTGCATCATAAAACTTAACATTATCTTCATTTAAAACACCTTCAGTTAATCTATCATCTGGTGATAATTCTTTTGTTGGTGCTTCTTTAGTATCATCAATACCCTCTTCTGCATCTAAGAAATCAATTAATTTATATCCAACTGCAGTAGCCACATTACGGATATGGTCTGCCCAAATTTTATATGCTTCATTACCTTTGAAATCCATATATCGTTGTGATTGTGCATCTAATCCATCAACACCTGATGGGAAGTATGATACAGGATATTTGTCTTCGATACTTCTTGCATCGTCTGCATAAATTGAGTCTTCGTCCGTTCCTAAAATATAATCAACAACCTCCCAACCTAATGCTTCTGCTGCGTCATCACCAACTTTTTTATATGTCTTTGAGTTACCATAGGTAAATCCTGGCCCATCATCAACACCTTGTGAGTTACCACCGATTGATACTTTAGTAGAAGATGATTCATTTATCAAATCTACCATATCAAATGTAGATAAGAACCTCTCCATCTTACCATAGATTTTTGTTAATCTATCAGTTATGAATTTGAAAATCTTTGGGTCGAACTTACCATTGTATACTTGCTTAAATCCTGCTTTCTTTTGGTCTTCAGTTCCTTTTGATAGTAACTCTCTTGCTTTAGTTCCACTCATTCCACCTCCGCCAGATGGAGTTACATATACATAGCCCTTTTCGTCATACCCCTTTTCAATTTTGTCAGGATGGTATGGTTCAAAGTATTTACCTTTTAATCTGTATCTGTCTTTCTCACCAACAACTGTTACGAACGCAGTTGTGTCTTTGTCGAACTTACCAATGATTTCTTTGGGAGCGTATGGATTTTTGATTTGTACGATTTTGTTTGATGGAATACCAAACATCTTCATCATAATCATTTTCTTTTCTTTGAATTTGAATGGTGACTTAATCTTATCGGTTTTGTCTGATGTTCCAATATAGACATTATCTTTTCCAAATCGTTTTACCAAATGTTGGTATGAGTCATAGTGACCTCTGTGAAATGGTTGGAATCTACCTGCGTAGACTACCACTTCTTTTTTGATGTCTTCGGTTAAGATTCCCTTAACCCATTGTTTTATTATTTCTCCCATAATAATAAGTATCTTATTTTAGTGTTTTACCCACCCAATTCCGATGGTAGTTGTGGAGCTGTATCTGAATATTTAGATGAGAAGTCAGCTCCATAAGTTCGTGTTGAGATAATAGAAATGTTTTTGACTTTTGTTGTGTTACCAACTGTTGCTGTTCCGCTATTTAGAAGTTTAACTATTATTTTACATAGTCTACCTTGCAATTCAGTTGGGATGTCCACTATATAGTCCGTATGTTCTGGACTATATGTAAATTCACCTGAATCTACGTTACTAGGGACAGCTGCCGATTTGAGAAATACTTCAGAATCAAAATCATCGTATTTTCCAGAACCAGTTTGTGCACCTTGAATATAAAAACTAGTTGTACCAGTATGAGTAGCTGTTGAAATAACTTTCATACTAAGAGAAATACCCAAATTAGTTTCAAGTGGTAATAGTGTTACAATATAACTAACCACTTCTGTGAGTGTCGTACTGTTATCTAAAGTATACTCTGTAGAATCACTAACCAACTGCCTACCTATGTTTCTTCCATCTACAGCACCATTGGTTGAATCAAAAAGTGTATAGGTTGTATCACCAACTCTTTGTTGTATAAAAAGGTTACCACCTTGGAATACGAATGGGTCGGTTGTTGATTCAGTTCTTGATATCTCACCAATAGAGTTTAGGTATTGTAACTTTATCAATCTTGCATCTCTCAAATGTTCTGATGGAACAGGCACTTTGATAGTAAACGATGAACTATATGGTACGGTTACTTCGTTTAGTAATTCATATTCTCCTGGCAATCCATCCGATTTGATTAATACTTTTATTTTGTCAACAACACCAATTGCAGGGTCTACATTCGATAATGTAATATTTGCAAATGACCTTTCGTTTCCAGTTGAGGTGTTTGAACCTGTTTGAAAATATGAAATGGAATAGTCAGATGAATCTATATTTGTAAATGTATGTAACAACCCATCTCTGTTATCAAAAGTGGTTGTGAATGGAGATTCTAATACTGCAGTTGTACTATCAATTAACCTTACGATCGATGATGTGTAAGATGTTATATCTGTCGGATTACTTATAGAAGTTTGTGGTGTAGCAGGATTTGTAAAATTATCCAATTGTAAGTCATAACCAATCATTTCATTGTTAAACTCTGTACCATCGGATATCTTAACAATCGGAGTACTTCCTTTGTATATGTAACTTGCCTGATTTCCAGTTTCAGTTGTTAGACTTAGTGAACGACCACTCTGAGATTGAGATACATATGACTCAATACTTTCTGAAACAACAATTGTTGGTTTTAAATCACTTCTAAATATTACAGGTGATGTGTTTGTTCGGTTTCTGTCTACATTTACAACAGTACTCCATCTAACATTTGGTTTGTTTCTAAATCTGTCAGGAACTACTCTACCACTATCATCAACTTTTGTTGTACCAACCAATGTGATTGTTGCATCCCCATTAGCAGTATTATCATCACCTTTGTCGTGGTAAATCCAAATAGAGATTACCCTACTCTTATCTTCTTCTATGTATTCAGGAATCTCAAAATATATCGCATTACCATTAGAATCTCTAACATCAATGTATATTTGAGAATTATCTTCTAAATTAGTAGGATGTGCAGATATCCTTAGTAAATTCTTACCTTTTTGTAAGACTTGAGGAACATCTGCTACTCTAAAGTAGTTTGGAGATGTGGTTGAGGTATCCTCAATGTACACATCCAACTTCGATAAATTATCTCTCTTTGCTTTCTTAAAAACTAAAGACATCTACACTCCATACATTATTGTTGATTATAAATATCTGATAGATGAAAATCCACCTATCTTTGTAATATCTATAATCTGGTCAACCATATCCCTCGTCTTATCAATGTGTGATATCGTCACCAAGAAATCAAATTGTGTTTTCAAATAATCAAACAATAAATACAATGAATTGAAGTTATCACTATCTAATGAACCGAATCCCTCATCGATTGCTATGAAGTTTGGTCGTGGTAAATTAGATACATTGATAAGGGCAGTTCTGATTGCTACTGATGATATGAATTTCTCCATACCACTCGTAAGTTCTACAGGCCAATACTCATCTTCACCATATGCAATATAACAATTAATGTTCTTACCATCAGTATTCAATAAGATTTGGAAATCCACCAATGGTTGTAGGATATTGTTGATTTCAACCTCTAACTTTGGAAGAACATCTGATATAAGTTCGTATGGGACACCATCTCTTTTTACACATTGTAGGTAGTAGCTGTATCCTTCATACTTTCGTTCCATATTCTCCAACTTAGTTATGGATTCATTGACAGTTTGTATTGTGTTTTCTGATATTTTAATGTCACCACTAATATCAATTACTCTCTCATTTGTTTCTAATATAGACTCTTCAACTTTTTCTAAATTTTGTTTGTGTATATCAATTTCTTTTTGTATCTTTATATTATGCTCTACCGATTCTTTTTGCTGAATTGATTTTTGGATATCAGTTTGTACCGATTGGATTTTGTTTTCCAAATCAACCAATTCCAAAGTGCATGATTTATTTTGTAATCCAACATGAACTAATTGGTTAGTGTAATTATCAATACTATCTTTTAGCTCCTTTACTTCACTAAGGGTTTCGGTGACATCGTACCTATCTCTATTCTTTTTTGCGTTATCGTATTCACCAAAACGAGTTGTGTAAATAACTGATAACTCCCTAATTTCTTTTTCTAATGATTGTGCTTGTTGTGCGAATGGTGTATTCTTATTCTTTACACAATGTTCACATCCATCATCAAATGTAAGAGACCCAATACCATCTAAGTGTTCCTCTTTATGTTTGATGTCCCTATCCAAATCTTCCATCTTCTTTTTGGATTCTTCCATCATCAACACATAGGATTCATACTTTATATGTTTTTTTTGTAATTCAGTTAAGTCATACTTACTATATGATTCCTTAGCTTCTTTAAGTTTAGATTCTAACTCATCTAATGTGTCTGAATATCCTTTGCACTCAATCTGTTTAGAACTAAACCTATTTTCTAATTCGTCTTTTGTCTTAATGAGTTTATCAGTATCAATAACATTAGAATCCACTGCAATGCGTTGTGATGCGAGTTCAACAATGTTATTGTTAATATCTAACTCATTTTGTTTATAACCATCCAAAAGAGTTTGTGTATCCGATAACAATACTTTGTTGTCTTTCAGACTATCTTCTGCATCAGATAACTTTTCTGTGAAGTTCTGATTCTTATAATCCTTCAGTAGAGTACTTAATTCTTTGACCTCTTCATTTGCTACTTGATACAATTGTTCAAACACATCCATATCTAAGAATTGTGCCAACAACTCCTTTCTCTCTTTCTGTGATTTCTCAATGAACCCACTACTATTAGATTGGTTAGACATTGCAGTTAGGATAAAATCATCATATGAACCTAAGTATTGTCTGATGATAGAGTTTGTGTCTCTTCGTTCCTCACCATTAAGCGATTCGACTAACCCATCGCCATTTATTCTATAGAAATTTACATCTACTTTGACAGTACCCCTCTTCGGTGATTTCTTTGCAGTCCGTTCTATGAAATAGTCAACACCATTTATCTCAAAGTTGAACTTACAATCAAATCCACTCTTTGAGTAGTTCAATACATCAATTGCTTTTGAGGTACGAGAACACTTATCATATATACAAAACGAAAGGGCATCCCACAGTGAAGACTTACCACTTGCGTTTGGTGCAAAGATACCATAAACACCATTCATATTAGTGAAGTCAATGATATTGTCTTTTCCGTATGAGAACATATTTGAAAACTCAAATGTCTTTGGTTTCCACATAATATTTTTCAGGCCGATCGATGTACCCAACTTCTGATTTATGTCGTTATTGATGTTACGAATAATATCCAAATGGTCATCACTCAAAAGATATCTATCTGATAAGAACTCCTCGATGAGTTTGTTTTGGAATCCAACATCTCTAACATTTTGTAGAACAATAGTTGAACCCCCACTCTGTTGCTTTCGGTCAGTTATCACTTTTTGAATCGATATCTCTTGTACATTTCTACCGACTCTGATTTTTGATAATATCTTCTTCAATGCTGATTGTGGAGTGTTGGCCACTCTGACTCTCATACGAGGTTTTTTCGGTATGGTTGGTGACCCCACAACCTCACCACCATCTACATCAATTGTAACATAACCATAATCATTGTGGATTGGTACGAACTCCGATTCTTTTGATTCTACATCCCATACCAATATACCATGCTCAGCATACTTTGCCTCCGAATGGTTCTGCATGATTGTAGAACCACAATATTTGATTGTACCTTCTGAGTTTAATGATTGGTTTGGTACATGGATATCTCCCAATAGAACTAAATCGTATCCATTGAATGAATCTACATTTACATTTTTGTTTTCAATCTCAAATCCATACTCAGTCTTTACCTTATCCACAGGCCCGTGATACAAAGCAATCTTATAATCACCACTTACATCGGATGATGGTATGATATTTTTTGAATCACCAAAGACAGAAGAGTGAGAAAAGGAAATCCCACCCATTTCCCATACACCATCATCTTTCAAATAGTGTAAGTTTGGATGTTGTAATGCATTAACAATTGGTGATAATGCATCCAACCTTGATGGATTGTTTAGATTAGCGTCATGGTTTCCAGGTATCAGTATTGTGGGTAACAAATCTGATAACCTCTTTAGAAATGTTTGTGTCATTTCTATAACTTCAGGAGTCATATCAGTTTTGGCATGAACGATATCTCCTGCTAATACGATTATGGAATTATCGTCTTTTGTAGTTTGAATGTATTTGTATAATCTCTCAAACACTTCACGGTATTCCTTATGTCTTTTTAAATTTCTAATGTGTACATCTGCTATGTGGTATATTTTTTTTATCTTACCCTCATAACTGACTATTTTTGATTTTATCATAAACCTACCAACTTATATTCCATCAACTTTCTTAGAGTCAATGGTTCTGTATTTTTTAACAATTTGTAAAACGATTCAAATCCCAATTCCGATGGGTCTGAATCTTCTAATTCTATAACGAAAACTTCTATACCCTCATTCATAAGGGTTTCTGCGAATCTCAATGCGTTTTCAAATGCATCAGAGTCTAATGCGATGTATACTTTACTTACACCCCTTCCGATTATTTCTTTTTGTAATTCTGATTGTGGTGATTTACCAAATAATGGTATTGCGTTCATTCGTATTGCCATTGCATCAAATACACCCTCACATATTACAATGGGTAAATCCCAATTGACAAACATATCAAACCCAATTACATCCTTTGACACATCAGGGTTTTTGTGTTTGAAACCACCTTCATAAAAATTTCTACCTACAAAGTAATTCAACTTACCATACCTATTATATGATGGAACTATAACTTTATGTTTGTATACACCCTCCTCACAATACCCAATCTGATACTTTATAATTTCAGATGGAGTTACACCTCTACGACTTAGATAGTTTAGAGCATGATTTCTAATGACTGAATTAGATGATTTCCACAATGGAATATATTCTTTGGGTAATTGAACTACCTTAGATTCTTCGGTAGCTACATCAGTTCTGTATCTATACTTTCTACTGAAAATAGAATTATGCTCATCCCAAACATCTTTACTTACCTTTAACTTTCTAAATAATGACCTGATTGTTTTACCCTTTTCGTCAGATACCCAACAATGCCACGGATTGTCACCATTGGAGTTTAACCCAATGTTGATTTCCAACTTTGGTTTGTAGTGTTCTACAAAAGGTGAATAGAACGCATAGTTATCACCACTTGTCTTTTTAGATACACCCAATACACCTTCTAATAATGATAATAACCTATCTTCCATTTTTCAAAGAATATGTGTATATGTGTTTTGGCTCTGTTTGTACAATCTCAATGCCAGGGTCTTTCTCTTTATATCTTCTATTAATCTCAATACCATATGGCCTATCCAACATAGATAGTGTTCTGATATGAAATCGTTCTCCATCTACTATTAGAGTTTTGCCTGGCTTTGTAGTTCCCAAATAATCAAAGTTTGTTGCTCTGTAGATTACACCAGTATGTCCTTGTTCACCATCTGCATAAGATATAACAAATTCCCAATCAGTATGTTTTTTCAACCACCTCAATGTATGACCTATAAAGTAGGATTCTGCATTTTTGGGGGTGTCATCAATCAAACATAGTCTGCGTAGTTCCAAAACCTTATCAGGATTTTTTGGATAATAGTGTTTTCCCGCAGTTGGGCCTGCAGGTCTTGTATAAATACATACACCAATTAGTTGGGGTAAGCCAAACATATTATTCCTATACAAACCAAAGGTATGTTTGGCTTGTATATTGACATAATCAGAATAATGCCATTCTTTTAAGAAATCTCTTATATGTGATTTAAATGGTGTATGTTCTACATTGTATTCTTTTACGCTCATATTAACTACTAATATACGAAAAAGATTTCAATTATTCAAAAAAAGTTTGTTTTGGAGTTTCGTCTATCCATTCTTGAGGTATTTCTTTCTTTGCCCATTTGAATCCGTTGTTTTCGCACCACATAGCATATGTAGTTTTTGACCCCTTATATATTTTTCCGTTGGGTGATTGTAAAACAAATCTGATATCTAAGTTAGGATGTTGTTCTTTGATTAATAAATGTTTCTTTCTATCTTCGGGTAAGAACCACCCCTTCGATTCTATGTATATACCATTTGGTAGTTTAAAATCGGGTTTGTAACTATGTGTTGATGCTGGGATGGTGTATGATATCTCATTCTGTTCATACTGACCATCAATACCCTTCGATTTTAGTTGTTCATCGATTCGGGTTTCTAATCCACTTTTATGTCCCTTCATCCGTTGGATGTGCGACCAATTTCCTTTTGCCATATAACTTTATTTTACACCAATGTCAGGTATACCTCTACGATTCCAAATAAACTTTCCATCTTCTGTTTTGCTAATTGTAGCAGTTCTACCAATTGGTTCTAAATTACTTACTGATGGTTTTCCAAATACACCATCTAAATCTAATCTTACTTTTACAGTAATATCTACATCATCTCTATTTTTTATTGCCGACCCCAGCTTACCAACCGCAATCAAATCACCTTTAGGGTTGTACAATCCGATTGTAGTATAATAAGTATTGAAGTCAGAGCCTGTAACAAATCCTTGTAAGAACTCACTCTTTGGGTCTTGGTTCTTTCTCAATGATGGGTTCTGTGATACATTAAATTCGTCAGCCCCAATCTCACATAGAACGGATACCTCATCTAATCTTTTTGTTGACCTATACTGAACATTCCAACCAAAATTACTATCATCATAATCCCAAGTACCACTTGCACCAGTAAGAAGATATCTATACAAAGGTCGTGGGTCTGATATCACCATAACACCATGCTTATAGAATACCTCACCTACAACATTTGTTTGATATGCTGAACTACTAACATAATGATTGTTTGCTAAACCTTGAATTTGACTTTCTGTCAAACTCTTTCTGTAGATTCTAACCTCATCAATTGAACCACTCAATGAACCATATCCACTTACAGAATCACCAGCCCATCCATCAGATAAGAACCTACTACCCATAACCACATCGTTTGAGTTGGCTATTTGGGATTTTAGATTTATAGTAGCTTCACCATCCAAAACACCATCTACCCAAAGTTCTAAAAGAGAATCCGTTTTGTTAAAAACGATGTGGTGTTCTGATGCATCATTTATACGAGTTGTAGATGTTACCTCTATGTTTGTTAGCCCATCAGATAAAGTTGCAACCACTTTACCATTGTCAGATGTATTCTGATTGTAGACTTTTAAGTCAAATGGGAATATTGGGTTAGATACATTTCTTTTGCGTAAAACACCATTCAACTTTGTGTTCTGACCATAGTCTTTGTAAGTTGAATTTTTGTTCATTACCCAATTGTAATCGTATGTCGTATCCGATTGTGAAGTTGGTAATACAGTCCATACTGAAATAGAATAATCTTCTCCTTTGAAGAACTCCAACTCTTTATTGTGGTCTACTTTGATGTATGAATCTGTACCATTAAATGTTACCTTTGTGCCTGATGGCAATTGTTGATGACCAGATGTTCTGATTCCACCATCATAAGTTAGGTTTCTACCATACGCAGGATTGTTGTATCCACTTCTATCTTCTATATTGTTATCAACACTTATGGTTTTTGGAACGACCTCATTATTGAATCCCCAATATCCAACCAAATCTGAAGTAGGAACATATGATGTTGTATCTAAATCAGAATCGTATAGATGCCCGTGATACTCATTTAATTGTACATCCGATATGTTGATTTCGGGTGTATGTGAACTGACTATACTATTGTCTACGATCGTAACACTTTCAGGTTTGATACCATCACCCAATCGGTTATGTGGTATTGAGAATATGGATGCCGATGCGTATAGGTGTCTTTCCATACCTGCTCTATGTTTATAGAACATTTGGTTTACACCACTCCAAATAGTTTTTTGGTCTTTGGTCTTTAAGAATGAAGTAGAGTTAGAATTTGAATTATCTAATTCAGTAGAATCAAAAGTAAGTTGATTATATAATGGTGAAATGCCTTTTAGGACTGATACTAAATAACTATCATCTCTGTAATTTATATTAGTAACATTCCATCTCTTATGGGCGTTATAAGGATATAATTGAAACGCCCCTCCATTTATTGGTTTTAGTGCTTCTGCCATTATGATTCATCGTAATTCTTAGAAATCTAATTTAACCTTAATCAATACTTCGTTAGTAAAAGATTTAAGAATTGGTTGTGATAACTTAGCAGTTGCCAATAACTCCTGATTACTATTATACAACCCAACAGTTGTAATGTATGATTTTGGATTATTAGCAAATGTATCTTGTCTAAACTTACCATTCGAACCCGTTACATAAGATGGGTTATTTGAGAAGTTATATTCACCATTCTTAGCTCTTACAAAATAATATGTTGATTGTACCGTTTCCTCATTCCTTGCAGCGAATCCATTATCGGAATTGATTGCAGCTGCACCACTAATAGAAGTAAACAATTTAAATGCGTTGTCACCATTAATGTTAGAACCAGTAACAGTATTGAAAGATAGGTTGGAGTTCAATGTGTTTGCATCTAATACAATCACTCCTTGTTCGGGATATACAGCACCATAATAGGTCTTTGGTGAATGTACTCCGTTTGTGATTGAACCTGATACCAAATTATACACTCTACCTAATTGTGTGGTTGTTTGTTGTGAATCACCACTATCATCAATCAATGATATAATTTTATTTGATGAAGACACCTCAACATTTGAACCCGTGTTTACATTGTTCGGATGTGAACCACTTAATTCTGCCAAATTCAATTGGAAGTTTCCAGGGTCTAATCTATCTTTTAATCTTGCTCTGTTTACATTCACAGCATAGATGTGTTGAGTTGTCACATCATTAAATGAGAATGTTCTTTGATTGTCAGGAAGTAAGATTTGTGCATACTGAGAATAGATTGCGTTTGATGGTGAATCTACATTCGAACCAGCAGAAGAACCACTACCCAAATTATGACCATATGTTACTGAGAACTGAGCTTCAGATGTTGCTGAAGTTGATACACCATCATAGATTTCATAATAGTATTGTTTTTGAGTAGACGATTGTGCTGATGATGAATGGAATACTGATAGTGTTCCAACATTACCACTCCACAATCCTCTTGTTACTCTCTCTACACCACCTTCTACAACATCACCCACTTTAAATGCGGTGTATGCTCTCTTTGATGTATTATACGAACCTGCTGGTAAAACTGCCATATCTATATCCTTTTAAAATCTTATACCGACAATGTTTGGTCTAATGTATTACCAACTGCAACATCGGGGTTGTTAGTTATATTCAATGTGATTTCAGAGTGGCCACCAGTTTCATTTCCAGTAACAGAAATCTTTGTGTTGATATCTGTGTTGTCCGCCAATACCTTTGAAATGATTTCGAATGTTTTGTTTGTACTGATAGTAACACTTCTTCTATCTTCGTTTGCACCAACCACATCTTCATTGTTTGAGATTCCGCCACCATCTCCAATGATAGTTGCTGCGTCTGAGTTCAATAAGGTTACGGTATAACCTAATGAATCGTTACCACCATTCTTTGTTTCGATAGTAACAATTTGTCTACGACCACCTTCCTCTAAAGTAACTGTACTTGGGTTTGTTTGGATAACAGGAATTCTAATAGTGTTCTTTGGAAGTGTCAACAACTTATATCTTAATGAGTAGTTCTCATCGGTTACTGCCTCAACAATCGGCATGTTCTCAATGATGATTCCGTAGTAATCAGTTCCAGATGGATGTGCTGGATTCCACAATTCATAATCTACCTCATCATCTGCCAATGCGAATTGACTGATTACAAAGTAATCTCTTCCTTTTGCCAATAACTCTCTACCTTTTTTGGTGAGAATGGCGTCTACTGTTATTGATGAATTATCTAAATATCCCATATCGTTTTACCCTTTTACAATACTATTCCTTTATAAATATGTGAATAAATATTTTTGTTATAAGTATTGTTATAATCCGAATCTTGACTTTAGCCCATTGTAATTTCTAGTAAGTTCGGGTTGGGTTAATGCTCTATTATAAATTCGTAATCCATATAAATCCCCATAATAGGGTCTACTTGAGTTTCTTGCAAATCCGTTAAACTTAAAAGTTAAATTTGTAACCCCACTATAATCGTTTATATCTAAAGGGTTAGTTTGGGCATTTGTTGCAAATGTGGCAGTTCTATCAGAATAAAACATAAAATTCCATAAAAATACTTCCCCAGTAGGGACTGGGTAGGGCCAATTGTTAGATCCAAAATTACTATAGGCTGTTACACCATCTTTTTTTAATGCTGTAAAAAATGTTGTGGCCCTTGTTAATTCACCAGGAAAATCTCCTATAAAGATAGTTCTTCTAGAGTCAAAGTTTACAATTTGACCCCAAAACTCTAAAGTAAAATCTTGGTTAGTAAATGATATTTCAGGAAAATTTAAATAATCATAAGTTCCATCAAATTCAAATCTACCACCATTGGTGTTTGACCAAGGTGGGGAGTTTACGATTGTAGCATCATTTCCATTCCCACTTAAATCATACCATGTAGTACCACTGCCTGGATAGGAGTAAGAATCACCGGCATCTAATGCTAGAACTAATCCATCATCTGTTGTATTTGGGCCTGAGTGTGTTGGCATCTTATAGTCCGAATCTTGGTTTTAGGGTGTTGTAGTTTTGTAGGATTTCTGAGTCTGTTAGGGCTCTATTGTAGAGTTTTTGGATTGGGATTTTTCCTGTAAAATTTCTATTGGAGGCTCCCTCTCCTATTTTTTTAAAAGTTATTCTATCCAATCCACTTCTCCATGTTGGAGTTGTAGTTAACTCCAAATTACTATTAATATAAACTTTCATAGTATTTGAACTACTATTGTAAGTTACATCTACTTGAAAATATCCGTTACCCACCATTCTATCAAATATGTTACCACCAGATAAAATCCCACCAATTACACCATAATATGTTGGATTATCGAAACTTTGATACCACCAAAATCTCCCATTGGAA
>Ga0098056_1000178_pt1 | contig 25008 bp, 36 predicted proteins | sample 17BtaG_FD_92583 | JGI IMG/M metagenome (GOLD analysis project Ga0098056, IMG submission 92583) | Marine viral communities from the Subarctic Pacific Ocean - 17B_ETSP_OMZ_AT15314_CsCl metaG | ecosystem: Environmental > Aquatic > Marine > Oceanic | place: Subarctic Pacific Ocean | collected...
CCAGTTTAACAGACTTGGTCATCAATTCATTGACCATCTGCTGCCACTTCTGAGCCTTTAGGTTGGGCGGCATCATACTCAGTTGCTCCATGCATTGCCGTTGCCAAAGGTTCTGGTTCTGTAACTGCTCCGTAGTAAGTTGCATCCGCTGACCATCAACATCCATGAAATACAAGCGAGGCTCGGACATCAGTATCGTTAGCCCCCCTACGTTTGGCATGTCGGGTGCTTGGTTGCCTACCCCAAAGGGTCGAGTCTTACACACGTTCTTGTCACAGAAATCTTTGAGGGGGCACACGTCACATTGGTAGAAGTATGTAGGCTTCTTTTCCAGTGACCGCTGTATGTTTACAATCTCTGTTGCCTCAAGCGCAGGTTCACATAGTATCCGGTTAAACTCTTCATGGTGTTTCTTCCAATCGTCAGCCCACTTGAGCCTACAATATACCCCGACGGCAAACATGGTAATGTTTCGGTTGTCTTGAATCTTACCTTGACTAGCCATCACCTCTAAACAGTAAGGCCCGTCGGTGAAATATTTACGCTGTCCACCAAACTTCATCTCGTTTAGTTCCGCTGCGCTAACCCGTTTCGCGTTGACCATCTTGAAAAACTTGTCAAAGTCCACGGCTTCCCCGTCTTTGTCCATCGCGTACCGAGTGGTGATGTCACCTCCATAGTAAGGCATGTTAATAAAGTTACCAACGTCGCCACGCTCGGCTAAAATTTTATCTTGCTTTGGAAATATCTCACACCCACTGTACCCCAGTGCGATGGACATCTCGGTTAAGTATTCTCGGATGAGTGCTGCAGGTTCCCAGTCTTTCAGAAACAGGAACAAGTGTGCGCCGCCCGACTTGGAACGGCATAGTATAAGAGGCATCTTCATTGCTTGAACCTTTCGGTTCAACGCTTGGAGATCCAGGTCATAGGTGTCTATGTCTAAGGCTCCGAACTTACATACGTTCTCGGAGTTAATAGGAATTGACCCCACACCTAGCTCACCATTAATGTGAGCCTGTATTTTTTCTTCGTCCAACTGACCGTGGACCACGCGACTATTAGATTCGGTTTTACCGTTTCTCCCCACGCGACCAACGACTGTCGTACCGTACGCTGCCCTCGAACCTTCGAAAGCAGCCAACAATCTTTTTGCATCAGACATGCTTGGCTCCTGTTGAGGTTAACTGGGCGCGGTTGACAGTTAACTTTGCCACCGCGCCCATGGCTTACTAGAATGGGATTTCGTCATCCGCTGCTGGAGTAGCTGGCTTTTCAGCCGCCTGTCCTTCTGAAGCCTTAACCTCACCCGCAACGATGCTTTGACGAAATGTCTTGGCTTCGTTGTACAGGTTACGATCTTCTACCATGCCGACTTTGGAGACTGCGTAGTTGGCATAGGTTTCGTTCCGCTTGTTAGTCTCGTCCACAGTGGTGAGTTTCCAAACGGTACTAAAGATAGGTACGATTTGCATCGTTCCTGTCTTCGGGTTCTTCGCTTTGTTCATCGCGATCTGTGTCTTCCAACGCTTGGACACTTTCATCTGCGTAACTTTGAAGTCTACGACAGCAGGTTCCCACCCACCTTCATCATCCAAAACCAAGCAGTAATACTCGTCAGCCTTAACCAACTGGTTGCCGCTAGGGAGCATGTCCATAGTGCCTTCTTTGTGTGTCTGTGCAATGACTGGGTCGCTTGCATCAAGCTCCTGCACAAAACCTCCCCCGTTCTCACGAGTCACGAACTCTTTATACTTGGTTATGACGTGACACGGTACGACATTGAGGCCACCCTCTCCATCGTACACCGCATTGGTAAGTGTGTTGAACATATCACCAGAAGATAAACCCTCAATATACTGAGCGTCCTTCTTGTTGATCTGCGGTGACATCTGTTGTGCCAACCGAACGAACGGAATCTGTAGTTCGCTGGAGTCAAAGGCCGCACCTTCCCCACCATCTTGAAAGATATCGTCCATTACATCTGTGCTTAACTCTGCACTTTTTGTTTTTGTTACTGCGTTACCCATTTTTATTTACCTCATATTTATAATCACTAAGAATAGTTTTAATTATAGAGATGCGTTCCTTTGCCATATTGGCTCCCGCTTTCTCTGCCAGATGTGTGTATGCAACCTTCTGCACCTCACTCAGATCGGCCTCAAGTTCCAAAAGAGTTTGAAGCTCGTCTTCAATCTGTTGCTCGATCCAACGATCTTCGCACTGTTCTTCAAAATTATCCATTATGCTTTCCTCTTGATCTGTGCTGCGTTGGTTATAAATGCCCCGAACATATCGAGGTCGATTGGTTTGCCGTTCTCAAAGCGTTCTTTAACAAATGCCTTGAGGGTTGACGGATGAATATGGGTCTTCATTGTTACTGGAAACCCTTTCTCTTGCAGGATACCAACGACATCTCCTGCTAGATTGTCTTGCCCTTTGCCGAAAGAACATATGATGTCATTCTTAATGATGTCATCAAGATGATTGTCTCTCAGCCACTCAAAAGCCTCTTCGCGTTTAGCCACAGGGATAGACGCTTGCACGATCAACTTGCGATCAACGGTCACCCCGTCAACATCAAGACGTTCGACACCCATCTCGTCCATGAGATTAGGTATGCCTTCTATTGTGAGCTTATGCTTCTCAGCCTTCAGATCTTTTAAATGCTGCTCCGTATCCTCAATCTGTTGCTCAACGCTACGGAGTTGCCGAACCAGTTGGCTTAGTTGCTTACCAGTTCCTGCGTCGATATCGGATAGCGCACTAGCCTCATCGAACATGTCTTCAAATACTTCTGTCATTTTATTACCTCCACCTTGGACCTTCGAACCATGCGACTAAGGAACGACGAACGCCCTTGGTGACAGGTTCAACTCTATGCAACATGTAACTTGGGAATACCAAGACAGTGCCTTTCTCCCTATGCCAGTCGGGTAGTGACTGGTTATGAATACCAAAGCTCCCGCCTTCGTACTCGCTCGGGTCACTCAGTTGCACCGTTAATGATATCTTGCGGTCATAAGGAACGTCATGGCTGAATGCCACATCAACGTGCCAATCATAATGACCCTTCTCATCCGCATGATACTCGGTGTACTGGACATCGCAACAACGCGTAACGTCGAAAGCAAACGCTCGACGATTCGCTTCTTCCGCGAAACCCCATAGTCGGTCCTTGAGCCAAAGGTTTTCGGATAGCCAAGAGATACGGCTACGACGAGCCTTATCATTCTCCTCTTTCCGAGCGCCTAGTTTGGCCTTAGTTGATTGCGCGGTAGCCGCAATCTCCGCGACACGATCTAAGTCAGCTGACTCAAACCCCTCTTTGCCGCGCCATAGTCTGTGTAGTTCTCTCAAAGTTTTCTCCTCTTCAGGTGTTGTGGTTGACACACAAGTTCGCGTGTCGTACATTGGACTATATCGGAGGAAACAAATGAATGTCAACTATAAATTCAAAACAACCCCATACGACCATCAGCGGACAGCTTTGGACGCTGCGGGTAGCCGCGATGCTTTTGGTTTCTTTATGGAAATGGGGACAGGTAAATCAAAGGTACTGATCGACAACCTGGGTGTGCTTTTCCAACAAGGTAAGTGCAACTTCGCCCTGATCATTGCACCTAAAGGTGTGTATCGCAACTGGGTTGCCAAAGAAATACCAGAGCATATGTCTGATGACGTGCCGAATCGCGTCATCAGGTGGGTGTCGAGCCCAAATAAGAAACAGAAGAAAGAATTAGAAAGCATTAAGGAACCATATTCGGGGCTCACTATATTCGTGATGAATGTCGAAGCGTTCTCGACCGTCAAGGGACAGACCGCAGGCAACTGGCTTGCTAAAAAGTTTGGTAGGTTTGGCATGATAGCCATCGACGAAAGCACCACAATAAAAAATCACAAGGCCAAAAGAACAAAGGCTCTAATGAAGATAGCCTCTGGCTTCTCGTACCGTCGGCTCTTGACTGGATCACCAGTAACTAAATCGCCACTAGATATATATTCTCAGTGTGAGTTTCTTAGGTCTGGTCTGCTTGGATACGATTCGTATTACGCTTTCCAAGGAAGGTACGCTGTTGTGCAAAAGAGAAGTACAGGAGCGCACTCGTTTTCTCAGGTTGTGGGATACCGTAACTTGGAAGAACTGTCCGAAAGAATGGATCGCTTTAGCTTTCGGGTACTAAAAAAAGACTGCCTCGATCTGCCGGAGAAAACATACACCGCACGGTATGTGCCCCTAACCAAAGAACAAAGGGAAATGTATGAACGTATACAGTACGAGGCGTTAATGTTGTTCGACAACGGAGAGATGGTTACTGCTCCGGCAGTCATTACACAGCTACTACGTTTACAGCAACTGATGTCAGGTCACCTTAAAACAGACGATGGTACGATGATGACCTTCCCGACCAAACGCATGGATGCTTTGGAAGAACTCATGGATGAACATGACGGTAAAGCAATCATCTGGTCTAGGTTTCGCCATGACATAAAATCTATCGTGGTTATGCTACAAAAGAAGTACGGCAAGAATGCCGCTGCTGGATACTTCGGGGACACATCAGATGATGAACGTGCCCGTATAGTTCGAGACTTTCAGAATCCAACACACCCACTCAAGTTCTTTGTGGGTAATCCCGCTACCGCAGGTTACGGTTTAACTCTGACCGAGGCCAACCTTGTGGTATACTACGCCAATGACTTTAACCTGGAGACAAGAATCCAGTCTGAAGATCGGGCGCATCGTATCGGTCAGAAGAACCCAGTTACCTACGTTGATTTAATCTGCGAGGGAACCATCGATGAGCGCATAGTGAAGGCTTTACGCGCTAAGATAGACATCGGTGCAAAAGTATTAGGAGAGGAAGCACGAGAATGGCTGACACTAAAACCAACCAAATAAAACATGACGCTGCTATCGAAACGATGGTGGACTATAAACGTGGGCTCCGACGATTGGATACCGGAGCAAAGGAACTCGCGTTGCAGACAGGATTAAGCCAGGACGTAGCCGAAGCATTCTTAAAGGGGATGAAGAAGCACAACGTCACGCAGATCCGAGGCTACAGTAAGGAGCCCGAACGCATGCTACGCGCAAAGAAAGGTAAACCAAACGAGGCTAAGAGATGACTCAAGCAGAGATGAAGTTTTTTTCCCGCAATAGATTTGAGCAGATGGAGAAGTCCGCTCTTAAATATCACAACGAGAACCCTGAGATATACGATCTGTTCTGCAAGTTTACTTTGGATATTATATCTCGAGGATTTCATCACTACGGATCCCAGTCTATCTTTGAGCAGATCCGATGGCACACTGATCGACCCGACGTTGACGGGAAAACCACGTTCAAACTCAACAACAATCACCGAACCTTCTATACTCTGTGGTTTGCTCGAGACTACCCGCAACACGATACGTTCTTTCGGCAACGAAGAAAGATTAGCTTGCTCTCACCACCTTCGAGACACAAAGAACTAACACCACAAGACTTCTCATAAAAGAAAGCCCCCCGAAAGGGGGGCCAGTATGAGGTAGTAAGGCCACAGGCGTGAGCCATACCGAGCAGTATAGTTACACCTTATCCGATACGGGTAAGGAATCATAGGCTTTTCGTATCAATACAGATAGCTGCCGTGCCATAGATCTCTGATCCAAGTGTGCCAATTTGTTTAGCATGGCGTGATCATCGAGCAGGACAGCTACGTTTTTGAACTTAGGCTCCTCCTTCTTTTTTAATTTCGACATGTAAATCTCCTGTTGTACGAAATGTGTTGTCCACTTCTACACCATATGTTTGTGATGCGCAAGTCACATGAAGTAAACCAACGTACTCATGATTGACTTGTCGTTAATCAACACTGTACGCACAACCTCGGTGTCTTCGTCCAACTCTTCAGCAAGTTCCGTCAACGTCCAGTGCCCATCATCTTCTTTCAGAAGACGGCGAATCTTTTCATTCAAGTTAAGTGGTGCGTTTTCTTGAGTTATTATGTTCAATCCATCATGCGTTACCTCAACACGCATCGCTCTCCAGGGTATGCTCTCCCGTTTGTCCGGAAAGTTAGGGACTAAACAGGCTTGCACCGTTTGTCCTGCCTTCAGCCCAACCGCATCTACAATGCGAGAGTTAAAGAACACCCCGTCACCCTGCTCGGTTACGCCGAACGCGCTGCCGGAATACGTTTGCTCTTCGATAATTACTTCTTTTAGTTCTGTTATCATATTAAAATTTGGGCTCGAAAACCTCGCCCTTCTCCTCTTGTTGCTTGTAGTAGTTAAGTTCTTTTATTAGGTACTCGATCCTCGGATCTGATGGGTTCTCCCATTCTATGTCGTCAAGTTTTTTTTCTGTCCTGATAACTAAATCTCTGATTGCTTCTATTCTTGAATCCATTTATTCCTCCTCCTTGGGGTCGGCCTCATGGGTCGGCTCCACGATATCTTCTAGAGAGTCAAACATAAACTCTATAAAGTCCGCCGCCTCTTCTAATATTGATACAGCTTCCTCGCCCTGGATAGGTAAACCTTTCCGTAAGGCCAGTGCCATAATACGCAGTCGTTCCTCGTGATCAGTCACGCGGTAACCCGTACCGAGATTTGATTTGAGTAACGGATTTAACTGTAAGATCCATAATGTCCGCAGCTTCTCGCAACGAGATCTCACGGCTTAGAAGTTTGTTTAACATCGTAGCATCCTTAGACAGTTCTTTGATAATCTTGGGTCTGCCACCCTTGTGTCCATGTGCCTTGGCTTTCTCTCCGTTTCTCGCATGTGCGTTTTGTATTTCTAGTTTAGGGTTTTTTATTTTATCTAACCGTGTCTGTTCTTCCCAACGCGCACGATAGATTTCCTCGTATCTGATCCTGTCCGATGGACTCATTGGTTTAGATATTCCCATGGTGCGTTATCCTCTTTGCTTGCCGCATCCTTGAATGTGAGGTTCTTCTGTCCCCCCTTGCTACTGGCGTCTCCTGCCTTGACACCCTCGAGATGTCGATCACCCATCGTAGGTCCGTTGTAATCTAATGCCACGCAGTGAGGCTTAACACCTCGCAACCATTTCTGCACTGACATGAACACACCGCCCCGCCGTCCCGCGATACCGCCATGCATATCGTTAGGTCTTACCCTGATAGCAGAACCACGGCGACGACTGAACGGATCTGAGTTGATGTTCAACACTTCGAAATCAGAATCCTCCACCCATCTACCATGTTTGCTTAACAGCATGCGTCCCCCCATCATCACCTCATAGCTATCCACGTTTGTGTGTGTATGCTCGGGCACAATACAGTTGGGCGGCATGGCAAATAATTGGATCTGAAACTGACCCTGCCTGTACCATGTGATCGATGTTACATCCTCAACCATGTGAGTCGGTGAATCCTCTGGAATCTTTCCGAACGCCCACGGATTGGACACAACCTCTTTGACTAACTCTTCTAGACTCATATGTGAAACCCCTCCTTCCTTCTGTTACTTACAAACTTCGTTAAGTCTTCTTTGGCATGCCAGTATCTATTCTTGACAGATGGTGAAGCATCCTTTTTAATCTGCGCCTCCATCCAAAAATCTACCTGTTGCTTCAAGAATTTATACTCGGCCTCAAGCGCCGGAGTTAATGACTTAGCCATTGCCTAATCCCTCGGGTCTAAGTTTCGGGCGGATTAGTTCGCGAGACACCTCGTCCGATACCTCGCACCGCATCATGATCCCGTTGCCATACAAGCCCATCAAATAATTATATAACGGTGCCGCAAGATCTTCCTGCATAACATGTTGGCATTCTCGATGGTTCTCAAACCAAATGACTGCCTCAACAGACTGATCCCGCAACCCGTAACTGATCACAAGTGCCGTGAAGTATTCGATCATTTCACAACAACCCACACACCTTCAGACCCAGAATCTTTTCCCGTGTCCCTGATCAACCCCGACTTGTGTAGGGAGGACAAAGTCACACGAACTATAGTCAACTTCAAACCCATGCGGTCAGATAATTGCTTCGCGGTTCCCGCACCTCTGTTCAACTCCGCAAGGATCTGTTCTTTGCGTGTTAGTTTTTTATTGGTTTTTTGTTTCTTTGTTAGCCGCTGCCAAAACTCTTTAATCATTTTCTTTCTCCTTTTATAAACTTTCCGCGCAGTCCGCGCATATGTAGGCATCATCGCCTCTGATTAAGGTAACCCATTCCTCGCACTCAGTGCAAAGACGCTCAACCTTTCCGTCCCCGTTGCACGTCTCGCATTCCTCAGAACGGGTCTCCAAATATCCCACGTCCCTGTTGATGTTATGGGGAACCGCGTACTCTACTTCGACAAAACCTTCCCCGTGGCAGTCGCGGCACTTGTCCATGATTGGCGTCTCGCTCAATCGTATGAACTCATCTCTCATCTTACCCATCACCAACGATCCCCGAATACTTTTTTGAATATCTCATCAAGCATCTTATCCATTTCACGATCTGTCATGCTACTGTCTCCTTCAATAAGTTTTTAAAAATGTTTATGGTATCCTCAATACCTTCCTCCTCAATCTCAGGTTCCCACGAACGATCTTCCCCGTGATGATACTCACCCTCAAACATACCACCCTCGTCCTGATAATCCGCTTGAACCTCAATGCCCATCGCATGCAACTTATCCCACACTGGGATAGGCGCACCCCATGCCGTCCAACAGTTAAACGTGAACCACGCCTTGCCGCCATCCTTCTCAATGTCGTTGGTGATATCGACATCCACGACATCCCACTTCGTACCCCAGTTTTTCCACCGCCACTCGTACCAGTTCTCGGATTCAGATAAGGGCATCGGGATTACAAGATCACAGAACCTCGGATCCTCACGCTTCAAGCTAGAGTATAGTTCTTCCACGATGGTCTTGTCCCCGTGGATGTACACTTGTTGATCACAATGATTAGGCATGTCTCTCTCCTTCTATGTATGTTTCTATTAAACCTTGCGCGACTTGCGCCGTGATGGCATTTCCGTAGGCGCGCAGTCGTCCCACTCTGGCGGTAGCCCCATCAACCAACGGGCATGTGCTGGGTTCAACTGGCCTCCACTTGCCATCTCGGCAGAAGAGCCAGTCCGCATCTCTCCAGAAACCGTTAGTCTCATAGGCTCTGTCGGCGGGGAAACTTCCCCCTTCGCTTCCATCACCGCTTCGATCATCGATGGCGCTACCTGCTCCCGAAGATTGCACGGGAACGACCTGCCCTTGCGCGTGGTCTGATGCATCCGGATCATCGCCTCCTTGCTCCGCAAGGGTAGACTGTCCATCGTGTTGGGTGTCGCCCAACCCGACATCTGTCCCTGCTCCGGTAGGTTGTGCCCCCGCTTGTCCCACTTCTTCACCGACTCCGGCTTCGCCGCCCCCTTGTGATCCGATGTCGTCGGCGTTGCCCAACCCGTGAGTTGCGCTTGCGCTCCCGTGTTCCAACCGTGCTTCCCGTTCAAGTGAGACGGAGCTATGCCCGTGCCCCCCGTCATGGAGGTCGGCGTTGCCCAACCCGATAGTTGCGCCGTCACGTCCAACGTGTCCGTACTGATCTTCCCGTTGCGAATCCGACCCCCTTGATAACCACCCTTGTGATCTCGGGTTGTCGGTGTCGGCCACGAACCAGAGACGTTGCCGGATGTGCGGCGCACCGAAGCCCGCAGAGCAAAGATCGAATGCTCCGATGGAGTAGTCCGCTCCTTCCATGTCAGCTTGTACAAGGTCGATCCAACCGAGCCCGTCTTTGCTTGCAACCTGCTCCCCAAAGACTGTTGAAGGTCGGCACTGTTCGATGAGGTGGAACCAGTGAGGCCAGAGGTGCCGCTCGTCAGCAACCCCTTTTCCTTTGCCTGCGTTGCTGAAAGGTTGGCAAGGGCAAGAACCCGTCCAGACCGGACGGTCGTCGTCCCAACCCGCACGTCGGAGCGCGTGACTCCAGACTCCAATCCCTGCAAAGAAGTGGCACTGAGTAAATTCAAAAAGTTCTTCTGGTCTGACATCACTGATGCTCCTAGTATCGACAACACCATCTGCGATGTGTCCTGATTTAATTAAATTGCGTAGCCATTGTGCGGCATACGGATCTATCTCGTTGTAATAAGCAGACATCAGGTCGCCTTCCAAATAGCCAACGCATCTTCAAAAGGCATGTCGTTTAAGATGCGGCGACCACGCCAAAAATTGCCGTCTGTCTTTGGAGGGTAATACTTTGTCCCAAATACACCCGCTTCCTCCTCGCCTTCTTTCTGAAACAAAATCTGTGTCCGCATCATACGTCTTAACTCACGAGCACTGAGCCAATCGTTGACCGCATCACAGCACCAACCCTCCAACGTCTGAGGTAAACTGTCATGGATCATAACACCATCCGCACCCTCGTAGCTAAAAGGAGAGGCAGGAAGACTGTCAAAATACTCGTTGATTGATCTCATCTTGGCGCGGTAATCACCCTTGAACTTCGGGTGGTCATAGTCACGGTCACATCCACCGTGTCCGTCGTTGCTTACTATGGCAACAGGCTTACCATCCACATACAAACTGGCTTGATAGCAATGCGTCTCTTCACTTGCCCATGCGGTGTGCTTGATGTTTTTTAATTCTAATTTCATTGTTTTGCTCCTACTAATATAAAACACATGTTGTGTAGTTGTGAGAATAGAACAACTAATATTTGCTGTCAACCCCACTGAGTTTACATATAGAGTGTTGCCAGAGATTTTTGTTTTTTTCATCGTTGATAGGGCAACTTCTTGTAAACAACGTAAACAGGGCGAGAGAGACAAGGAAAAAGTAAATGATATCAAGTACCTCGTACCGTGCAACGTGTTTACGGTATAGAAAATAAGGGTGTAAACAGTTTACAAAATAGCGTAAACAATTACGAACTCCGAAGAACTTACTACTATGCCCTTGGCTGTTTTTGCTCAAAGTGTTTACACTTTATCTCTGGGAACTTCCTATATAGGAAACTTGGCAAAGACCTCTACTTGTTGTATGGTTGTGGAATAACTGGAGACGGGCATGGCATCGGTAAAAAAGAAGATCGAAGAGGAACACGGAAGAACCTTGACCAATAGGCAGATGACGTTTGCTAGAAATGTGGTCGAAGGTATCTACTCAAATGCAGAGTGTGCAAGGAAGGCGGGATACGCCCATGATATCGCACCTAAACAAGCCTCGGTTCTATTGAACGGACGAGATTACCCTCACGTTGTGGAATATATTACCGAGTTACGAGAGGAACGAGAGCGAAGGTATAGCGTCTCAACTATCGGACAGCTTCAACGTCTGCAAGAACTGTCGCAAGGGGCAGAAGAGGCAGGTCAATTCTCTGCGGCGATCAACGCTGAGAAGATCCGGTCTGCTCTTGGTGGATTGACCATCGATAGGCGGGAAACAATTAACACCATCGATCAACTTTCAAGGGACGAGATTACGGCACGACTTGCCATGCTACAGAAGCAGTATCCACAAGCCTTTGTTATCGAAGGAACAGCGAAGGATATAACCCCAGATGAGCAAAGGTCCAGAGTCGAACTTTTGGAACACGATAAGGACGAACTTACCTAAGAATGCCTATGCCACACGCATTGAAAACGTGCATGGTGGTGGTGTTCCTGATGTCCATGTGGTTTGGGATGGCCTACCATTTTGGATGGAATTAAAGGTAACCAAAGGAAACGCAGTAAAAGTGTCACCTCATCAGGTCGCGTGGCATATGGCCTATTTCGCCCGAGGTGGTCTTAGTTTCTTCTTAGTAAAGAGCCTCTCTACCAAGGATATATATTCATTTGAGGGGGATCAGGGTTCTAATTTACTACGGGGTGGGGTGTCTGCGGCTCACGGTACGCGGTTCGCGAACCCTGCGGCTTTATTTCAAAGTCTGCGGCCTCGGCTGCGGTCGCATTACTCTGCGACCCTGCGCCCTGACAGCTCTGCGACCCTGCGCCCTGATGGCGACGGGGAGATGTCCCTCGATCCGGAGTAGAGAAGGAGCCTTTTCAGGCTCCCACTTCTTAATGTTCTACTATTGCGATGGATTTTGCAAGGCTTGATCCGCGGCACAGCTTGCACGCGGTGCATTGTGCGCGGCGTCCGGCTTCTTTCGACGCGGGGCATAGTGCCTCGTTGCTTTTGTCTAGGTCGCCAAGGTCCGCAATGACTCGAAACGTGCGCCGTCCGGCTTTCCAATGGTCTATTGCTTCTTGCATGTTGTCCGCGGATTGCATCGCGATATCGGGACGCCATCCGGATTGGTGAGAATAGGCCGTCCAAGTGTCCGCTTCACTCAATAGGTCGTCCCAAACTTGAGACGGCACCGCGCCAGGATCCCCATAGGTTCCGACGCGCACGAAACGACCGCGCCCCATGGTCGCCGCGTCGCCTTCTTGATATACGCCGCGCTTGTATGCTTTCCAAACGATCAAGACGCCTTGTCCCAAGTTAACATAACAGCGCCGCCCCTTGGCTTGCTTGCGCTGCGGATCCGTTGTGACCTCGCCGCGCATGGTACAGTTGCCGCAAATTGAGAAGTCTTGTCCTGTTTTGCTGGCCTCGAGCGGGTTAATGTCCGATCGCAAAATATAAGTTTGCACGACGTGCCCCGTCTTTTTGTTTCTGTTTGAATATGTCGCGATAACGACGATTGGTTGACCATCCAAGAGGCTCGGCCCATTGTAGATGATTGCACTTTTCATTTTTAGATTCCTTCTTGTTAATGTGTTTTGATTGTAGCATTTAAACAACAGCGCCACAAGTTAAAAACTCTGCGACCTTGCGGCCTTGTTAACTCTGCGGCCTTGAGACTCTGCGGCCTTGTTGCTTTTTGTTTCTGTTGCCTGTTGCCAGGCACGCGCACCAGGTGCGCAAAAGGTAAGGGCCCCGAAGGGCCCTTGGTTTTAATCGTCCATCGCGTAGCTGATTGAGCTTTGCAGATTTCGCAGCGACTCTTGGTGGAGTCGCTCCCACTTGCGCCGGATCGCGCTGTCCTCTGGAAGTTTCGAGATAGTGTCCTCGATGTCGCTGATCTCGACCACTGTCTCAATCATCATGCGGCGGTGTGTGTTGTATCCTAGTTTCATATTAAGCTCCTATTAAAATAGGCGACATTGCCTATGAGATTAGATTATCAAGTAAACAACAGGCCGTCAACAACTAAATCACAAGTAGATCCTGCGACCTTGCGACCCCACAAAAAAACCCTGCGGCCTTGCGGCTGCAGGGTTCAAGGAGCTTGGCGCAATATACCCTGCGCCTGGGTGTTCTTATCAGAACTGACCGAAGTCGATCCCTTTCGTTATGACCTTAGATCCATTCCGAATTGTACCTTGTGACATGTCCACAACGTAATGTCCGTTGTCCCATTCTTCTTTGTGAGTGGTTACGCCCAGCGATAAGCCCCCATCTATCTCGATGTGATAAGCTCCGATCAATCGAGCCATGGCATAAAAGCTATCGGTCTTTCGCATGTTAGGCGCTGCCTTGGTTACTACATCGATCACTTGCTCGGGTGATCCTCCCCAGTGTAAGTACGCATAGCAAGGTGCGCTGCTGTCTTTGTCTTTCACTTCTATTGTTGCTCTGTTTCCCATTGTGTTCTCTCTTCCTGGTTAAAAGCCCAGGCGGCGTAGCCGTCATATAGCGTAGCGCCTGGGCGTGTTGATGTTATACCCATCCCATGATCATGGGACCGAATAGGGCCAGTGAAATCACCAGCCCCATTGCAAACCCTGTTACGATATCACGAAGCATATTCTTCCAACCATCCCGTGTCGGCTAGTACCAAGTGACCGTGGTTCAAGATATCTCGAGCGTAGGTGTCACCAAGCTCAAACTGACCATCATGCATCATGGGTGATGTTGCAGCGACAAACCATCGAGCGTATGGATCTTTACGTTCAGCGTCCGAATGCTTGTATGTTTTTAGTACGCGCCATTCCCAACCCTGGCTGTTCTTGTATATCGCGTATGGTTTCTCTTGTGGTCTTGATTTACCGAATGATGTTCTAGGCATATTGTTTACTCCTTGTTAATGTGGTTTGAGTGTACCCCACCTGTTGATGGGGTACAAGTGTTTTATGCAAGTTTGTCAAACTCTTCTATTAGCTGGTCGTACATCTTAGCTGCCTCGTCGCGACGATCTGCCATCAGCATCATCATCATGAACTCGAGTTTAAACTTTAGTTTGTTTCCTAGTGTTGTTTCTTTTTCTTTAGTTTCCATTGTATTTGCTCCTTGTTGAATGGTGGGGGGCAATGCCCCCCTTGTTGATTAGTCGTTCCAAGTGAATGTTTCAGGTGCTTTGCCTGATCGCTTGATCTGATTGAATGCGTCAAGGCCATGGGCTTTGATGTACATATCGCGGGTGGGTGCAAGCTCCCGTGGTTTACCTACTACCATACGAGCCAAGCCCAGTGTGATAGCTGCATCGCGTAGCTCAGTCTGACGATCTGATAGCTCCTTGCGTAACTCTTCCAAGATTGCGATCTGTTCTCTGACATCATCAGCTGTAGAGTTTGTGAGTGCATTCTTGAACGTGGTGCTTGCTCTTCTTAATGTTGTTACGTTTGACATTTTGTTTTGCTCCTAATTAAAATGGTCTGCGTTATTGCTTTCCATAACAGAGTTATGGGGTCTGCGTTATGGAATGTCAACAACTAAATCACAACTAAATCACAAATAATGCATCTTTTTTAAATTAATTTGACCCCATCGCGACCCCACCAACCCCGCGACGCGACCCCCCCCTTGCCCCCTTGGGGGTTACTGGGGGCAAAACAGGCAATCGATAGGCCAACACGCCGACCCCACCCCCCTTTATCTGGCGGTACGTCAACGCATACGGGCTCTATATACCAGTTTAGTAAATTCATCGTTCGGTAATTACGTTGGAGTCCCATGCCCTCCGAAAAATCGCGGGTGTATTTTCATTTGGGTTTGTTGTAGAGTGCGGATATGATTAAATATACTACACTAGAATCTCTTACATGGGACATGGAATCCGACTTTGTTGAGATGGGGCGGCTTGCGTTTGAAGAGAGCCAGTTCCACGAAACGGTGACCTTTGACCCTGATAAGTTGATTGAGATTGCGCGTTCCCATGTCCACGACGCGGGAAAAGTGCTTCATATTGCGGAAGATAATGGCGTTGTTGTTGGTGTTTTTGCTGGTTACAAATCGTCATTTTACTTTAGCTCTGACATTTTGTGCCGAGATGTGTTATGGTTCGTCCGAAAAGAGTACCGTGAAACGGGTGTTGGTTTGGTTTTATTGGGGATGTTTGAGGATTGGTCTAAGGGTCAGGGTACGGATGTGATTTGGCTTAGTCAGGATTCTGGTGTAGACACAGATAAATTTTCGCGGATATTGGGTAAGCGGGGCTATAGTTTCGTTGGCGCGAATTACAGTTTAGGAGTTAGCTGATGGGCTATTCATTATATAATCCGTTTATGGCGTGGAAGATGGAGCAGCGTACGTTTGGTGATCCGGAACCGAGTCCAAGTCCGAGTAGCGACCCGAGTCCCTCGCCTTCTCCGTCACCCAGTCCGGCTCCTGCGCCTGCTCCTGCACGTTCTGAGACTGAGGTACAGGCTGACATTAACGCGGCATTAGAAGCGAGTGGCGGCGACTGGACTCCTGAGTTAAATGATTTGGTATCTGAGCGGACGGCGGTTCGGGAATCCCCATCACCTGCACCTGCTCCAGCCCCGTCTCCGACCCCTGCGCCATCACCGAGTCCGACCCCGTCTCCGTCTCCGTCTCCATCACCGTCTCCGAGTCCCAGCCCAACACCGGCTCCTGCTCCGGCGACTATTGGTTCTGTGTCTTCGACGGGTCAGTATGCTGGTGACGGATTTGAGTGGGTTGAGAACGATGGCGGTTATTTAACTCGAACGTACACTGGTGCGAATGCAGATGCGGGTTTGGGGTCGGATGTTATTGCTGGCGGTACGGCGGACAAGGACACTAAAGAGGCTATTGCTCAACTATCTTTAGACGAGGGTACTCCTTTTGCGAACAGCGCGGGATCGGCTACGGATGGCGACTTATTAAACTTATTTAAGGACGGCACCTTTGGTGCGAGTGACTCTTACGCTGATCAGATTGGAGCGGCGACTCCTGCTACTCAGAAGACGGATTACAGTACCGAGAGTAGTTTTGACGATGCTTTTGCGGAAGCTCGTAACAACTTGGGTGCGGGTCAGACGTTTACTTACAACGGCAGTTCTTATTCTACGGCGGTAGCTGGCGAGGATTCTGCTCTGGACGCGGCGATAGCGTCGTCTTCTGAACCTGGCGGCACGACATCAGTGCCTGATGTAGAGGTTGGACTATCTCCTGAAGAGCAGTTAATGGAGCAATCTGTAACGACACCAGGTTCTCAGGATTATTTAGATTCTCTGGGAGAGTTTGATTCATCGGTATTTACGGAACCAGTTTCGACTACGGGTGGTTATGACGAGATCCCTGCTGATTTGTTGGATAGTTCAGGTTCAGGTGCCAGTGTTTCGCAGGATCTGTTAGATCAGATAGGCGGGGCACCCGGCACGACTATTGAGAGCCTATTACCTGGCAACGCTACTGGCGACACAGATTTAGCGGACATGAATTTTCAGGAGCGTTTTGATCGTCAGAGTGAGTTGGCTGATGCTGATCCTACGGGTCAGAGTACGGCGACGGGCACACTTCTTTCGGATGGCTCTACTGTTGACACGTTGGTTTCAGATACGGATGACGGACTCAAGACGTTTGAGGCGACTCGGGTTGCGGGTAGCGACGACCCTGCGAGTATTCAGGAGGTTAGTTACACTGATTCGCGGGGCAATTCGTTTAGTACGCTTGCTGAAGCTCAGTTATCTGACTCTCAAGATTTGAATCGACAGTTAGCGGCACTTAACACAGCGCCTCAAGAGATTAGTTACGTCAATCCGATGGGTGGTCCGGAGCGGTTAATCAACGCTCAAGTTGTTGACGGACCTATTGGTTCGCTGGATCCCAACGCGAACAGCAGTTATTCGGGTTCCACTACTTCGTCTGGCAGTGGTGGCATGAGTTATGCTGATATGTTGCGAAGTTCTGGTGTTTCTGACGCAGAAATCTCAGGAATGCAGGACACAATTCGCACAACACCTGTTGACACGAGAGATCCTCTTAACGCGTTTCCGACGGGCAGTGACATGGGTTCTGACACGTTTGGGAACTTTCTTCCTGGTGGTGCAGCGGATACTCTTAAAATAATTGGTTCGGGGCTTGAGTCCATTGGGAACAGGTTTGCGGGTCAGGATATTGCACAGGTTGGTTATGGCGAGGGTCAAGTTGACCCTGCACTGGCTCGAGCGGTCGGCGTAACTCCTGGGCAAGAAAGTTTTGCGTACGGTGACGAGGCTGCGCTTACGACATTTGGTAGGGACATGAAGGACGCGGGACAGGTACTGTCGGACCGCGTAACGGGGAACTTGAGTGAGAGTTACCGTGAGAACCTAGAAGCTCCTATATTTGGAGACGACGGGTTTAATCTTGACGCTTTGACATCCAAAGTAACGCGGGGCGTTGTTCCGGTTGCTACGGCGGCATCTGGTCTTCTATTTGGCGCACCTGGTGCATTAGCTACGGGTGCAGTAATGACCACGGGTGACGTTGCGGACAGTACCGATAAACTGGTGCAACAGGCATATGACAACGGGGAACTCGGTCCAATCAGCGAATCAGAGTTGCAGACTGTCAAGAACGATGTAAGGAACACAGGGTTCGTTCCATCCATGGTTGGTGGTGCGGCGTTGAATCTTATTCCGTTAGCCAAAGGTCCGATAGCCCAGCGTTTCTTAGCGAACGCGGCGGGTGAGGCATTTGAAGAGGGGATTTACGAGCCCAATGTAGCAAATATAGCTACGGATGTAACTACGGGAACGAATTACGGATTGACTGCGGATCCAGATGCCGCGCTAACAGCTGCGGTATTGGGTGGCCCTGTCTCTCTGGCGGGTACGAGTACAACTACGAACGCGGCGTCGAACAACGAAGCGGGTCCTAATGTACAAGCGGAATCTCCGGGGAACCCATTTGCGGGTGGACCAGCTAGTGACGTAATCAGCGGCACGTCGTTGTCATCATCAACGACCAGCGATCCAGTGGTTAATACAGCCCCACCGTCTGTTTTATCTCGTACGCAAACAAGTACGGCTCCTAACATAATCACTATTCCAGGTACGAATGTTGAGGTTCAGGCTATAGCTCCTGCACAGAACACGGCACCTTCGGGTCCACAAAACTCGGGGCTTGGTTCTTTGGGTACGGGCGGTACGTTTGTACAACCTAACCAAGGTTCTGTTCCGGCGTTGCCTGCACCGTCTGATGTGGATTCGGCACCGAATGTAGATGCATCCCCACCTGGTCTAACGGCATCGGAGATCTTGCAAAACGAGGTTGATATTATCACGACGGACACGAACACTTCGGTTGAGGACGCGAAAGCGGGGGCGGCGAGTCTGTCTCTGATTGAAACGGCTCAAGCTGCGGGTGCGAATGTACAGAATGGCGATAGCCGAGCCAAGGTTGAGCAGGAACTAGGTATAATTACCGAGTCCCAGCCTGAAGCAGGCACAGGTTCGTTGGATGCCGCGGAGGCGTCGTCACAAACTACACTTCCGGAAGTTGATGTAGGTTTGATTAATCAAACACCGCAAGTTGATTTACCTGCGGGAGTTGGTTCATTGGATGCTGCTGCGGCATCGTCTCAGCCGGATCCTACGAGTCAGACAGATCTCTCTAACGTGGATGTAAGCAATATTAACGCAAGTCCCGATCTTCCTTTAGGTGTAGGATCTTTGGACGCGGCGGTTGCTGGTTCTCGTCAGAACTTAACTCCTGAAGGTATTATTAGCCTTGAGGTTGCTGAAACAGGTGCCTTATCGAATGAGACGGCTCAAAAACTTGCAACAGAAAACAATCTGTCTATGCAGGATGTAGCAAACATGGCTGAGAATGCTATGGGGTTAGAGACTTCTCAAGCTACAGGTCCGAAGACGGACGTAGATGTAGCTGCTACTGTTGAGGTTGTTGACCCATCGACTGGTGGTACGGCAATGGCTGCGGGTCAGCAGGGTGCAAAAACTGCAACAGAAGGGTTTGTGTTTGATGGCGAAGTCATAGATCCTGTCTCAGATGTCAGTGTTGACGTTCAAGAAGAGGTTGACCCATCGACGATTGAGGGAACCCTTGGATCTAGAGATGTGCAGGTGTCAGAGCCATCGACCACAGTGGAGACAAGTATTCCCGTGGAGACAAACGTCCCCGTTGATACTTCCGTTACTACAACGACTAACGTCCCTGTTGATACTTTCCCACCTGACGCAGAAGAAGAAGAAGATGAGGTTGTTGTTGAAGTTGATGAGCCAGTGGTGTCGGATCCAAGTGGTCCCGGCGATGACGACGATGACGACGTAGTGGTGGATATTGACACGGGTGACAGGGATGACGACGATGACGACGAAGTTGTTGACGAAGCTCCGTTCACATGTCCAGATGGATATGAGGCGGTGAAGATCAACGATGAGTGGCGTTGTCAGGCCACGGACGCTGCACCAGCGAGAATGCGACCAACAGGTGGCTCTTACTATCAGCCCCGCAAACCTTCTCCTGCATCCAAGGCGAAAGCCTATAGGTTCCGCTAATGAACTTACAGGCACTTCCCGAGGACGCATTAAAAGAAATACTCGCGCTCACAGAGGCGAAGAAAAAACTGGACTTGCGTGAAGAAGCGCAAGACCATTTCATGCCGTTTGCACATCATGTGTACGAAAACTTTATTGAGGGTCGTCATCACAGGGTTATTGCAGAAAAACTTGAGCTTGTAGCACAAGGTAAGCTCAAGCGGCTCATAATTAACATGCCACCTCGACATTCCAAGTCAGAGTTCGCGTCGTTTTTGATGCCAGCTTGGTTCTTGGGACGCAACCCAAAGTTAAAGATCATACAAGCTACACACAACACAGAGCTTGCGGTGCGTTTTGGGCGTAAAGTTAGGGATCTTATTGATGATCCTGCGTACAAAGAGGTGTTTCCAGAGACAAATTTGAAGGAGGACAACAAAGGTGCGGGTAAATGGCAGACTGATAAAGGTGGGGAATACTTTGCGGCGGGTGTGGGAGCGGCTGTCACAGGCCGTGGTGCGGATTTATTCATCATTGATGACCCGCATTCGGAGCAAGATGCGCTAAGTGAGAGCGCATTTGACAATGCGTATGAATGGTACACTTCGGGGCCACGCCAACGTCTACAACCGGGTGGTTCAATCATTCTGGTTATGACGAGATGGGGAAAGAAAGACTTAACGGGTAGATTAATCTCTGCGCAAGGCAGTGATATCATGTCTGATCAGTGGGAAGTTGTAGAGTTTCCAGCGATTCTTCCTTCAGACAAAGCCTTATGGCCTGAGTTCTGGGAAAAAGATGCGTTACTGGGAATAAAAGCCTCTCTTCCGGTGTCTAAGTGGAATGCGCAGTGGCAACAACAACCTACAGCGTCGGAATCTGCTATAATCAAACGAGATTGGTGGCAGTCGTGGACGGAAGAGAAGATACCTCCTGTAAAATATATATTGCAAGCGTATGACACGGCTTTTTCTAAGAAGGAAACAGCAGACTATTCAGCTATCACAACATGGGGGATCTTTGAGCCTGAAGAAGGTGGCCCTGATAACATAATTATGATGGACGCTCGACGAGGTCGTTGGAATTTTCCTGAACTAAAGGAGATAGCGTATGAGGAACACGAATACTGGGAGCCCGATATGGTGTTGGTCGAAGCAAAAGCGACGGGTACACCACTCATTGACGAGTTGCGGCTTCGTGGTATTCCAGCCTTGGGCTTCTCCCCTGGTAAAGGAAGGGATAAGGTGACACGAATGCACATGGTTGCGCCATTGTTTGAGGCGGGAATAGTGTGGGCACCAGAAGACCAGAAGTTTGCGGATGAAGTGATTGAAGAAGTTGTTTCATTTCCTAATGGTGACTATGACGACTTTTGTGATAGTATGACGTTAGCATTGATGCGTTTTAGACAGGGTGGGTTTATTTCCTTGCAGAACGAGGACGAGGGGAACGACTTTGTTCCTAGAACACGGGAGTATTACTGATGGCACTGCCACCACGCCCAATGGGCTCAATAGTAGATTCGGGACAAACGCAAGGTGGGTTTGATGAGAACCTCCCATCGGTAGACGTATCCGTACCACAAGTAGAAGATTTTGCCGGAGGGGCAGAAGTTATCCCTCAAGAAGACGGCACAGCGGTTGTTCAGGCTTTAGCGGACATGATCCAGCAGGCCGAGGCCGAAGCGCCTATGGAACACAACGCCAACCTAGCAGATTTTCTTGACGAGGGTTATCTTGGTGAGTTGTCAACCGAGTTGAGAGCGGCATACGAGGACGATCAGGAGTCCAGATCCGAATGGGAAGAAGCCTACACAAAAGGCTTGGATCAGCTAGGCGTTAAGGTAGTAGAGCGTACAGAGCCATTTCAGGGTGCCAGTGGAGTAACACACCCTCTGATAGCTGAGAGCGTCACACAGTTCCAAGCACAGGCGTATAAAGAGCTTTTACCAGCGGGTGGGCCAGTTGCCACACAGATACTTGGCAAACAGGATCCAGAGCGTGAGGCGCAAGCCCAGCGCGTAAAGAATTTTATGAACTACAACATTATGGAAGTGATGGAAGAGTACGACCCAGACATGGATCAACTTCTGTTCTATTTGCCGTTGTCGGGTTCTACGTTTAAAAAAGTTTACTACGACGAAGCCAAACAGCGGCCCGTAGCAAAGTTTATTCCGGCTCAAGATTTGGTTGTACCGTATCACGCGAGTGATTTGGCGACGAGTCCGCGAGTGACGCATGTTCTTCGCATGGATTACAACGAAGTTCGTAAGATGCAGGTTGCTGGTTTCTACCGCGACGTTGACCTACAGACTAGCGATGCGGGACCGGACGAGGTACGCGAGAAGGTAGACGAAATACAAGGCACAAGCAAAACGTATGCAGATGATGTATATACATTGCTTGAGATGCATGTTGACGTTGACCTCGAGGGTTTTGAGGACATGTCACCTGACGGCGAGGCCACAGGTATTCAGCTGCCTTACATTGTTACCATAGACCAAGAGTCTGGAGAAGTATTAGGTATTCGCCGGAACTTTGAGGAAAATGGCGAGTTAGCTAAGAAGCAGCAATATTTCGTACACTACAAGTTCATGCCTGGTCTTGGGTTCTACGGCTTTGGTTTAATCCACATGATTGGTGGTTTAGGTCGTGCGGCTACCAGTATCTTACGTCAGTTGATCGACGCTGGTACTCTAGCGAACCTTCCGGCTGGTTTTAAGGCTCGTGGAGTGCGTGTACGCAATGATGATGAGCCACTACAGCCTGGAGAGTGGAGGGACATTGACGCCCCTGGTGGGAACATTAGAGACTCTATTATTCCACTGCCATACAAGGAACCATCAGCCACCTTGGCGCAGTTGCTTGGTGCGTTGATCGAAGGTGGTCGTAGGTTTGTGTCGTTAGCTGACCAGCAAGTCAGTAACATGAATCAAGAGACGCCTGTTGGCACAACGATGGCGATGCTAGAGCGCGGCATGAAAGTTATGTCCGCTATTCATAAGCGACTACACTACGCTCAGAAGACAGAGTTTCGGATTCTAGCAAGAATCATTTCAGAAAATCTACCGCCTGAGTATCCTTACGAGGTTGCTGGGGCAGAGCAGTCGGTAAAAGCGCAAGATTTTGACAGGCGCGTGGATATTATACCTGTTAGCGACCCAAACATCTTTTCCATGGCTCAACGAGTGACTTTGGCGCAGACTCAGCTACAGTTAGCTCAGTCGAACCCTCAAATGCACAACCTTCATGCGGCATATCGACGCATGTATAACGCACTTGAGGTTCAAAACATAGATGAAATCTTACCACCACCGCCACAACCTAAACCTATGGATCCAGCATTAGAGAATGCTCGTGGTCTAATGGGTCAGTTGTTGCAAGCCTTCCCCGATCAAGACCATGATGCACATATTCAAATACATGTGATGTTTATGAAAACGCCGTTGGTGAGTACATCTCCGCAGGTGATGGGTACATTCTACGCTCACTTACAAGAACACATCGCCATGAAAGCGCGTCAGGTGGTTATGCAAGAAATTGAGGGACTAATTAGTCAGGTACAATTAAATGCTCAGATGGGTGCGGTCGATCCTATGCAGGCGCAACAGAAGATCCAAGAGGTTCAGCAGCAGATGCAGAACCCAGCAGAGGTTGAGAAACTGGTTGCCATGCAGGAAATGCAGATCATGCAGAAGACTCTCGCGGAGATTACGCCGCAAGGACAGAGTGCAATGGATGATCCATTGGTTCAAATACGCATGCAGGAGCTTGCCCTTAAACAGCAGTCGGAGCAACGCAAAGCGGAAATGGATCAAGCGGACATGATGATGGACGCGGCAAGACTTCAACAACAAGCGGCAACAGACGCGGCTCGGATTGAAAGTTCAGAGGAAATTGCCGACAATCGAAACGAAGTTAATCGTGAGCGCATTGCTGTGCAGAGACAAAATGTGTTGAGGAGGGGATGACGTGCCTTTAAAAAAGGGTAAGTCACAAGATGTTATCAGCCAGAACATTAAGACCGAAATGGCTGCTGGAAAACCGCAAAACCAAGCGGTTGCCATTGCTTTAAGCAAGGCGGGTAAAAGTAAGTATGCTTCTGGCGGTATGGTCAATAAACGGTTTAGCCCGATAGCCCGACCCCAGAGGTTCGTCGGAGAGTTCTAATTTTGGAACCCTCCTCCAGCCAAGGCGGGTATACACATGATAGATCCTATCACAGCAGTTGGCCTTGCCACTTCAGCCTATAACGCTATTAAACAAGGCGTTGCCGTAGGCCGTGAGTTGCAGGATATTACAGGTCAGCTTGGCAAGTGGGGCAAGGCTTGCAGTGATTTTGCATTTGCCGAAGAGCAGATTAAGAACCCCCCTTGGTATAAATTCAAGGGATCGGACACGCACAGTGCCATTGAGATATTTGCGCAAAAGAAGAAGATGTCTGAAATGCGTAAGGAAATAAAAAACTTCATTAGTTTTCAGTACGGCCCCTCTGCTTGGGAGGAAGTGTTGCAAATAGAGGCGCAGATGCGAAAACAGCGCAAACAAGAAATTTACAAAAAAGAAGAGTTTAAACGCGCTCTTATAGAGTGGACTGTAGGTATTTTGCTCGTGCTTGCAGGCATAGCTGGTCTGGCTCTTGTACTGTATTTCATGGGTAGAAATCAGGGGAAATGGTAAATGTGGTTCTTAGTCTGGTTTATGTTTACGAATAACAAGTTAGAGTATTATCAGCTTGCTCAGTTGTCCACTGAACAGGAATGCAACCAGGCGCTGGAGGATGCCAAAGTGTTAGTAACGAACAGCACAACGGTGGTGTATTGTTTTGAGGTTATACCGGAATAAACGCGGGGATTACGTTGTATATGACAAATCTGGAAAAGTTGTTATAATAACGCATCACAAAGGGTACGCGATTGCGTACGCAAGGAGTATAGAAGATGCCGAATGAGTATGATCTAAACGGGAACGGCAAGATTGATCCAGTTGAGCATGAGATAATGCTGGAGGATCGCCGTCGCCGCATGGAAGATGCAGACGCAAAGAGAGACGCGCAGAGACGCATGACTTGGTTTTCGCTATCTGGTATGATTCTTTATCCCTTCGTCATTCTAGTAGCCTCTATGACGGGTCTAGAGACGGCAGCAAAGTTGATGGCAGATATTGCTGCTGTGTATGTAATCGGTGCATCTGGCATAGCCGCTGCTTATTTCGGGTTTAATGCGATGGAGTCCAAGAAATGATACAATCACTTATAGGTCCAATAGCGAACCTCGCAGGCTCTTGGTTACAAGGCAAAGCTGATAAGAACGCAGCATCCGCAGAGTTGAAGCTCACAGAGGCGAAGGCGAAAGCTCAAA
>Ga0098056_1000183_pt1 | contig 24863 bp, 44 predicted proteins | sample 17BtaG_FD_92583 | JGI IMG/M metagenome (GOLD analysis project Ga0098056, IMG submission 92583) | Marine viral communities from the Subarctic Pacific Ocean - 17B_ETSP_OMZ_AT15314_CsCl metaG | ecosystem: Environmental > Aquatic > Marine > Oceanic | place: Subarctic Pacific Ocean | collected...
CGGTAAAAGGCGTACATCTTGTCGTGCGTAGTCGAGGTATGTGCCAATGTCTGTAAAATAGGTATCATGCCCGTCTTTCAAATCAACCTTAGTCTCTTTCAAGCAGTATGTTGATACTGCGCCTAATCCCATCGCAGGCAGTTGTCCGTTCTTCAAAGTCCATAACTTCTTAAAAGCAATCATCAAGTCTATGGTGTTGTAGCCTGCGATTGGCTGCGCCCACTCTCCGAAGTCATAACGCACCTTGCGCATAGGAGATAATGTGCGAATCTCAAGACCGTTTGCCTTGAACCGCTTGAATAACTGCTGGCAGTCCGCATTGACTACATTCCAACCAGTGAGAATATCGGGGTCGCATTTGCGCATAAGTCGAGCAAAGTCTTGCAGTAATTCCTTCTCATTGTTGAAACACTTGAACCGTCGTTCACCACTTACGCAATCTTTCATACCTTCGGGGTGTTCTTTGCAGGGAATCGAGTCATAGAATCCTGCCTTGTAGTCGGGATGAGTAAATAGTACATACTCGCCATCCGTTGAGTCCTCGATGACGATAATTGTTATTTGGCCGGAGTCCATCATCCATTCCATATCAAAGAACCATGTTCGATGCTCATACATCGGGATATTGACTCGGTTTTCAACAAGAACCTTGTTCGTGTGCGCAATGTTCGCCTCCCATGTGCGAACCTTCTTTGAAACATTTCTCATATCATCTGTGCTTTCAAACATAACTCTCCGAAGTTTCTCTCCGTAAAGTCCTTCGTAATTCTCATCGGGGAGAACCGTAAACGGTGGTTTCAAATTCCCAATATCGCCCGACTCAATATAGCAAAATGGGTTTGCAGAAACAGTCCTCTGTTTCCTATTGCCGTCTGCATCCCTATATCGGATTAAGACGCTATTCTTCTTCGTTCTCTCGATAATCAAAACAAAGCAACCCTTTCTTCAACCCTTTCTTTATGTTGTTTAACTTCTTTTGAAATATGAGATAATCGCTTCTGCGCAATCTCAAAGTATTCAGAATCTCTTTCCATCCCTATAAATGAAAAGTCTTGCGCCAACGCCGCTATGCCTGTCGTGCCACTACCCATGAAGGATAACCCGTATGGCGGGTCGGTGACGATTGAATCAACAGAATTACTTTCCATGTCTTTCAAAGCATCTAAACAATCTGCGAGTATAATTTTCTTCAAGAATTAAGCCTCCAAATGTTATGATGAGCAATGTCCTCATAAACCCATTGGTGCATAATGTCCTTTACATCTCCAAAAGACTCAACCTTAGTGTAGCCAAGAGACCGGACAACCGACTCAAGACGAGTCGAGGTTATGCCCTCTATTGGGTTAATGATTGTAATTTTAGGAATACTGCGCAGTAAATCGGATTTGTTGCGTTCATTCAAGAGGTGCTTGTGCAAACCCCTGCTTCGCCATTCTCTGCGCACATAGGTATTGCCAACAAACGCAAAGTCTCCTATGCGCAGAGAGCCAGTATAAGCAATTGCCTCTTCACCGACCCAAAGAACCCAATAAACCATCTCATCGAATATCGGGGGATAACCTTTGTCACTTGCGCACTTCAAGGGGCTGCCCCAATCACCCTCTAACTCTGTATGAGAAAAGGCGAATGAAATGCGCATATCTGACAACATGCCAATCATTCTTTGCGTCGGCCAGTTGGTCTCGTTGCTATTCCGTGTGTGTTGAGCCACTTGTAAATCGTCATAGGTGATACTGCGCATTCTTTTGCGATAGAAGCCATACTGCGCCCCCTTCCGGCGTATTCGTTTGCAAGCCACGATTCTTTGCGGTATGTATTATGCGAAGAAACAGTATTCTGCACACTGACGATTACTCGGTGTTGTTCTCCGCATTCAAGACAAACGACATTCTGCGCAGAATCATTATTGACTCCGACTTTTAATTTAGATTCACATTCATTGCATTTAAAACTTAATTTCATTTATTTAACTCTCCTGTATTGGTAATTTTTATACGGGGTGAATATCCTCTCGATATAACCCCATCTTTCTATTAACTTTAGTATGTGACCGACACCGGAGGGATGAAGTGAGTTTTGAGGAATCATAATCTCATTCACCCTCTCGGTTATTTGGCCGCCGCTTAGTATTTGTCCTGTTTCCATGTGAAACAAAACGACTCCCATAACTGCGACCTTTCGGTGTATTTTGTGCAGCGACATAACATTTCCCATATGCGATAACACTTCTTCGACCTGCTCTTGCGTAAACTTCTCAAAAGTCCTACTGCGCAGAGTCCTTGCGAAATTAGTGTTATCTCTCATGTGTTGGGAAATGTCAATAGGCATCGGGCTTCGCAACCTCCCGTTGAAATATGACTGTTTCGTTTAGTCCTCCTTGATTGATTAGTAATGAAATACCTCCGCCTAAAGAAGTTAAGTCGAAGAATTGTAATTTTACTGCGCCAGTCATAGTGCGCAGAACATTTTCAAGACTCCCACCGACAACTGTTGAGAACTCATGTTCGCAAGTTTCAAGAAGAGACTTAGTGCGCCCTTTGATTTCTGCGCCTGCGCTTAACAATAACAAGCCGTCTTCTGTGAAGAACTTGTATTGAGATACCTTTTGACCGTTCATAGAACCGCTATCCATTGCGTCAAGCAAGTCTGAAACAGACACTACGACTTCTGCGCAAGGTTCGACAGTATCGCCAGTGGATGCTGTGTATTTCCCTTCGTTTTTTATTATTGCGGCATTGAAACGCTCAAAACTCTCTTTAGACCATTCGTTCACGGTCTTTTTGGTGTGTGTAAAAGCCTTTGCATCCCTGCTACTGATTAGAGTTGTTTGTTTTCCAGCAGAAACAATTTTTATTTTGCCATCATCTTGAGTCAAACGCACTGCGCTCTTGTGTTTCGATAGTGCGCCAAGCATCAAGGATATGTTCGCAACTACAATGCTCGCAGGTTCGCTATTCTCGCATTCCGCAGTGAACAGAGAGATACTTGTTATGCCATCCCGAACAATGTTGCAGGTTTGCGCAAAGCCCTTATCTGCGTATATTGTTGTTCCCTCAACCTGCGGAATATTTTTTCCGTTGATTGTTGCATTTCTCTGCGTGCGCTTGAGAAGTGCTTGTAATTCTTTAGTCTCGATTGTCAATGTTTCCGACATATATATCACTCGTCTATTAGTCAATATAAACCCGTCGTTAATCAACTTTGTATGCTTCGGGTTTCTGCCTTAGCATCCTATCGAAAACTCTTTGGCACTGCGCACATTTTAGTTCATCTTCTGTGTCAGCATCGGGGTGAATCGCTTCATGTTTACCGACAGAGGGGAAGCCTCTGCATAGGACATAGGAAAAAGAGCCATCCGGTGTGCAGTCAATTGCATAGTGTATTCGAGAAGAACGCCCTTGCATCCATACCCGCTTAACCCTTTTGACAGGCATTTTAACCCCATGCCAAGAAAGGTAATCCAGTCCATGTGACTTCGCCACCTTTGACGCTTAAGACAGTGTGCGTTGAACCTAAATGCTCTTGGTTGAAACCTTTCATTTCTTCGATTGACGCTCTAATCTCCCACGCACCTTCTGCAAGGTTCTTATCTGCCTTAACACCTGCGGCGAGGTCGCCCTTCTTAGTGTATCGGGTCATCCATAACTGCTGCGCAAATAGGCGCATAGTACCCTTTTCCCATTCGGGTTCTTCGCCAATCTTCATCAATCCCTTTTGGCCGTTGCCAACATCTGCGAATTGCTTCTTATCTTTCAAGTGAAATGTGAAAAATACTGCGTCAACAGGCAATTGATGCGCACGATTAGCAATATCACGGAACAATTTGTTTCGTATGCGCCATTCGGCTTGATTAAACTTGTCGCCGTCTTCGACATTGACAGGATTCTTTGAACGGTTCATTAGAACATCGGTCATTGCAAACTCGCACCACTTCAAGAATGACGACATTCCATCCATAATTACTGCGCCCACTTCGCCATCCCTGCACTTCTGCGCAACAATGTTAATGAAGTGACCCATTTTATCAACAAGAGCCGTGTAATTGGTTGAATTGTCTTCGTTAAAAATCGTATCATCCAACTCATCATAGAGAGGGATAACGAGGATATTCTCATCGTCGGGATAATTTGCTGAAACAGTTTGCATTGCGCTATTGTCAACATCGAAGATGATGATTTGCTTATCTGCGCCGATGTGTTGACGAGCAAGAGAAACGGCAGTGCCAGTCTTAGCGGTATTTTCTTTACCGACAAGTGCCATGCGCACTGTTTGAGTACGAGAACGCTTCTGCGCAAACAATTCCTCATAATGCGCTTTCATATCACGCATTGGAGGCTTGTCTGCCTGCGATTCTTTCTTACTTGCACCTTTCTTTGCGTTAGCCCATGCGTTTGCCATTCAAAATCACCATCCCATAGAGTCTTCGACCGCTTCTTCGGATTCTTCTGCGTCGTCTTCTGCGCCGAGTCCTTCGACGGAGTCCATGACCCACCAACCGGAAACGCTCATACGAGGCATTCCGTCGTCTTTACCAATCCAACCGCCACCGCAGGCAATAACAATAGAGCCGACTGCGAAATCAACCTTTGATTCTTCTTCTTTAGAAACCCATAGGTCAATCGGAGGAATAGGTGAAGTAATGTCAAGGTCTGCGAGAGTAATGATGTAGCCACCTTTCTCTCTTGGGTCGATGTGCGCAACCTCAAGAGGCATTGCGCAGAGAGCATCCCACTTTTCTTTATCAGATAGTGAACCCAACCAACCTTCAAGGTCTGCGAGACCAGTTAGCGGAGTGACATTTGCAAGGTCTTTCAGAAGACCGTTGCCTTCTTCATCGAAAGGCGCACTATCGAACATCGAAACCAATGTGTCATCTGCGCTAAAAAGAGAAACCTGCGACTTAGTGTAGCCCACATCACCGTTTCGACCCAATTTGACCGGCAATCGACCAGTGACAAATGTTGGGTGGATAGCCAGTGCGTCATCACCGTTGAATCGAACCTTGATAGGTCTAATTGTCTTATTGTCCGCACTGTTGCCTAAGAATACGCAGTCACGCATCGGTTCGCTTTGCGCTCGGTATCGGCCATAGCGGTAATTCGGACTGCCCGAAGGCCATGAGGGAGAAGATTTGTCGGCAATCAAAACAAAGTAGCCTGTACCGTCGTTAATATCCTTCGCCGCCTTTGGTAGTTCAGTCACATGCTTTTCAGCAGAGGAAATGTCGAATGATTGTTTTCCTTCAAGAGAAGGGTTGTGGATATAGCGATAACCGCCGTTCACATCATCATTCAAGAATAGTGCGCAGACACCTTGAGAGACAAGTAGTGTGCGTGCATCTTCGTCAAGCCCCATGAGGTTTGTCTTCATGTTCTCATATTGGCGTGCCGCAATATCCTTTGTGCGTGGCACACTGATAAACATACCTTCAATGTTCTCGCAACCACTTCGGGCGAGTCTTGCAGAGACTACTCTTAGTTCTGCGGAGGCCATTCTTAGGGTCTTCATCTGTATGTCTTCTTCGGATAAACCATTCGCTTGAAGGTTTGCTTTGTTCGCATTCAAGACGCTCTCATGCTTTGCAAGCAGAGCCTCTGTTGTGCATCCGACATTTTTTGCTACTCTTTCTATAATTTTTTCATCAACCATGTTCTTCACTTTTCCTGTGTATTCTGTCCTATACCTGCTGCTCATATAAACCCCCCGATTAAATCGAGAGCATCCTCGCAAAATCCCATCGAACAACGCTTTCATCAACACCCATGACAATATCACGCTCGCTGATTATTGCGCATTCAACGACCTTTGCAATCATTTTTGCATCGGCTGGACTGTTTGTTGCGTAGTCGAAAACTCTGCGCACTACGCTACGCATATTCATGTTGCTACTCAACTTTACTGCGTCTGAAACAGACTTCTCGGTTGTAGCAAGGCGCAGATAACGGCGAGCATCAAAACCTTCCCCCATTTCGAGAAGGAATTTTTTTCCTTCTTCATCGGAGAGATAGCATAGTGTTTGCAATGCGCCTATTGTGTTGCGTAAATCACCTTCATGTATTCTTGCGAGATTTGTAATATCGTCGTCTTCGACTGTCATTGATTCCGACTTGAGAATATCACGCATTGTTTTCAACGCACTATCAACAGTATGTGCTTTGAAATGTCGAACCGAGCAACGGCTCTGCAACCAACGGGATATTTTGCTAAGGTCGTTGCAAGTCAAAATGAAGTAGCAAGAAGAACCTTCGATAACTCCCTTTAGTGCGCTTTGCGCCGCAAGAGTCAACTGGTCTGCTTCATCGAGAAGAATAATGACTTCACCTAAACCACTTTGCGCAAGAGGGATTAACTCATCTTCAATGAACTCAATACCTCTTGTTCTCTTAGATGACGCATTGTAGTGGTGGATTTGATAACCAAGACTCTGCGCAAGAATATACGCAAGTGTGGTTTTACCCGTTCCCGCTTCGGGGGAACTAAAAATGTAATGTTGCATAGGTTGTCTTTTGTCAATGATATTCTCGAACTCCGGTATCAAATGACTCTGTCCGACGAACTGGCGCAGAACCATTGGTCTGTGTTTTTCCCACCAAATACTACTCATCAATAACCCTCTCCGTAAAGTTGCCACATTCGGGCATGGTGTTCATGCTCATAACCCATGACTTCATGTTCGCAACCGTAGCAAGTATGTTTGTCACCCAAAGTATTCTCTGTAATAGCATCGCACAGATGGCATAGATTTATTCCCTTTCTGCGCAGAAACCAACGAGTAAAACGCTTAATCATTCATCATCACACCCTCTGTCTCGAAATTCTTGATATTTTGCGTCGTCTGCGTCTGCCTTGACCTGTTCCCAATCAACATACTCATGTTGGTCGGATGCTATTTCAAGCACTATATCATAAATCGTGTCGTCTTCATGCAAGTATTCACGCAACATGTCTTTCATCTCTTCTTCTGTCAAAGAGTCCATAATTAAATCCACTGCCGATTTATACCCGCATTCATCTGCAATATCGTCTGCGCCTTGATTACTCATGCATATTCCTCCAACATTTCTTCAACGAAAGGGCGTAATGCTTTGAACATACCCTTCGGTGAAAGTCCGGCAGTATCGAGCGTTAAGACCTTGTGCGGATTACCCAACTCTCCTTGCGACGGTGTACGCATAGCGGTTTCAGAATAGTGCGCAAGTCTTTCGGGATTAGCACCTCTCTCAATCAGTGTGCTTTCGGGCGCACGCAGTCGGATAAGCATACCATGTCTAATGCAGAAGTCTGCCTCGTTGTGATGGCGCACATCGTCTATGATAGCGACTGATGTTTCACCTTGACGGTTGATGGAGTCTTGCACCCTATCAACCCAATAGTCTTCATCAACCATTTGTCGCTTTGCTTGACCCAATGCTTGTAGCAGTGGGCGCACTGATTCTTTATGCGCCGCTTCTTTCACTTCAAGTAAGAACCTTGCTTCGGCAGAACCCTTGTGAGTCCAAATGACCTCCGACACTTCTTGGCGAACTGCTTCTGCAAACGAGAAAGTCATTGTTGTATGTGTGCGTGAGAGATATGTTTCGAGAATTTGTGCGAGGGTGGATTTACCAGTGCGCATACGACCTGCGATTCCTATAATGAATGTCATAGCCAGCCCTCCTTCGATACCTTGTTGTTGAGTTTAGAGGCTTCTTTGAAAGGGAAGCAGTTTGGACATTTGTTCAAAGCCATAGCCTGCGCATCGGTGAGATTTGGGTTATGTTCGACAGTCTCACCACATGCGTATGTTGGATTCGATGTGTCGTAGTCGTCACACGACTTATGCAATAGGCTTTTCTGTTTCCCCATGTTTGAAATGAAAGTGTATGTCCTATTAAACCTCTCGGCGGCAGCAGACTAAACAAATATCCATGTCCGGCATATACCGCATTTGTTTGCACGAAGGGCAGCGCACCGCCTTTTCCTTGAGTGAACTGGTCATAGATGAATAAGGCATCGTCAATTCAATATCTCCTTCTTCTCGAATTAAATCTCTATCAACATCGAAAACCATATTGCGTACAGTCAAACCGTTGCTCAACTCTATTTTTGCTTGACCGACACTGACAACCTGCGCATTCTTGCTAATCAGTGCAGCAAGGCTCGATTCGCTCGGAACTTCACGAAATAAACCTAAACGATGTAATGCCGAAGACACTTGAGAACGAGTCATTTGCCCGCCTTCAAACAATATACGAACTATTGTTCTGCGCATTCGGGAATTGTTCTTCGCCACATTTACTGCTCAAGAGGTAAGGTATAAAAGACATACTCCTAATCGCCCATCGTTTGCCACATTGCCATGTTCGCAGAAGCAGGCATCTCACCCGACTCTCCACTTTGCTCAACACCCATCCCTCTTCTGCGCATACGGTAAGGTAGTCTCACGAAATTAACCCATGAGAGAGTGAACCAAACGACGAAAACTAAAAAAAAGAACTGTCCTTCGGTCATATCCACCCATCCAGTGTTGGTTGCTCACGCTTCGGTAATCCTTTAGGTAATGACCTTTTCTCTGTTCTGCGCAAAACATTCGCAACCTCTTTATCTAATCGAACAATACTCTCCCAATGCTTATCACTTTCACGGATTCCGAGAGGGTATTCTAAAACACCATCCGACTTCTTTTTCTTAGGCCATGCCATTCTGCGCACAGGTTTATGTGAGAAGTTTATTAGTGCTTGTTGAAAGTCTTCGGGAACATTGGTAAATGCCTTAGCCAGTGTACGCCAAAGTGTAATATCCTTGTTGTTTTCCCGCAAGAATGACAGCATCAGAGGAACGGGAACATTTGCGCATTCTGGAAATGACTTTGTTCTATTTGACCAACGCATAGTTGCGTCTATATTGCGTGTGTAGTCTTGCTTTTTGAAAACGCCGTCAATAATTATAGAATCGTTCTTTTTCATCTTCGGTGGTTTCTCGCAGACCCAAACCATTCTGTATGCAATGTGCGGCAACCATGCAACACATTCTTTTTCTGTCGGGTATCTCTTATGCACTATGACTGTCAAACCATCGACTTGAGGGTCGCTTGAAACATAACCGCCTTCGACATAGTCTCCGGTTCGGTATTTCTGCGCATCATGCGTGAAAATGAGAACGCCCATCCCAAACACCTGCTCGTCTGTATTCCTTGACACCGCCCTTCTTGCGGCCTTCAAGTGCGCCTTTACCTTCAAGTATGCGCAGAGCCTTTGCCACTGCATAGACATTCATGTGCATGTGCGATTGAGGCAGTGCGTCTATTGCTCTTGGTAATAACGCATCTGCGCTGAACCAGTCTGCACTGCCCTCCCATCCTTCAACTGCTCTCTCAACTGCGAATTTTCGATATTGCTTGCTCATAGAATCACCCCGTACTCATCGAAAGCGTGGCATTCCACACAAACAACTTTATTTTCGATATTCATAAGGTCTTGCAGGTCAAACATGCGCTTGCATCGGGAACATTTATCTTGTTTCAATCAACCAACTCCAAAGAATCAACAATCAAATCCTCAAGCAACTTTTGTTGCGAGGAATCACTGTTGCACCAAAAGCCGACGGGGTCATCTCTAAACAACTCCCAACGGTCTGCGTGGTATGAATCGAAAGGTTTGTCGGGGCAGAAGTGCGCCATGAACTCGTTTGCATTAACCCGACTGCGTATGTTGCGCAATCCTGCCATGATTTGTCGAACACTTGGCTTCATTGCGCATCACCTTCGGGGTATAATTCCGTAGCCCAAAAATCGAGAACCTCCCAATTGACACCAACTGTTGCGTCATGTTTGCGCTCGACCATAAATAAAACATTCATAGCCTTTCGGTCATCTAAGTCGGGTCTAATCTCCAACACATCATCAATGTGCCATTCGATGTTTATTTTCTTTGAGGCTCTATCGCCATTTTTCTCATTGGTTATCGAATAACCCATTTGTTTAATCTCTGTCATAGCCCTTCTGACTTCATTCATGTCTTTCTGTAATTCATCGTTCATTGTATCACCCAATCGTCGGTATTAACGAGCATGTAATCGCCTGCTTCGGTTTCTATGCGCACATAACCGGATAATTCCGAAGGTGTCTCAACTGTCACACCCTTAACGGTTTTTCCTCTCTGCACATGCTCAACATGGTTCGGAGTCCAGTCACTATCACAGTAAACAATCCCCGTAAAATCTGCAATACATATCACTTTACTCATCTTCGTTTCCCTCTATTAAATCATTAAAAGCATCGTTCATATAAACCCACCGATAAAACCGCTTGTATTGATGCTCGCTTAAGCCCCACATGTCACGGACAACCGTTGCCGAAACTCTGTATCTGCCACTATACCACCGAAGACCTTCTCCGTTGATTACCGCAATTAATCCATCATCGAGCATTCTCTGCGCAATAACGGGGAACTCTGTTTCGGGAATCGGGCGACTGATGAGTTGGTTGAAGTGCGCTCTCCACTTGATAGGTTCGCCTTCATTCATCAGTCAATCACCTCATAGTCTGCTTCGATTGTGTGCGTCGGGGCTTTGAGCGCACCGATGCGCATTTCTATCTGATTCAACAGTTTAGGTTCATTGCGCAGTGTATCAACAAGTATTCCCATAACTCCATTGACTTGCTGATGCGCAAGTAGCATTTGGGAATCAACACCAATCTCTTTCTTTAGTGTGCCGATTAACTTAATGTTTGTATTCGCTTGCGCAACAAGACGAGTAGCAGTGGATAACCAGTCTGCGTCGATGCCGTCTTTGTCCTTCTGTTCCTCCCATTCATCGAGCCACTTTGTAATTCTTGAAAATACATCTTCGGCCATATCAAGCGTAGTGATTGCTTCACTGCGAGCCTCTTCGACATTCTCTGCTTCTTCGGGGTCATAATCCATGTGCGCAGACATATGTTCTTCAACAATACCGACCTCCCAATTGAACTTCGACTCAAGGTATGTTGTTGTAATGTTGCCGTTGAAAATCTGTATTTCCCAATCCCTTCTGTTGCGATGTGCGCACAATGGACATTCGGGTGATTCTAAAGCCCAACGCAACGCCTCAATCGCCATCGGGTCTTCTTCTGTCGCCAGTCGTTGCTCGATTAACCATTTACTCTTCATCCGTTTCACCTCTGTTGTAATCGAAGAAGAAGAATTGAGTCTTGTATCTGTGGCCGTGTAAATCCATAGTGTAGTCTTCAAAAGTACCAAACCGTTCATCCTTCATCATTTTTTGCGCCGCACTGTTTGCGTTTGGCGGCGAATACCTGTCGTCGGGTAGCGTGTTTAGTAATAGCGAAGCAGTCATACTTTCACCATTCTCTTCAAGCAAAGTAGCCGCCTTATCCATCCACTTTGCATATCTCTTTCTGCGCATACTATGTGTCTTTGCTACTTCATTTTTACTATGTCTCATACTTCGACCTCCCTTACAAGTGAGTAAATGCCTCCGCCTTCACACACAAACCTCTTATCGGTACGCATAACATTGTGAACCCCTTTGCGTATCGGTATTCCGCATCTCATCGGTGTGTTTTTCTTTGTGTGTAGGTTCAAGAGTAAGTCGTCTATGTGCATTTGACCCGTAGGGGATTCTTGCAGTTGTCTAAAGCATGAATCACGAAATGCTTGATACTTGCGCACCCCGCCATTCCTACTACTAACATAGTGTATTTTAACCATTACCGTTCACCTTCGGGGAAACCAAATCTGCATACCACGCCTTTACGCCCTCTGCCATCCTTCTTGGGGATATACTCTGTGAACCATGCTTGGCCGATTAAATATTCTTCAATCCAACGCTTTGCCGAACTGTAATCGTTGTCGCATATCAAGCGAGCAATGTCTTTTAACAATACTGAACGGGGAACATCTTTCTCCCAAAAAGTAGTGCGTATCAAACGAATATCTTCATCCATAACATTTCTGCGCATTTTCAAAGAAGACTCAAGGATTTCACGCAGTCTGTCATCCAGTTCAACCATGAGTAATTCCTTATCAACCCATTCGCCTTTCATCATAGTATAGCCGATAGCCAGTCTGCGGAATAAATCGCTTTCAAAACTGCGCACAGATTCTTGCATAACCCATTTGTCGAAGTCCTCACTAAAGACAACGCCTTGTGGTTTATTCTTGAAAACCTTTGCTTGACGGTCAATGAACCAATTGCGCATTGATATTGATTCTTGGATTAACTCTCTTCGTTCTTCGGGCGTTATGCTCGCCTGCGCATTCTGCGCTTGTTTATAGAGTAGTTCTTTTTCGGGAGTCATAACAATGTCGAGAATGAAGAACCGTCTATCTAAACCGGACTCCAATTCAAATCGAGCAGGTTGTGTTCCCGCCCACATAGTATAGCGTGTGTTGTATTTGACCCAACCACTGCGCATTGATTTATTGACTCGCCCACTGTCAAGTGATGTAAGGAGTTGATTCTTCATATCAACGCTATGGTCTTTGCGTGAAGCATCAGATATTGAAGAGAACTCTTCAAAGCATAGAAAACCACCGCACATGTAGCGTGCAACTGGATTCCCCATAATGTCTCCCTCGTCATTGACCGACCCGAACATACCTGCCTCTGTGATACTGTTTGCACCAACCATAGTGCGGAAACCTTCGCCTTCTTCACCCTTACTGTTCCACAGAATACCAGTGTTCTCTGCGCAGAATAAATCGAGCAATACATTTTTACCCGAACCTTTCTGCCCTCGAATCAGAATATTAATGCGTGTGTCTGCAAGACGAGTTGCCGGTGTGTAAATAGGGTAGTCGGTGTGTCTTAACGGACAGTCTTCGATGACAAATGCGCCTTCGGGCGCAGTCAAAGGGTCAAAATCACACATCGAACATTTGTTCACTGCGTTAAACATGTGTGCGCCAATACTGCATAAGAAAATCGGCACTTTGTCGGCAACATCAACCAAATGGTTTTTGTCGCAGAAATTCTGCACCCTATCGAAAATATCATCATTCATCCTCTTCATCTCCCATCACTTCTTCATAGGCTTCAACTACCTTTTCGGCCATCCATATTTCATCTGCATGTACTGCGCCATTCTCAATAAGAGCAAGTAATACAAAATAAGTCTGCCTACATGTCAAATGCTTGATTTGCTGCAAGTAATCCCACGCTTTTAATTTAACATTCATTGAAACATCGCTCCTGTGTCGTTTAAATTTTCTTCGTGACTCGCCCCAATCAATTCTTTGATGCGCTCTAAAGCCTCCGACGACAAACCTATATATGACCCTTGCGCCCTTTTCGACGCACCTCTCGGTATTTTATAGCCGTCTGCTCTAAGCAAATTGCATATCTCATCAAACTTTGCAGGCTCGATGACTGATTTACTTTCAAATGATTTTAAGTCCTTGTGCGTTTCTTCGCTCGGCATGATATAGATTGAACCCTTTTTACCCACCATCCCCCGAAGGGCTACTGGCAACCAAGACCAAATGCTCTGCAACGATTCCGCCGTTTTCTCTAAACCTAATTCATTCTCACGCACTGCAACACATTCTGTTGGCATTGGCGAAGGTGTAGTGAATAGTCGGTTAAGTGCGTATGTTGTAAGTGTACCTATGCGCTTAAGGTGTGCGAATTTCATAACAATGTCTCTCGCAGGGGGATAATTGAATAACCATTCATTTCTATGTGCGTTTAATTGCGTCGAGATTGTCGGAGGTGCATTAACCATCAGAATGAGCGTGTTTTTGTATTTGAATAACGGCCACATTGGGTTATTCTCGCTCAAGACTCGGTGAGGCTTTGTCAAAACATGTTTTGATGTGATAAATCCGACTCTGCTCTCATCCTTCTCAACGCATCCCAACTCTATGCCAAGTATTGCAGGCAAGTTGCTCGGTGCATTACTGTTGATGATTAGCATGTGCGTCGCACCCTCAACCTCCGGTGATAAATAAAAGTCTGTCTCTCCTACGGTACTAAAGTTCCATGTTGTCTCTGCCATGTTAGAGACTAAACGGTTCGTCGGTATAAACCTGCTTATTCTTTTTGACAGTTTGAAGGAATTAAGAAAAAATAAATGACTCGCAGTTCCTCGCTTTTGCGCAATTCTTTCAATTGTTCTAAAGGTGTGAAAGACTAATACTATACAGGGGGCTTAAACTAAACACCTAAGAAGAATAAAAAGAATAAATGACGCAGGCTTTCAGTATGCGTATTATTTTCTTCTGTATTCTTTCAATCCAAAGAAATAAATAAACGCTTTGCCCTTGAATACTCAATATCCTCTGCTTCTTTGAAACGCAGACCCGTTCTCGTTTCGTCGTCGCAAGGCAACGGTTGATAATCACTGTCGCATAACTGGTGGTGCATCTCTGCGATAGAAGAAATGATAGAAGCGGCTTCTGTGCGCTTTAGTGAACGGTGAGGTCTTATATCTGCTTGTGTCTGCTGGTCGGCGCAGACAACGCTTGAAATCAACACTGACGACTCCATATCGAATGCCTTGCTCTCGCTCATAGACTGCGCTATAACCAAACGGGGATAATCCCCTACAATAAGTGAGGGCAACCAACGCAAATGTCCGTCACGCATACGCATGGGGAGGAATAAGGTTGCTGATTCTCCCCATGAATCGGGCGCAGACAGAATACATTTTGGTGCTTTCTGCGCTTTCACTTCGGCAGCGTAGTGACCGCAGAACATCGAAGTGCTGTTCGGTTCACTGATATGTGCGTAATTACCTCGAATCGAAATGAAATCTGCATCAGACTCGCTGATAAAGTCCTGTAAGTCCTGCGCAAACGGCTGTTCCTCGATGAACTCGCCCTTCATCCCTTGATTCACTACTGCTCTCGGCATGTCGGGTTGGACTGCGTCAATGAAATCCCATACTGCGTCTAATCCGTCGAGCATAATACTGTGGATTCCTGCTCTTAGAACAGCGCAAGGTTGAAACAACCTGCGTCGGCCTGCTCTGCGCCAACCAATAAATCGTTCAACGACTATGTCGCATGGGCGTGCAAAAATCCATTCTCCGCAATAACGAAACGGTTGCATGATTTAAGACAGGCAACTTGTTCATATCAACCTGCGCACTATGCGCTCGGTTGCGTATATATTCACACCGGATATTTTATTCCGTAAAGCCAGTCATCAGTCCACCAATACGGCGCACTGCGCCCTTTTTGCCACTGTGCGAAGCGAGCCTTCTCGCCCTTGTAGTATGCTCGGTATGCGCTCACTGCATCGCCCTCGACTTTGTATTCGTCGGGCATACACTGTGCAAAGGGAGTTAATTCGCCTGCGGGGATTCTCTCGGCCATCATAAACAAATGCTCAATACCGTCTGCGCAAGCGTGGGTTTTGTCGAACCGCTTTTCGTATTCTTCGCAAAGCATTGCGGCATGAAAACAAGTCCACAAGTAATTCTCACTGGATGCGCCAACCCAACGAGTTGCGGGGTGATGTGCATATCCACCCTTGAGAGGCGTTCCTTTGCTTGTAAGGGGCATCTGTGCATCTTCTGCGCCGTGTCTGCGTTGAGCCGAGCCAAGCATCTGAAAACATTCCACAATTAATTTCGGCACATGCTTATCGCAGTATGACATTGCCGCATAAATAGGCGATTCGTCGAGGATGAATAGGTTCATGTTATTGCCTCCAATTTATTCTGTGATTGCGTCAAGCCTGTCTAATAGTAGTGATGCGGCCTGCATGATTGATTCGTCGTTTTGCTTCTTTGCAAGGTATGTTAAGACCTTGATTGCGTCAAGGAGGATAAATGTCGGTGTGTCGTTAAAATCTGACATTGTGTTCACCGTAATGCCATTTTGTGTTTTGCGCAACCCTCGGTTTTACAAATGTAAATACCATTTGAGAATAGACCCTTGAGTTTCTTCGCACATTTACCGCACTGTTCGCACCGTTTGCGTATTCTGCGTATTCCGAGGGGCTTTCTTTGCTTATCCCATGCTTGTCTCATAGTTGCTCACGCACCTTATCAACGACTTCGTTCAGTCTTTTTGCGATGAGTTGCAGTGTGTGTCGAACTTCGGGGTCGTCTGTTTCCAAGGTTGCTTGCGCAGTGAAACCCGCAATGTCAATTAACGCATCGGTTGCCATATGTATTATTCTGTCTTGCGCAGCCATTAACTTCTGCCCCGATTCAATTGCCTTCATTGCCTTTTCCATTGACTCTATAAGAGGCCGAGTTGCTTCTCGTATAATCGCTTCAAGTGTCTTCTGTGCTTCGCTCATTCCTCATCCCCCATTGATTTGAAGGCCATTACAAGCCTCATATGCGCAAGGATAACATCGCTTTGATACTTGCAGTCCTTGAACATTTTAATGATTAGGTTTGCTGTGCTGTGCTGGCCGAAGGCTTGCATCATGCGCACTTGAACAACCAAGCCGTTGCATGAATCGCAACATCGCCCATGCGAAACCATGCTCGGATGCGTGGTATCGTCTGCGACCAAAGGTTGCGCATTGTGTCCGCTTGACCAGTAAACTTTACCGTTTGCGTCTTTGTGTTCGTCAATTTTTTTATAGCATATTGAGCATGTTTTTTTATCGTTATTCATCATCATTCTCTCCTGTGTCTTGCCGTGTGCGTTCATAGTTATAAATCCTTCACCAGTTTAAACCTCTTGTCGGGTCGTCGTCAAAGTCGGGGTCGTCGGGGTCTAAACCGTATTCGTTATTGACTTCATTAACAACATCTTGAACTATTTTTGCTCTCTCTTCTGCGCTTATGTCTTGGGGTAATGAGAACTCTTCTGCTCGTATTCCTCCCATGCTTTTCATGTGTTCATCGACAATACTCCCCCATCCAGTCGGTAGTAAAGGTGTGCAAAGGAATGCGGCCTTTTGTCCATTACCCAAATTCCACGCCGTAGGCATTTGTTCTGCGCAAATTGGGTGCATAGAATGCAGTTTAGCGATAGTATCAAAAATAAATGCCTTTCTGCGTAATTCCTTTGTTTCCTTTGTTTCTTCTGCGAGCATATGGATGCTTCGGCTCATAAATGCTTCGTCGTGGTATGTGCGTACATACTCAAGCCAATCATCCGATTTCATCGCACTGTTGGTTTCGCTGAATAGCGCATGGCAGTATGCGTGTGTTGTAATGTAAATGCTCATCTCTGTGCAAGCCTCCCAAATATCAGCATCGGATTCTTCAAAGAACTTTTCGGCTTCTATAAGGCGCATCTGCGCAAACTGCGCCATTCTATCGCTTAACTTATCGAATGCGCTTGTGTTGTCTGCCTTCAAAAATCCTAAATCGGGGTTAAGGTTCAAACCTGCTCTGTAAAATGCGCCATACAAGAACTGCGCCGCATCCGTGATACTCTCGACTGGTCTTGCCAGTTTGAAGTCTTCGCTCATTGCGCATCATCCTCTAAATTGAATCTGCGCTCAATCTCTGCAAAACAATCTTCGATTTTTTGCTCTGCGTATGTGATGGTCGCCTTAAGTGCGTCATCGTCTGTATATGCACCGAGCCCAAGAGTACTTCCACCGAAGCGCATATACGCCTTGTAAAATACACCAGTTCCAAATTCTGCAATCCATTCCCAACATTTTTCACCGAAAAGATGCATGTTGTCTTGACCGAGATAAAGTGCGTGCGCCATCCATTCTTTGTTTTCTGCCGTCATTATCATTCTAAATCACCTTCCATATCATAATCTGCTTCGTCGAGTACAAGCGAAGGCATCATGTGGCTGCGCATTGTGTCTATACCCATGACAAGACCCAAAATATCGCTTTGCGTTGCTACTTCGGGGTATTCATTAACTCGCACATGAACAAGAACATCTCCGACAATCATGTAAGGTGCTTCAAAAATCGGAACTCCGAATGCGCAGTATGTGCCTATTGCGTTCTGCTGTGGTTCTGCTTTAAGTCGCCCTTCTTCGTTTGCGATAACATCGAGAACGGTTGCGAAAATAAAACCTTCACCCGATGGATTCGGGATTGGTAGTTGGACATTGCGCCCAAAGGTGCAGTATTCGATTAAACCACCTACTGCATCTTGCTTCTGCGCAAGAGTTAGGCTTTCTTCGCCACCTTCTGCTATCAGTGTCGGTCGTTGTTCTGCGCTAATTTTTATCCATATTTCGTTCATCTTCTATCTCTCCTTGCTTCGATGCTATCGGTTCGGGAATATAAACTCTGCCCCGATTTCATAATAATTCTCTCATTTTTTCTGCGGCTTTTGTTTATCCATGACACACACGCCTTAAGTGTGCCTGTAAATGTGCGCTTATGTGATGTGCGCACTTGCCAGTTTCGCTCTCGTTCTGCCGTAAATGCGTTGCTCATCTGCGCAACCTCCTTTCAATCATTGCGTCAAATTCTTCTTGAGTTTTCACAAGGTAAATTGCGTGGCTGATTTGCTTAGGGCGCAAATATTTCTTTGAGTATTCTTCCGCCTTTGCATTTGCTTGCGCTATGTTGCCAGTAAGGCGTGGGTTGCCCTCTATTGAAAAGATGGTATAATCTGCGCCGAAACCAACATCAACGACAAAAGCGGGATATGTTGCGCTCATTCTTCTTCGCCTCCTTCCTCAAATCCGCAGTCATTGCACACTGCGCCGGTCATGGTGTCGTAGTAATCGAGATGTTGACATTCTTCAATTTTCTCATTTGAAACCATGCCTCTTATGACAGCCCAAATCGCATTCCATGTACCTTCTTGCGCAGAACCATAATGCAGTATTGCGCCACCAAAACCTGTATGACTCACAGTTATTTTGCCGTCTGCTAACTTAATATGGATGGCCGCACTGCCTCTTTCTGCATTCATTCTTCTTCGCCTCCTTCTTCTGCGCAAGCCTCACATTCTAAAACCAGTGAGTCCATGCAAGTGTGCGTTTTCTCCGCCTTTGGCTTGCGCACCCATAGCGCACCGTCGCCGTTGAGCAGAGCGATGCAGTCGATTGTTGGGTGTGCGAGAACATGATGCCGACCTATGCGACCGTCGGGAAGTGTGCGCAGGCTTGATGAAAGAATTACGCACCATTCACCGCCCAATTCCTCCGGCAGTCTGATGGTTTCGTATTGCGTAGTCGGAACAACGACTCCGTCGCCTATATCCACTGCGCCCGCCCCGTCTGTCCATCCGGCGGCATTACCGAAAGGGTCAACACTGCCTACGGGTTCGCCCCATTCGTTGCGCAAATCCCAACCGTTCAAATTCCCGCCTCCTTTAATGCGTCTGCCATCATTTCGCTGATTGATATTTCCTCTTGCGCAGGCTTTGCTTTAGGCGCATGACTTCGTGGTTTCTTGTATGTGACTGTGCGCTTTGGCATGACTGTGCGCTTTGGTGGAACAATAGTAGTTAGACCATGCGTTTTCGTTGCTTTGCTGTTCGTCATTACTACGATAATGCCGTCAGTCTTGCGCACATATACGCCGCTTCTAACTTCTTTCATCTCTTTGCCCGAAATCGGACAGATGCCATCAATGGCGACTCTGTTCATTTTAGTGTGCCAGTCCGACACCCCGCCATCCGGTCTGCGGCATAATATGCCTACAACCGCATCGCCTGCAATGCAATTTAATTTATATGGCTCGTAATCTTGAGGTATGTTCAGCATTTATTGCTCACCTCTTCGGCCACTGTGCGCAAGGTCGCAATCTTTGATTTGCCACGCCATAGGCGCAAGGCTCATAATTTCTGTTTCGCTGAAATAGCCCCATTCGGGGTATGTGCCTTGAACAAATCCAAAGTGGTTGCCGTCTGCGCTCAATTCTGTCGCAAACCAATACCAACCACTAAAGGATTCCCACGCCTTCAAAACTTTATTTTCTTCACCATACGCTTGAAGGTATAGTTCGCCGTTTTTCGTTATCAATTTAGTCAATTTTATCTCTCCTGTGTCTTCTCTCATGCTGTCGGGGTATATATTTGTTTAGGCATTTCTCCCGCTTTTAGCCTGTTTTATCGCTTCTTTGACTTGTTTCATCGTCAAGGGCATTCCTTCGCCTGTGTACTGCGTGAGAGCGTCGATGTTCACAGTCCAACGGAAGCGAGACCGTAATGCGTGAACGATGAACGCGAGTTCTTCGTATGCGGCTACGCCTTGCGCAGTCATGCCATTAACTCTTGCAATGTGCGCCCTTGCTTTGTGGCCTCCGCCATATTTCAGTGTGCGCCCTAAGTGCTTGACTTGGTGGCATCGAGGGCATAAAATGTGGATGCGCTCAAGCGTTTGAATACAGTTTGCGTCGTCATAAGTCCAAATCTCATGCGCCTCAACCGCATGTTTGCGCCCTTGATTCAGACCGGAATCTCCGCAAATCTCGCACACATGACCCGCTTCTGCGTAGCAGTGCTTCCGCAATTTATTCCATTGGGTCTGTGTCATCATGCTGCGCAGATTTGAACCCCATGTTCCGACGGGTACTAACTCAATTGTCAATTTTGGCTTGAGCAGTTCTTGATGCGCAACATTCAGCGCAACCGAAGTTTCATATCGTTCCTCTGCTTCGCATTCTGCGCAGACTGGTACGCCGCCTATGTTTGCGCCGTAAAGGTCGGCAGGTTTACCGCATGGACAAGTCCACGCAGTCATTGTTTCACCGCCTTTTGAAAGTAGCACTTTTTGCAAGTGCGCTTGCCGACTACGCCGAAAATGCTTTGCAGTAGCATGGTGTTGTTGTATCTCTTTGCGCAACATTCGCAGGTCTTCATCATTTAATCAAACCTCCATTCAATTTCTTCGGCCTGCACACGCTTAAAGAGAAGCCAATCGCCGTCGTCTGTGCGCTTAATCCAATAGCCCTCTTTTTTGAGGTCGGCCTTGTCGCATTTCCAAAGAATCCAAAACGCTTCATTGATTGCGCCCCACCATACCTTGCGTGACTTTGACATTTTCATTTCAATGTCGCAGTATGTCGTAAAATGCGTATAAATTGGTCTCGGTGAGTCGTGGACTTCAACAAGAACCTCATCCCACCAAGTCATGCGCTCCTTGAGTTCTTCGGCTTTCGCTTCTGCGTCTGCTTGTGTATGTGCAAGGTTCTGCATAAACTGGCAGTAGTGCGCCCTTGTCGCACCGTTCACAACAATGCCCTCGATGTAAAGCGTATAAAATTGCTCTTTTTCACCAGTGCGGCAAATGTGCATAATTGCCTTTTTCATTCGCTCACCTCATCCAAAACGATGATTGCGGACTCAAGGCTACTATGCGCCTCATCAATTTCAGAGTATGCCTCTTGAAGTGCTTCCATCGCCTTCTCTATCGCCTCTCCCATAGGAGAGGACTCAAGGCCACGCTCGCTCATGTTGTCGAATTTTGCCTCTTCGTTTTCGCCCATCTCTTCAACGGTGGTGCGCATCTCTTCGAGAATCGCTAAAGTTGTTTGCGCAATCTTTGACAAATTTTCCACTTTTCTCCTGTCACTTGCATTCATGCGTTCACCCCCGAAGGTTTGATGTCTGCGTCTTCGGTTGGCATAGCGCAGAAGTTGCATTCACCGTATGAAAATCCTCTTCGCTTGTTGCATCCGGCGCAGAACTTGAGGTGAAAATCCTCAAGCGTCGTTTGAGTAGTGGCAGGGGGGTTCACCTTCGGAGTCTCCAAATGATAGACGGATGACTCCCCCGTTGCCTTATTGAATATGAAACCCATAAGCGCACTGTATGCGTACAGCATAGCCGCAATGAGCAAAAGTCCGAGAATGGCGTTCATTCGCTCACCTCTGCTTTGCCGCTTGCAATCTCTGCGCCTGTCATGTCGTTGATTGTGAACCTCACCGGAACGGTTTGAGTCGCTTCCACAAATTGTTGAAGCCAGTCTCCTATATTCGTTATTTCTGCTCTATCTTCGACACTGATGACGACGACGCAAAAGGCCACCTCACCAGTCTCGCAGTGCTTCGTTTCTGCACTGAAAACCCAATCTTCGTTATTCGCTGTCTTGCTTCCTATGGTATCGTCTTCCATGTCCAACCCTAACAGGTGGGGGGATATAAACCCCTTACATGGAATGCGGCACTGCACGCCAGTTCTTATACGCAATATAATTTAATGACGCATTACGCAGGTGTGCATTATGTGCATGTGTGCCTCATATGTGTGTATGCATGGCGAACCGCAGCAAACGCAACCAAATCAAAAAATTTTTTCAGAGAATATTTTGCGCATACTTGGCTAAGGGGGGGTGAGATTCTGCGCTCTTTTTTTTCGCTCTGTTCTGCACATTATTTTCTGCGCTGCGGATTTTCTGCGCTGCGGATTTTTTCGATGGCTTGCGCTGTTTTGATTTGACTCCTGCGCAGAGAATCCCGAAATGGGGCGCAGTATTGCGTTTTTGAAAATAAAAAAAGCATCCGATGGCGATTAGTGGGCTGTTTTTGGCTCGGATGAACACCAAAAACTCAAGCCTTTTCGTTTATTTTTTATCCTCCTTTTTTCGGTTTTTATTCGTTCTTTATTCTATCTTTTAGGCTTTCAGTCTATCATTCAAGGTATGGTTCAACGCACCTAATCAATTCATCAATTGCTTGTTTAATCGCTTCTTTCCTGTTGTTTGAGGTCGGGTAGCAGTTCAACATCAAAAAGTCGTTGACGGCTGGCAAATAGGCTTGTAGTAGGTCGATTTGCTCCGTTGACATTGCCCTACTTGTACCGAGTCCGGTCACTGCTGCGCCGGAATACTCAATCATTCCGAAAAACGCAGTACGGAATGACCACCCACTGGTCGCGTTTAGAATTGTTGAAGTCGCCATGCTTTCGCCTGCTTGCTTGATTCTTAGGCACTGTATGCCGTTTTCTTGACCCTCATCCGAGAACTCATTAGTTCCATAGGCGACGGCGTAAACTTCCACGCAGTAGCCCAAACTTTCAAGGATTTCGACAGCGATGCCACAAACAACAGACCGAATTGAAACGATTTCAGTCGATATGTTAGAGTTCGCTTGAACGGGTACAGCGAGCCCGATAATGGGCTTATTTTGCTTGTCTTGCACCCTTCTGCGCAGAAATCGACGGTCGCCCATCATCAAACGGTCAAGGTTGATTTCTCCTAAAATCGAGTTAAATTTAACCTCGTTAGTCAAAACTTCTCTCATAGTCTGCGGCACTGCATCCCATACAGCCCTTGAAATGTCCTCCGGTGCTTGGGTTTCTTTTGTGTAAAAAGAAGCGTATACCTCGCCGTGTGTGCCGTCTTTACCATTGGCAAAACATTCGCTTGGAATGTCTTTCCATGTGTTGACCCTCGCCGGTTTTTGAGTGCCGAATCTGAATTGTCGCCCTCTTATGCCTGTTGATTTTTCGCATGACATAGCCTTGATTAAGGGGCTAATTCCCATACAAACCGTGACCTTACCTAAACCCTCGACTGCGGCGACCGTGTACCCATCACAAGGGTTATCGTCAACGCATGACTTAACTTTTGAAATATCTCCTTTTGTCATCATGTCACCTCCATTTTCTGAACTCTGCGCAGAGTCGGGCAAGTATTGAAACTGGCCGTCATTCTCCTTCGCAGTGCCCCGTTTAAGCCCCTCCCATCAGACTGTTATCAAATTCAACATCGAAACCATGCCCAAGTTTGATGGCGTTCTCTTCACCGAACTGCAAAGCAAAACGGCGAGCAAACCACGCAACCGAGCAACCGGCTTCGACATAATGGCGGCCTTGCATCATTGCTCGATATGAGACCACGCAGCCTTTGATTTGATGCTTATCGCCCAACCTTCGGATATTGCGCATAGCCTCCAATAATTCGGAATTTGCACACAAAGCCTCTTCAATTGAAGGGTCATAATCAATATCAATAAAATTTCCAGCGAATCGGTCAAGGGTGGCCGAATCCTGTCTATTTGCTGCTGTATATTTTGGGCTCGCTCCTTGTCCTTTTGTGTTTCCCGTTGCGATGATGATACAAGCAGGATGGCGCATGACTCTCTCGCCCTTTGGCGTAGTGATGAAACCGTTAGCCAGTGCCGCATTTAGTGCGCTTAATGTGCTGTCTGCGAATCTGTCCATTTCATCAAGTCCGAGAATGCCACCGTGCTCAAATTGTGCCAGTAATTCATTCGGCAGAAAATCCCATTCGCCAGCAGGTCGGCCGCTTCCATCATCGAAAAATCGAGGCGACTCACGACCGATTAACTCCGGTGCTTGCATGTCTTTATTGGCGCTCATAATATAGCAACTGCGAGCCTTTTTGACTCCCATCTCCTTGAACCATCCCGATTTTTCAAGTGCTTCATGGATTTGGTCGAGCAAATGGGTTTTGCCAGTTCCAGCCTCGCCGGTCAAGTTCAAGTTCTGCGCCTTCGCATTGACAATTGAGAACAAAATCTCTTGAGTTTTGAAATGTCTAATGCCTTTCAATTCAATGGTTTTCTTATTTTTGCGCAGAGTTATGAAAGTAGGTTGGGATAGTGCTTTGATGGCCTCGGTTATTTCGTTTCGTATGTTCTCGCCTACCCTCGACATTAGAGCCGTGTCCTCTTCTTGAGCAATTTTTCGCACTGCCTCTTCATCAATTGCACCTGTGGCAAGTGTTTGAATCATTGAAGCCAATTGCTGCGCAGTGTCGCCCTTTGCCTCGACTACTGGCGCAGGTTTTGGCTGCTCCTTCACTTCTGGCGCTGGTGTTGGTACTGCTGGCATTGGTGCTGGTACTGGTGCAGGTTTTGGCACTGGTGGCGCTGGTGGCTGGCCTGTAAATCTCAAGACAGCACATGCAGAGCAGTGCGGCTTTTTCTTATCATAACCGACTCTGCTCATCATCACGACGGGCTGGCCTGTTGTGCCATCGTGAATCAAATCACATCGGCATTCATAGCACGAAGTATTACGATTTTTTGCAACTCTGCGCACTGTAAGACCTGCCTTCTTGAGAGGTAGCAATTCAGAC
>Ga0098056_1000185_pt1 | contig 24856 bp, 42 predicted proteins | sample 17BtaG_FD_92583 | JGI IMG/M metagenome (GOLD analysis project Ga0098056, IMG submission 92583) | Marine viral communities from the Subarctic Pacific Ocean - 17B_ETSP_OMZ_AT15314_CsCl metaG | ecosystem: Environmental > Aquatic > Marine > Oceanic | place: Subarctic Pacific Ocean | collected...
GGCTTCGATCCCTTTCTCATTAAATTTACCCTATCAAACGTTGGCCAAATTTCTACTGATTCAATCGAATGAATGCCCTGTTCTCCATAAGGAATGATATCCTGCCAGAGCGCAAAGGTTTTGTCATCAAGACCATACAATACATCTGGAGCATTATCCTGGTCCCAGCCAGTGCTATCCCAGCTATGAAAGCCATACTTGTTCCCCGGAAGAGCCTTTATTTCCTTCATCTTTTTCAGAACAGGAAGGACGTAGTCCTCAATTTCTGCGCCAGAAAGGGTGCTGATTTCTGAAATATAATCAGCATCATTAGTATCTCCTTTTACGAAGACAAAGTAATTCTTATTCCGATTCATTCTTAAACTCCGAAGTAGTCTGTATCTCTTCGTCAATGAGCGCCTCTTCGGCTTCTAGCGCCCGCAGCCTCAGAATATGTTCTGCTCCGAGTTCATACTGAGCATCGTGCATTCGCCACATAGCCTCAACAATATCCTCATAACACTTCTCTACAACAGAAGTGTGCAGCAGTGCTCGCTCAAAGGACTTCTTTTCCCTCTGATACATATTAAACTTATCGACCTTGCCTCGCTTTAGAATTGAACCAACGCTCGCCCTAAGATTGGCGATACGATCTGCAAGCTTAATAATTACAGCATTCTTAATCGCAGCAGTCTTTATATATGTATTTGCATGACGCTCTTTGCGATTTATTCCGGGTCCATCACTAACGGCCCAAACAAGCTGTGCAATCTCCCACCCAAACTCTCGTTCAATATCCTGCACTGTATCGGATGTATCCTCTACATTATCATGAAGAATCGTTCCGATACGCAAAGTCTTATCCATAACTCCGACAGAAATTAGGACATCATGAGCATCCCGAAGATGCTTTAGGTAAGAGAAATCTCCATAAGAGATTCCTTCAAACCGGGCCTCTGCATGGTTCCAGGCTTTTGTAATTCTATCCATTTTGCTTTCCTTACTTGTTAGTTGGAATAAATCTTCCGCCCATATAGACATCACAATCATCAATGTTTAATTGAGATATATCAAAATCAGAATCATTCTGACTTGCCCAACCGTCTACACAATCCTGAATTAGCTTTGCGTTCTCTAACGCTTCCTCTGGAGTGTTTCCTACTCCTCGGTAAGTTAGGTGAAGCGGACAGGTAGTTAGGATGCTGAAATGATATTCGTTCATATATTAATCCTCGCTGCACCAGTATATAGTAGAGGCGCAAATCGTATTAGAAATTTTGAGTAAGCTGAGAGTGCCGGATAAGAACGGGGTTTACTCCGTCTTGTCATCCCACAACTCTGACACAACTTCTTCGGAAGTCAAGCACCCACAGATATAAAGAAGCTGATCTGTCTGACCGGAGTTATTAAGGTTGGAAGCCTCCTGAGACTTTAGGTCGTGAACCAGATCATCAAGAACTCCTTGGTCAAGAAATCCGTCGGCAGCAAAGGTCGTTAGCTTAGTGAGCTTTTCTAGATTAGTCATTCTATCTCCTAGTCTTTCGGGTACGCAGCCCAAGGTGAGTTACAAATACATTGTGCTTCAATTGAAATCCAATCCCACGCAATCTGCTGCGCGACAATTAAATCACTTTCGATCCTATTTAAATTTACATCATCCATTACACACTTGCCAATTACAGCAGGAGGGACAATGGCAATTGAAATCTCCTCAGTCTCTTCTGGCTCTGGTGGAACATGATTTGGCATCATCATTCCAACGGCGAATGCCACCATCATTCCTGACACTGTAATTATCGAATTAAAAACAAGAGTGCTTGTTGCTTCTGATTTTTTACGAGAAATCATTTGGAGGAGCCAGCCTCTGACTGAAGTCATAGAGTTTGTTGTAAAACTTTCTATTCTCTGCCGAATAAATTGCTTCGGCCATATCCTGAATTACAGACCAAGATGGAAGAGGAATAGGGTTATGGTTATGCTCGCTCCAAATCCGCAGAACATGACCGGAGGTCACCACGCCCATTCTGCGACCACGCTCAATAAACCCTATATCATATAGTTGCCATTCCCAGCGAACAGAGTGCTCCTTCCAAAGCTTTTCCCAAAGAGGCAGCCACTCTTTAACTAGCTCACTCGTCCAGACTTCATTCTTAAACTTCATACCGAAATCCAACTCTGATTCTCTGGTTCAATTACCGACTCATGACCATCATATTCATCAATACGATAAACAGTACCATAGATTTCGGCAACAGAAAGCCTTGCACACCGACCACTGGCTGCATCACCAAGTGTTTCGACACACTCAACTAAAAGAGGATTGTGTCGCTCAATGCTATTAAATCGATACTCCGGATAGTTTCTATAGTCCTCTTCGTTATGATCTGAGTCATCATAACCATGATCTTTCAGCCACTTATTTGCAGCAACAGAAAGACTGAAACCTCCAAAGCAAGAATTGTATACAACCTTCGTAGTCATTCTAATTCACTCCAAAATGAGGGAGGAACATCACCAACGTCAATCTCTCCCCAATAATTACTGTCCCACGTTACTTCTGAAATTTGCCACGTTTTCTTATGACCCCTAAATGAAAGGTCTTGTGTCCCAAGAATCTCACTAAGAACAAGCAAATCAATGAAAGCACAACCATCCGAATAAGACGTTAGAACGGCGCTCTGCCTATAGCTTGACTTATGAACCTTTGAAAGTCTAGTGCCTCGACACCGTTTGTCGGCCTCCAGCTTAGAGTTAATGAATTCCATTGCCCTCTGTTCCAGTGCTGACATTTTATTATACATTACCTTGGAACCCCAAGCTCATATAGTTTAGCCTCAAGACTGGCTCTCGCCGAATAAACAGCATTTTCATATTCACTTGCTGCTTCTTTGAGTTTCGACTTAAGCTCTAGCCCTTCCGCAAGAGGAAGAATTAAAATCGGCTTAAACCAGCCTTGAAATGCAACAACGTATACTCGCCCCGCTTCGTCTATCTTAGAGATTTTTCCGCAAAGAGCATACGGCGGAAGATCATACTTCCAAAATGCAAACAGTTCCTGTTCCATAATTTTAATCTTTCTTAATACGTCAAATGAATGGCATGCCCTGAAGGATTCGAACCTCTAACAGAGAAACAAGAACACCGACTCGCGTCGTCAGCTACCCTATCTCCGCTCCACATCACCGACCGTATAAGACCACACGCTGTTCCCAAGGCTACGCGCTGCTTATATGTGGACAGGGCACTCAATAATTAATCTTTATCCTCTTCATACTTACGCTTATATTCTTCAGTCAGTTCTTCATCACCCCGATACCAAAAGAGAAGTTCGTCCATACTCTCTGGGTCATCATAATGAAACATATCAGTTCCATAGATAAAAGAAAAGCCATGAGGCATTTCGCGGTCGCCACTTATTGAACCCCAAGTTGTAAAGCCCATTACTCAATCACCTTCAGTCTGGGGTCATCATCACTAACGAATCGACTCTCTAAAGAATCGCCCAAAGGCATTTCTAATAGAATAAACTTATAGAAGCTCACTAGCTTCTCAATCAGCGCCACGTCGCCCGCTGTAAACTCATACAGGTCTGGCTCCTCTAACATTTTTCTGGTCTCGATTACTACCCTGCGAAGTCGAAGATAAGCATCCATCGGAGTCGTCATATATTCTCCCCGGCTTTTACGCCACCACTATATAGTGGAAGGATAAACCATATTAGAAAATATTATTGCGCCACACTATTTGCGGCTAGTAGCCTCAAGTGCCTCTAGCAGTTGAGCCCTGCCCCTTAAGGCTCCTATCTTTTTCCTTAGCTTGATACTGGCTTTGCTTGCGGCTTTCTCTTCAACCTCATCAGCATCACGCTGAAGCTCAACGATCTTAACTGACACAGGCATTTCAATTTCAACAATCTTACCAACAGCGATAGTGCTCCGTACAGTTTGCTCATTAAGCTTTTCGATAGTATTAATTGTATTCACATCACTTTGAGTGATAATCTGCAAAGGATAAGACAGCTTCAGCCCCGGCTCAATGTATCGCGGAACAGGAGTGATCTTCTTCTTTGATTTACGTTGACCAATCCAAATCCTATTAAACAATCTTGGCTGATTCATTAACCATGTGTAGATTGCCTCCAAATCAAGTGTGCCATCAAGCACTCGCTTAGTGCCACGACAGTTTTCACACTGGTCATGATTTGGATCGAGTGCCTCAGTGGGCATAACAAAGTCTTCATCTGGCGTCTCATCCTCATACGGAAGAAGGTAAGAGTAAGGGCTCCACACGCACGGGATAAATCCCGAAGGAAACTCATCATCACGAAGAGACTTAGCTGACTCTTCAAGCCATGAGCGAGCTGGACGCAACACTTTATCCTCATGTTTCTGCTTTGCCCACATAAGACGCATTTCAAAGTCTGGCTGCACTAACTCGGCATGATACGCCTTAATAAGCACAGCATCATTATTTTTGCGATTACTTATCACTCGCTTCCACATCGGACCAAGGCCAGACTTTGTAGCTGACATTGCGATGCCACCAACTGGGTGATAGCTTCTCTCTTTGTATGTAATAATAAAACGATTGCCCGTCATTACAGGCATCGGATACTTTCTAACTAGATCCTTATTGTCCATCTTTCACAACCTCATACTCCGTACATTGAAAGTCAAGGTCAGAATACTCACAGAAATAGTGCTTATAATAATGTTGCGAGTCGCAGTCTACCGTATTAAAGACCAGCTTAGACAGGTGGGTGTCACAATATTTAACATCATCATTAAAGAACTGGTCAAGATAATCCTCTATATATTTTATATCTTCGTCGTCAACCTCAACCTCTGTCTCATATACTGCCACTTGAGGAACCATTCGTCTAATAGTTCCACGAACTTTAATAGTCTTCATGAGATTCTCCTTGTCTATAAAGTGGTGGGAATGGAGGGAATTGAACCCACTCGGAGACTTACGCCTACCGGATTTACAGTCCGGGCCGCCTGCCTTAACGGTCTACATTCCCTAAATTCTAAAGTCCCAGAAGATGCTTCTCATGGGCTGACAACTTATTGAGAGCCCTCTTCCTTGCATCTGGGTTACGCTCCTCAAGCCACTCGTCACTGACAACCTTTAGAAGATTATCTCTCAACCAAGTGTCGCCATTCTGAGGAACAATATAAGTGCTATCGTCAGTTGGAAAAACACAGTTGTCCCAACCTGCCTCAGTCATGGCCTCCCAGGCTGTGCCACCTGTCGAATCATTAGTGCCCCAGAATGCGTTGACAATTGTTGAATCAAGCGAATAATAATCAGTCCACTCATGCCCAGGAGAACCCTTCTTCTGAATAGTGATGAGACCATCATACTCTTCTAGAGAATGAATCATATGAAGAATAAACTCTCCAGCAGCCTTCTCAACTTCCTTAACCGTCTCAACAGCTTCGGGCATCGTAAGGATTAGCCAAGTTGTATCTGCATCCTCACAGTATCCACGAATCAATGCAATGTGCTTATACATATTCTATTTCTCCCACTTCTGAATCTCACGTAAACATGCGGAACATGTTACCAGAGCCTTATCCTCTGTAATGTCCGCCTTGTTTTCGACTCTTATCCCGCACTTAACACCGTAGATGTACTTATCACCTAGATATTTACAATCGTTCACATATAGGTGAACCTCAGTAGACTTCATTGCTCGGTACCAAATTCTGAGAGAAATCATATACTCTCTTATATAGAGCGCGGTCCTTATCGTGAATCCACTCAGCCATATCCTGAATCACACTCCAAGAAGGAAGAGGAATCTTCGGCCTTAGCATTCCCTTGGAATCATAAGTCAGCGCGATATAGCGACCTACTCGGAAGATACGACGGTCGTCAGAGTAAGACAGACAATCTCCCTGCTGCCACTCCCACTTTACGCCAAGAGCCCAAAGCTCAGACCAAAGATCAAACCATTCGTCTAATAGATCCTCAGACCAATGTGCACTTCTAAATGTAAATGCAGCCATGTCTTTATACCTTAATATTTCTTACAATGTCTTCTAAAGATGCAGCAGTCACCAAGTCCGGGTCAATCAAGTCAGAGACGGCAAAGACAACTCCCGGTCGAATCCAGACCCTAAATCTCTCAAGACTTTTCGTAGACCAGTGTCCCCACAGTGAGTAGCTTAGTCTAGAAGGAATCACAGGAACTCTGTTTCTCCTAATAATCTTTTCAACGCCTCGCTTAAAAACGTGCATTTCACCATCCGTAGTAAGCATTCCCTCGGGAAAGATACACACCATTCGATTGTTGTCAAGATGTTTTGAAATTTTATCGAAGGCTCTCTTATAAATCTCTTCGCTCTCAGCCTTGGAACAAATTGGAACCACCTGAGCTAAATCAAAAAGCCATCTGAATGGTCCCATATAATACTTTACATAAAGCACAAACCTGATTGGTCTTGGACTTACAGACGAAATTAATAACCAATCCACAAAAGAAATGTGATTAGAAACAAGAACACATGCACCGTCCTTTGGAATTTTTCCCCTACCTATTACTCTGAATCTAAAAAGGATGCGAACAACGACTCTGCACAACAACTGTGCAATAAAGAAGAACACAAGGATTAAAGGCTTTGTGTTGGTCTTGTTCATTTCTCTTTCTTAAATATGAGAAATTATTAGTCGAAAGTCAAAAGGCTCTCTTACAACTCAGCGGGAGTTGAGGGAACGTAATTGAACCTACAGAAGAATAATAACTTCCGTAATTGGTCTCACCTCAACCGACTCGATTGTGTGAATGCCATACTCTCCATACGGAGTAATGTAGCTCCACAAGTCAGCAATCTCGTCGGTTAAAGAATACTGAGTTTGCGGAGTAACAGTATCCCACTCTCGTGCAGGCCAGTTATGTTCTCCAGAACCTCGCCTGTGTGTCTTATTCCATTCCTCAATTTGGCGCACAACGGGGGCCACATCATCTAGAATCTCTGCACCAGTAAGTTCATTTTCACTAGTAACATAATCTGCATCATTAGTGTCGGCCCTGATATAGAGAATGTATTTTTCGTCTCTGATAATATCCACTGTAAAACCTCTCTAATAGAATTATTGGATCGCAAGACGGGAATCGAACCCGCATACCCGGAGTCACAGTCCAGTACTCTAACCAGTTGAGCTACCTGCGAAACATATTTATTTGATTAAATATCCTACTGCCCACTCTGACGGCCAGGGTTGTTCGCCCTTGCTATACTTGCTTGGGTCAGCGTCATCAATTGCACTCTGAATAGTAAAGCAGTAATGACTACCCGATGCCCAATGATCTCCTGAAGATTGATATCCTTCGTAACTCCACTTTCTAAAAAGTGCGCGGCCCTCTAAGTCTGAAAGATATGAACGACCTTTGAGGTCAGACTTTTTGATTCCTACGTCCTTAGAGATAGAGCTTGGTAGAATCTCCCACCATTGACGGCCGCCCTTACTAAGATGGGGACCACTTACAATGAACTTCTTTTCCCAGGCAATTCGTTTAGCTCTAAGCACTTGGATAGCTTCTTTTTTTGCTTCAGATATCTGAAACTCAGCGGCTGATACAGTTGCTTTGAGTTCTTTAAGTGTTCTCATTCTGGAGTCTTTCTTGGGAGCCGCTCCCCTCTGTGAGCGGCTCCCCGTAACTAAGTCAAATGAAGTGGTGAGCCATGCAGGGATTGAACCTGCGACCCGCGGATTAAGAGTCCGCTGCTACTACCTGCTGAGCTAATGGCCCCCATTTTAACTATTCAAATACTAGTATAGTATCCTCTTTCTTGCGCTGTCTTTATATTATGACAGTTCGCACACCTTACTACGCACTTTTTAATTTCTCTCGTTATAGATGCGATACAGTATCCTCCACCAACCATATTAGAAATATTCATTTTCTTGTTGGAAAGATGATCAAACTCTAAAGCCCTTGGGTCTTTCATCCCACAATCAACGCAGGGATTTTCAGAAAGAAACTCTAAGATAAACTCTCGGTTCTTTGCTATTTGCTTCTTGCTTCTCGCCAAAGTTACTTTAGCGTGATGCTCTTTATTCTCCGAATAATACTGCTTACAATATGCATTACTACACTCTCTGCAAATATTACTCAGTCCGTCTTTTCTAGATTTATTTTTATTAAAAGAATCTAAGCTTTTTATCTTCTTACACTTTGTGCACTTCTTCATCACTACCCGCCTACTTTATAGACTCTTATTAGTAGGTAGCGGATTAAAAGCCTCTCTTAATTAAGCCATGTTCTATTTAGCCTACCATCCGAATCAACCCAATACACAGAGCGGATACCCTTTCTCTTCAGCAATCTCTTGCAACCCTTACATGAGGCTCCCGAACTTAAAGTCCCATCCGCTCTAACTCTGATAGCAAGAATGTCTGCTCCACGAATCTTACCATGCCACAATCCCTTTAGCGCGTCTCTCTCGCAATGAATCGAGTGAGGACGCTTTCCATTCCACTCTCCACCGTTAGAACTCTTCGGCCAATTATATCCTACCCCAAGGATCTTCTTTCCCTTGAAGATAACCGCCCCATGCTTAGAACGCATCGGAGACTTAAGAGCTTGACTTGTGGCTAGCTCAAAATATTCAGCAGGAATCTTCACTATCTTTTCCTTAGCTAGTTATGTGCAGACTGCCATGCCTCAAAGATTTCAGTTTGCCACGGCTCACTGAAATCTGGACCGTTACCACAATAATCAACAATACACGTTAGTAAATTCTCAACATGCAGTCCGAGAACTTCTGGTGCTGAGAACCGAATACTCTCTCTACGATTTTGAAGCAGAGCCCTAAAAGTATCATGCTCCCCAGGAACAATATTCCTAATCTCGTTTGCAAGTTTAGCGTAGTCAACCATACTATTCCCCTTCCTCAATTGAAGTTTAGGCCCCCCAAGTAGCTAAGATATCACTTGCCCAAGGTGACATAGCATTAACGTGCTACTTAGGGATTTCATACGACTGCCAAAGGCCAGACCTTACGCCTAGGTTAAGGTTAAGGTTAAGGTTAAGGTTAAGGTTAAGGTTAAGGTTAAGGTTAAGGTTAAGCCACGCAAGATCCCTGATAACCTCGCATGAAATTCTATGAGTCCTACATAAGCGGCTTTAGGATTTTTTCTACAGACCAGTAATGGGGCAAGAGAATCTTATCCTTATGCTGGTTGATGAACATTTGATACATACCTTCGTGATGATCTTCAAATGCCTCAATGATTTCGCCTAGCCAATCTTTACCACTATAGTGCTTGCGAAGCTCGGCAGCAACTTTATCTTTATCACTGTTCCGCATAACAATTACTTTTTGTTTCTCGGAAGCTTTTCTTCCACCGCTTATGGTCGTCAGTCCCACGCTTGTAAGGATTCTTATCTTCGGATAACCCGCGCTTCTTAGCCTGGACTCCGACCAGATTAGGATTAGACGAAGTACCGAATCTCTTCGGCCTCTTGTGAGGTTTCATTTTTCGTCCCATCTTTCTATATCCTATCTACGCCATTAAATAGTAGAGGGAAAAACCATATTAAAAAATATATAGCCGCCGATTAGTTCTCCCAATATCGTAGCTCTCTACAGTGCTTACACTGTACCCATCCCATTGAATACATTTGCTTCGCGGTGTATTGTTTATACGGAATCTGACACTCACTGAATGAATGTCCTCCGAAAAAACAACTCAACCTATGGAAGAACATAAGCTTCGGCTTAATCTTTTTCATCGGCATCTTTTGCTTCTTCCTGAACGGACTACGGATTCATAATCTTGACAGCTCTACCGAAAACTGTTCTTGTCCACCCATTTATTCTACCCTTATTATTTCCAATTTGGACCCGACCATTATCAATAGCCTTAACTAGATGAAGATAAACATTTCCCTTGACCTTGCAGAGACCAATATCTCCCCTTGATAACTCTGAGATATCAACAGGCTCCAAAGTAACCGTCGCTCCCGACTCAACCTTTGGCTTCATAGAACCGCCATGAGGTTTAATAGTTGCACTCTCTCCATCTGCCAATAATTTAATTGCTCTATCTGCCCAGCTCATCTTCTCTCCTACTGAAGTATGCTATGTGTGTGAAAAAGCCTTGCCTCACACACCCAACCGGCGCCGACCAATGACGTAGTACAGTCGTCAATATTCAACTGATAAACAACACTTCCATCTTCCGCGATTTCTTCTACAACAGCAAATGATTCACATCGAAGCCAGCCATTCATCGGCTCATTTCCCCAGGCAGGGTTCATGCACGAAACATTCATATAACTATCATCAAGAATCTCAATAAGCGGGCCGTCATCCTCTAGGGTCACAACCTCTTCTTCCTCGTTTTCCTCGTCATAGTATGGTTCGCACGCAAGAAATAAAGTTAAACTCAATATAGCTATGGCGAAAAGTATCATTAAAAATCGCTTCATGGCCCCTCCTTCCCATTAACTATACTATGTATATACTTAGAATTCAATCTTTCTAACATCAACCAAACTTGATTCTGCCTCAATAGAAATAACATTATCACCTGGCTGGACCAGCTCATCCGTAATATGAACCAAGCCCTCTACAATTCGCCCCATACAACAAGCGGCTTCCCACGCATCATCAAGGGTATCTCTGCCAGGAATGGTGTCATCTGATGCCACATCAATGCTAACACGAATCAGAGCTTCATATCTTTCAATCATCTAAAATCCTCGCCTTCATCCCAATATAGTAGACGGCAAAATGATTTCACAAAAATAGTAATCGGGGTTGCTCTGGCTGTAAAGTTTTTGCCCGGAGGCGAGCGGTTATTTACATCTAGCTTTGCGCCAGAGATTGTGAACACCAAGTGCTCGATCATTCTTTGAGAGGGTGAGAATCGAAGACAACTTTACCATTCTAAAGATAGCCTCGAAAGCTCTCGATAGCATTCCCAAGCTGCGATTGATTAGTCCAAACTTCTTTTTAAATTCGCCCTTGCTATACTGCTTTTTAATCTTACCCAAATAAATAAGAACCTCTGTTGGCGTTGAGAGTGCCGCCAGCTCTTCGGGATCAAACTCTTTCATATCTGTTTCTAGTTGAGCTTGCAGTTTGCTCTTAACCTCATCAAGCTTTGATTTGTTTTCCCCGGCAGAATTCCATCTGGTTCTCAGATCTTTTCTTGCCCGCTCTCTTACGGCGGTCATGGCTTCAGCATTTTGACGTGGAGATTTAGAGAAGTCATACTCCGGACCCCTTCCCGTCTTCTTCTTTATCTCGTCTCTCATCTTGGCAATGACAGAATCAGAAGCTGGGATCTTCCAAAACTTATCACCATTATAAAACAAAACTTGTTCCTCAGCAATCAATGAGGGAATTTCGGTATAAAGCTTTCGAGCCTTATCTTTGCTGGTAATGTTTGCCAAGGATACAACATGCTCAAAGTCATGGATATAAATATATGGTGCATGAATCTTCTTTGCAACCTCTATCGTATTGATGATTGCAAGATAAGGATAGGCTTTATTTATGTAATCTAAATGCTTAGCGAAATCCTTAAAGGACTCCTCACCATATTCGTCAGCAAGCGTTCCTCTTAGCTCCGGCGCATGGTCCTTATCCTCTTTATTAAAGATTAATGAATAAAGAGGAGGGTAATCACTTTGGTACTGCTCTATAATAATCGCCTTCACTCCGTCGGGCGAATTAAGATCCTTCATTTTTGGTCGAACGTAATGATTACCATAAGGATCTCGGCCCTCTAAAAGATTCTTTCTCTCAATCTCGCTAGACATATCTGCCGGATCCAAAGTGCCTATCGAGGTAAGGGCCCAAGAGTTTGTAAACCCAGAAGCTCCAACATTTACGTGGTCAATCCCCTCTCCCTCATGGACAAGGTCTTTTCCGATAGCATACATAATCTTTGTAGGATCAGTATTGTTATTAGAGATAGTATACCTTGGACCGAAGTAAGAAGCGAGATGATCAGATCTTTGTTCTTTTTGATATATACTCTCGGTCACCTTGACGTTAAGAGGGAGATCCTTAACTTCAATGTCATTCTGAAGCTCCGGATAAATCCTTTTCGCCTCAGCTAAGTCCTCTATCTCCCTTAGCCACTCTGCGCTATACTTTAAGTCAGAAGCTTCGACTAAGCCCAAAAGCATCATATTATGCTTGGAATGATTAAGTAAAGCGCTTCCCCTCTTATCTTGAACAAACTGCATAACCCTATTCAGCAAGGGCTTGTCCATCTTTAGATCTTCGGCGAGATCGTGCCGATCTATGAACTCAACAAATGCGTCTAAATAATCGTCTGATTGTATCAGCCTCTTCAACAAAGAGTATGCTGTTTCAGTATCTTTATCCTTGAATATAAAATTATCCTTGAATATAAAATCCACGAAGGACTCTAGCGTTCCGGTGTACTCCATGGTGGTTAAGTAATTTAGTCTAGAGATACCCACAGCATCTCTAATGTAGAGCTTATTCTCCGGATTGAAATCGTCGGTTAAGAGGTTGGACAAATAAGTTGACGGGTATTGCGATACCCCTTTGTCTATAATCTTTGGCAAAAAGTCTGGATCTCTGTCGAACCAAGTTCTCAATCTTCCAAACCCTCTCGTTGAGCGATACAGCTCCATATAGTATGGAAGCTTCGCATCGGTTAATGTACTTAAAAGCTTTTCATTTATAAATGAAAAAACCTCATCAGAGATGGGCGACAAGTCTCCGCTCAACATTTCAGGAAAGATTTTCGGAAGAAGAACATGAACAACTTCTTTGACGTTTAAAGTTTGGAAATTTAAATTCTCCAAAGCTGTTTCGAAATATTTTGGATACTCTTCGATTAAAGATACCGACGGAGTAAACCCTTTTAGAAATGCCTCCTCTATTTTTACCTCAGAAGCTACTGCCTTATCCCATTCGACCTCTCCCATCAGCCTCTTTAGGTGAGCAATATAAGCTCTGGCCGACTTATGTGCTGAGTTGCCTTTCTTGTTTTTTCTAAACAAAGAAAGGGAATTGATTTGGGAATATAGATCGACATACTTTTCAAGAAGTGGTCCCTCTAGGTTCTTTGCTTTCTTCAAAATAGAAACTTGTTCTATTTTTCGCATAATTCTTTCGTCTATTTCAAAGCCTCTCTTATTCCACCTTGAGCTAAATATCTTTTTCTGTGAATCATATCCTGATGCAAATAGATCATTGGCTAGATCTAAATAGTTTGATATAGCTTCGTCTCCAAGCTCCTCACTATTCTCAATAGAATCTGATAAAGCTGCCAGCAGCTTTGCTTTTCCACGGACCCCAAACATCTGAGCCTCCTCGTCTGTATACTCTTCCGCTTTACCGTAATAAGCGCCAGCATAAGTCGTTAGGCTTGCAATTACCTCATCTTTCGAGGAAATAAATTTAGAAAGCTTATCTATATAATTCAGTATAGTTCCTATACTATGATCATCCCTTTGGGCTGTTTCACTCAGAATTATTTCTTCCAAAGCATTTCCAACCAGCTTTCCCAACTTACTTTCGGACGGCAGAGACATGATCTGATATATATGATCAAACATATGATCCTTTATAATCTGACTGTCTATCTCATACTTCTCCATTAAATATTCTGCCGATGCCGAATTAAGATTTCGTAGCCCATACTTTTCTATATGCTTTTCTATATGCCCTATCAGCAAGCCTTTCTCTACCTCTGGAGAGAGGTTTCCGCCGGCGTCACTAATTCTAATAAGAACGTCTCCCAGGCCGACCAAGTAAGCTCCAGATCTCTTTGCTAATTCATTCAGAATATCTTTAGGAAACTCTTTAATAACCGTCGAGAGCAACTCCTTATCTGTTGAAAACTGTAGTGCATGAAAGAAGTCTGAAGAAGAGTGTTCACCTTCTCTCTTCAAAAGGGAATGATAAACCGAAACCCGTTCTTCTTCGTTATAAATTTCACAGAATCTGTAGAAATCCTGACGAAACATTTTCGCCAACTTAATCTCGGGATTTAATATTGCCGACTTTGCCTCCGGCATTACTTCTGCTACGTCTAGAATAGAAGAATAATTATTAAAATAATCAGGGCCCATAACTACTGGCCTGACTAATTCCGGGTAAATCGCATATAACTTTGCACCCTTAACCTTCCATGCCTCTAAAGATTCAAAGCTCAGCTTCTCTCTTAAAATTTCCTTAAGAGACTTATATCTCCCTTTGATCATCTCGTCCCAGATGAATCCCATAGGAAGTCTTCTTCGATTTGAAAAAATTATAGGCTCGAGATCCTCCTCTGAAACTTCTTTAAGCTTATTATTAAATAGTTCCTCATGCTTTTCATATATCTCTTTTAACATATGAATAGAGAGGCTAAAGATGACTCCAGCTATCGGCCCGCGTGCAGCACGGATAATCGCATTATCAATAGCCTCCTTATAAATGGGAGTTGCATTTAACCAGTATTGAGAAGTCGTTTTGAGCAGATCCCTGGGGCTTCTATAGGCGTAATTACGGAACATAGCTCGGGCGACCTTGTCATTAACATCTTTTCCGGAGTTAAAATAATACCTAATAGAGCTATATAGGGAGTTATTATTCATCATCGATATAACCTGCTTATCTGCATGAGGCATCCTTGGGTCATCTTTATGAGGGAAGTAATAAAGTCCATCGGCATTGGTCTTCATCTCATAAAGATCTACCTCAGGCTTGGGAGGAACGGGAGTAATGGGGGCAGGAGGAACGGTAGCAGGCTTTTGAGAGTCCTCAAGAGAAACGGCACGCTCATAGTCGTCCCAAGTCTCTAGGCTATCTAGATCTGTATTTTCGCCTTCCTCTGCACACTTCTGTAGTGCAAGATCAAGCTTAGATTTTATGGCAAGATAGCGCTTCTTTTTCATCACAAAATTATACCCTAAGACTTTAGATTATATAAGGGCATCTTCTAGCGGAGCCTCATCTTCTTCTTCCATTTCTTTTAGAAGCTCAGCAAGCTCCGCCTTGATATCCATAAAAGAATTCCAGTCTGCATCCTGCATCTTCCCGTCAGAAATTGCAGCACCAAACATAGAGAGTTCTGTGTTCAAATGGTTAAGCCTCTCATACAGTCCTTTTTTTCGATCCTCTTCTACTGGATCGAGAATGCCAAGCTCCATAGATCTAAGCTCCTCGTCTGACGGACCTTCTTCCCACGGATCGTAACCCTCTGATGCTTTAGAGATTAGCTCATCTAAAATACCAGCCTCCTTGGTAAGACCTTTTAGATCTAATTCATTAGCCAGACTCACAAGTTCGCTTAAATATCCCATATCTTCATCTCCACATTATCCCACAATTATTAGCAATTTTAAATAAATTAAATCTTTTGTTGACAAGACGAAAAATAATAGTATATATTCTAAGCAACCGAAGAGCCACAGGGAACAAGTGGTTCCTTGAGCAAATGCTCCCTCTGCTTCCTTCTCTTACGAAAGAGGAAGCCCGACTACATTATCAACTCAAGCTCATCCTGTAGCTCAAGAGCAGAGAAGTCGCTCTCCCTCTTGCTCTTATTTGGAGCATCCTCTCTGATGCTTTTTATCACCTTGTATATCTCATTCATGATTCTCTGGTTATGGTCGATGGACCATGTCGAAGGTCTTCCGACTTCAGTTTTCGTTTTACTTCTTAAGTCTTTATAGATAGTGGCGAGAAGCGGCATTAGTTTTTCGCCACTTCTTCCGACCTGCATTAGATTAGATTGCATCATCTTAAAAGAAACTGGGGAGAGATCATCATCTATAACACTCTGAAGCATCTTTTCGTAGAGATCGACGGTTGCAGACCCGTCTGCTGATACAGCATGAAGAGAGCGAAGAATATCATCTGAAAATTTATTCTTTTGATTAACTGCATCGAAAGAATTTTGATACAGATTTACTAGGTTGTTTTCGATTCGCTCGCCAGCGGCAGGCGAAACTCGACTAACCTCTTTTGCTAGCTCAACATAAAAGCCAAGATTTTTATCATGATGATAGTATCTGCTATATCCAGTATAAGCTTCGGCAATTTTGCTGTCATAGGCATCTTTCAACATATCTTCGGCCTCTTGCATAAAGGCTTCTTTCTCTTCACCTTCTTCGAGGTACTTTAGAAGTACGGCTAGTTCATCTGAATATAAATACATGCCAGTATCTCTGCTATATTTTTTGCGATCTTCAGGGAACAAGCTAGGAAATCTCTTGTAGATAGCTCGGACAGCTTCTTGTTTGCTGTACCTTAATTCTGGAGCGTGTGACATATCAGACTGAATATAATTCTTTAAATCTTTAGTTTCCTTTGGACGTTCTTCCATCCAAGTTACAAGAGGAGTTTCTCTGCGAAGTTGGGTTATCATCCATGTTAACCCCCGGGCTTGGACTCCCCGCTTTTTGCTCTGTATTAACGCGCTTTTTGTTGTATGAGTTATGCTCCATCTTTTAAATTGAGAGTCCCATTTGCCCCACGCAGCCAACTCAAGGCCCTCGTCGGTAAGAGAATACCCTTCTAGCTCCATTATATTATGGTTATCTTCTTTTAAATTATCTTCGTCATAATCATCATCATAAATATCATTTGTTTCATAACGTAACTCTTCGTCATAAAGCAATACAGATTGGATTATCTCATCCCTCCAAGCATTATCATTGTGCTCTCTAATCCACTTCTCTGCCGCCTCCTTGGATCCAAATATTTTTGGATTGGTAAGGTGAGAGAATGTTAGTTGATCATCTGCATCTTCTTTAAAGTATCCTCCCCAATTTTCATAGAACTCATCTTTAACTTTCCATATATCTTGGACGCCATCTTCGTCAATTTTTGGATTCATTAATATATCAGCAATAATTTCTGGAGAAAGAGGGGCTGTGGTTTCCACTTCATGCTCCTCCTCAAATGTATCGGAGTATTCTCCTCCAGATAAATAATAAGTTCCTCCAGACAGGTCTCCCTGCTTCTCTGCTATCCAAGCTTTCAATGCTGGCAAGAACTCAGGGAAGTCTCTACCATCCGAATAGACTGTCTCCTCTGGAAGTGCAAAGGACTTTCCTGCTATAGAATCAAATCTTCTCACCCAGATTCTTGCCAGCGGATTATCAATATCTAGATCATCTGGCTCGATTAAATACGCGGCGAACCCGCCTCTTGCTATCTCACAATATACAGAAGCGCTATTAGATGTATCGCCATCATCTCTATCTAAGTTCGTACACGAAGTCCATCTTCTATCTGTTGACATTCCGGCGATATCATCGGGCCTCATTGATATAACCATTGTTTTTGCTCGGTCTGTGCCTGATCTAACTCCGGAATCAAAGTACTGCTTGATTTCAGCAACGACAAATTCCATACTTTCTTTGGCATTAAAGATCCAGTTGTCAACTTCGAGTTCTTGTTCTTCTTTTATATCATTAAATAATTGCGTCTCAAAGTCGGAACGAGGAACGCTGGTACCCTTCCACATTCTTTCCCAGAAGTCTCGGATAATCTTTCTTGAACTTAATAGCTCAAGAATAGGAAGGCCTTTAGCCTTGGCATCATTCCAGATGTCTATAAGATAATTCATCATAAGCTTGTCTCTTGCAAACTTACCATTGAAAGTTATGTTTCCACGGCTACCACGAGCTAAGTCTGCGCTCGTCCAATTGAACCCGGATTCTTGCATTATCTCTAGAAGATATGGGTATTCTTCTTTGATAACATCCGCTCTCTGCTCTTCCGATAATCTAAGAGAGATGTATACTCTCTCATCTTCTCCAAACCACTCTGCAAATGGAGTCTCTCTTCCTTGCGCCGCCTGTTCTATTCTGTATCGGAACTTTTCAACAGAAGCCTGTTTAATCAGGTCGTAGATATGCGTAGCGGAAACAAAGTGTCCCTCTTTATCCAGCCATCTAACGAGAGTTCCTAACTTAATCATTTTACTTCCTAGGCGTCAAAGAAGACGAAGGTTCCAGTTGAAGGTCTTAATCCAATATTACCCATATGAGTGTCTAATCTTCCAGTTATATTAACCACGATCATATGCTTCACAAGCTTTTCAATCCAGTCCTCATCAAGGTTGAATCCATTAATCATTCTTTCATTAAAGCTTAAGTCTTCATCATTACGATTATATTTATGACGATACCTTGTGGCCTCACCCAGAACAAACTTATAAATAGTTTCAATTTTTTCAATAGACTTTGGGTCATTTAAGACTTCGAATATCAGGCTGGGATCAGATCCTCCCTTTTCGTTTTTAGTCTTCTTCTTTAATTCTGCCATCGTTTTCGATGGAACTCCATCTTTCCAATTTAACGTAGATATTGAAGCTCTAACTTCGGATGCAAAACCTCGAAAGTCCAAAGCCAAATTTGAATCAAGCTTGCCCAAGTCTTTTATATTTAGAAGCTTCTCCATTATCTTCCAACCCTTCGGAGAGGATAGAGTCCACTGGTCCACCTTCTCTGGGTCCATGAACTTACCATGTGAAAGCACCATCAGCTCATGTTCTGCAAATGGAACTCTATCAAATACAAAACCTCTTGTGAGGTTTGTGGTTGGCTGATCAACTGCTAAGTTATATATCTTTAAGTATCTATCGTTTCCTATATCCCAGACCGCACCCCAAACTCCAGCGCCAACAAACTTCGGTTGGCTTCCGTCTGAAGCTACATTTAAAGCCGAGATAAATTCTGACGTAATAGTATCCAGATTCATCTCCTTTCGTCCTGCTTTATTAGTAACGATATCATTGTTAATCCAAGAGAAGTCCCCCTCTTGATCTAGAACTTCTTCGCCGGGAAGATGCCAGCCTTTATGTGGATTAGTCTCTCTTACTATCTTATCCACATCTTGCGGACCGGGTGTAAGCTGACGCTCCTCTTCCTCTATATCCCAATCCTCTTCTATGTCAAGCGGAGGCTGCTCAGTGTAAAGTCTACGAACATCATTTGCCTCACGAATAAAACCGTGAGAGGAGAGGAATTTATTGAGTTTGTTTAGAATTTTTTTCATATTATTTAAGCGTCGAAGAATACAAACAACCCAGTTGATGGTCGTATCCCGACGTTCCCAATGTGAGTATCTGTTCTGTCCGTTAAGGTTAAGATTAACATCTGCCTCACTAATTCCTTAAACCAGTTTGGATTCAAATCAAATACTTTTGTAATATCATTAGTCTCCTCTATGGTGACATCATCTCCGTAATCACTATCTCTTAAGCCCTTGATAATGTTATCTGTGATTACGTTGATTGATCTTTTCACGCCGCTCTCGCCCAGAGACTTCGCTAAGAATTTCTTTTCTTCATCCGTATCTCTCGCTTGAACCTCTTCGTACGAAATACCTAAGTGTATAAATCGCTTTACATGCTCATAAAGTGGACCTCGATTAACCCTGAGGACTTCTTCAATTTCTCCTTCAATCTGTTCTAAAATACGTTCTAATTCATCGAGTGCATCTTTGTCTATTTTGCTTAACTCGTCATCATTTATCAACCTTTCCATTACCTTCCAGCCGTAACGCATCCAGTCACTTGGGTCATCAAGGAGAAACTTGCCGGAAGCATAAATCATTACCTCATTTTCAGCGTATTGAGCGCCCTCAAATACCATTTCTCTAGCTAAATCTGTCTTTTCCTGATCAGAGCCTAGACCATAAATCTTTAATAGTCTATCATTTCCAATGTCCCAGACCGTTCCGTAAAGACCAGAGCCAACATATTTCGGCTCGCTTCCGTCCCCAAGGCCTTTGATTGCAGAGATAAACTGCGGAGTAATCTGCTTCTTCTCTATATTTCCTATTTCCAAATCACTGTTGAGCCAAGAGAGATCCATACTGCCAAGCCCTACTGAGTCTTCCGGAAGATTCCAACCGGGCCGAGGGTTTGTCTCTCTGATCTTCTTATCTATTTCTAGGGGCGATGGAGTTAGAAGTCTCTCTTCTTCTTCAACATCCCAATCTTCTCCGATGTTTTTTGTTCCCTCAAAAAGCTTTCTAATAGAATCTGCATCTTCTTCTAATGCATTCTTCGTAAGATAATCACATAGAATATATAGAGCTTTCTTCATAATGAAATAATAAAAATTAATAGTTATTTCAGACCACAATAGCAAAAAGGCTACTCCGATTCCAGAGTAGCCTTTTCGGGATGATACGATTAGTATCAGTTAACCATTATGTTTATTATATATCTGCGCTACGAAGGTAGCGCTTCTCTGCTTCCCAATCATCTGGGCCTGCATCTATCTTGTCTGAGTGAAACAGCGGCTCTCCTGTCGTGGTGTCAATAGCGGCAGAGAATCCATTGGGATAATCTCCCGCGAGTTCATAGACAACATCATGAGCTGTATCTTCGTTGTTTGTCTCAAGGATTAGATCGGATTCCTCTATCTCTCCGTAAGGTCCGGCACCCTGTGTCTCATATATAACGTATACTAAGAATCTTTTATCCGTCTTTCCCTGTAGGGCCATAGCCAATAGAGACTCTGTGCTTTCTCTTTTAGGCTCATCATGCGGATCATAATCTGGCTCATCGCCGGGGCCATTCCAATCATCCCAATCACTCATTGCTGTTCTAATAATCTCATCAAGAGAGTCTGCTTCTTTGGAAAAGCCTTTTTGCATCTAAGTCATTTGCTACCGCAATTAATTCTTTGATTATCTTAAATCCTTTTAATCTACCGAACATTCGACTGACTAAAAGGATAAAATTAGTAGAGAATATTAATTTAATGCAGGGTTAGGTCAAATCCGTCTCTCTCAAAAGCAAGAGGCTTGCCCTCCAACATTCGCTGGAGAAGTCTGTGACAATTCTTATCAAGCAAGCAGCCTTTTTCTGTGCCATATAGATAAATATCCATTGCCACAGATGTAACCAATTCCGTTACAGTATAGGCATCAAGATCCCTTGGGTTAATCTCAAGACGTTCAGCCGCCTTGAGACAAAATTCTTCTTCAGAAAGAATGGTGTCTGGAGTCATACACATGTTGGGTTCTCTTCTCTTAGTCTTCGGGGAGATACTCTAGGTCTTCTTCGTCTTCTTCAAAAATATCTTCTTGAAGTTGTAGTCTCATATCTTCAGTTGACTTGCAGAAGGAATCTACTTCATCAATTAAATCAGTGTAAAGCTTTAGATTCTGTCCATCCGTTCTCACGCGCGCGGGCGCGCTCTCGCTTGGACTAAAGTCCAACTCTAACTGAACGCCAACCTTAACGGTTGCATCTACAAGAATCTCTTTAGTCTCCGGCCTATAAGCTGCATACTCAAAGGTATAGGTATATGGAATGGGAGGATGCCCCTCGTCAAATCCCATATAATGAGATCCACTCAACTCATAGTCGGTGAGCAGGCTCTCGCTTAGTGTGCGCTCTAGCTCATCGAATACATCACTGAAAGACTTATCTCCAACATAGGTAGAGGTAACTCCGCTTCTCCATAGAGAGTCCCACTCTGACGTTCCGTATGGAGGAACTTCGCCAGACTCTTCTTTCATCAAGAAGGGATGAAGGGGATCATTGATATTAAGAAAGTCAATAACAATATCTTCATTGCATTCCTGTAGGATCGCAGAGTCAGTCACTCGATTGAAAACATTAAACTGATCGTTCTGAATTTTTACTATGTAGTAAACGGGAAAATATAAATCTGGCTTGCTCATTTTATTACTCCAATCTATTTAAAGATGTTATTAGTAGATGCGAATCTTAGGTACGCTCTGTAATACCGTATTCATACATAAGATCTTGTAATTCTTTATTTGTTCCACAGAAATAAAACCAAGAAGGACTTGACTCTTGGAGCGCAGCACGCAATCCATATGGAAGCTTATCCTTCGAAGACTCTTTCGGGAAAGAGTGATTGTTATCCCAATGGCTTTTCGTAGAGATCCACAGATAAGCATAGCCAGTAAGGCTATCTACAGGCTTACCATTAGCATAGCAACAGTCTAGCTGATAAACCAAGTCTGTCTTTGAATTGGCAACCTCAATAGCTGCAATTGCATTAAAGAGATCCTCGGTAACATCTCCCATGAAGGGGCCATCATACCCAGAGTCTCTTAGAGACTTTGCCGCCAGGAATAAATCATTGAGTAGATTCATTTGCTTTGTCATTTTATTCTCCAGTATCCAGCAAAGCTATCTTAACAACTCTGTCTATGCAACAGTCACCAAGGCTATTGAAGGTTTTATGCTTAGACAGTTGAAGCTTTACTCCACTCACTATAACGTGACCTGGGCCACCGCGATAACGAGGAGTCTTCTTCGACAAGGGATATTTTAGCCGAACAATCTTTCCGGATGAAATCTTTTCTAGAGTTCCAACCTCAAGTGTTCCGCCGCCAGCGGTGTAAACAACCTTGTCTCCAACAACAAGAGGCTGCTTTAATACATCGTATATGCTCATTTTGGATCACCAATAATTTCATTGCAGGGATTCTTAAATTCACACCGCTTTATTGGCCCAATATATCCCCGACTATATACAGGCGGATTTGAAATTAGAGCCTTCTGAATCTCTGCCGCATTATCAATGATAACTCTAAGCAAGTCTTCGGGCAGATCAATCGAGAACATATCTGGAGTGACTGACCAATTAAGCTTGTCTTCTCCGTGTCCTTGCCGAAGAACTAGGCGTGGATAGTATCTGTCCTCAACGGATAGGACCCAACCTTTTCCTTGGAACCTTACAATAGTTTCAATAGCAATCATCATAATTCCTCCTATAGAGACATCATTTTCAACCAACGTAAAAGCCGTATCGCTCCATCTTTGATCCCGCTTTTCAGCAGAAGAAGAGAAACAATACGGTCACACAGCGAACTCTTTAAGGTGTTCTTGTGAACATCGGAGTGCCAATGGTAAGATTTTAACCACCGTTTTAGAGTGGGCCACTGATTTTACTAACAGTGTTTAATGAAGCATATGTCAGGGTAATGAGGCACGCTTCCACCGGTATATAGTGGAGGGGAAAGTCGTATTAGAAAAGGGGGAAAGCTATCGTGAGACAAGGCGGATAGCCTGCCGAATGTTTTTCGGCTCAGATATTAACCAATAAACTATCTATTAAGAGAAGAATCTATCCGGGAAATACTTTTTTGCCAACTCTTCGCTTGGGCCTTTCGGACCTCCTTGTTGCGAGAAGACAGAGTCTCGATCAGCTGTGTCTGGCTTATACGGCTCACTGGAATCTTCGATCTCTTCTATCTCATTTCCAATCGGCTCCATTGAATCCTCAAAAACCTCCTGATAAGTTTGCTCAGGCTTGTCGGAATGCTCCTGGCCCTGCTCTAGATGATAGAACTCTTCAACGCTGCTTATTATGAAATCTAAATAATCAGAAGCTTTCGCAATTACAAACTTACTAAGCTGAAATACCTCTTCAGACTTTTCTTCTAGCTTATTAAGTCTGCTCTCAACCTCTCTATCTATCTCTCGTTCTTCCTCTCTTGGCTCATAATTATAATGCATCAAATCTTTTATGACTTCACTATATATTTTCGCCTCTGCTTCTCGAAGATCAGAACCAAAGATAGCTTTATCTATCTCTTTCTTTAAGTCTTCAGAGTCCATTAGCAAAGTTTCGTCCATAGATACAGCTTGTGAACTAGAGAATTGAACTCTCCATGCTTCAATCGCCCTACTAAGTTCTGCGGCTGAGCTTGCAGATTCTATTTCAACTAACAGATCTTCATAACCATCTTTTCCTGTTAGATCAGAAACCTGCTTCTCCAATACGTTTAAGGCATTTCGAACCAAAGGTATTCTTGCAGCTTCAGCATTATCAGTCTCATAGAGAATGTCTGACAAGTGAATCGTATCATCGCCATCAAAGCGTTCCAATATTACATTGGCAATGATGTCGTCTTTTGCTTCAGCTCTCTTTGCTTCAAATTCTTTAAATAAGTTGAGAATTAACTCAGAAGTTAACTCTGGATTTGAATGAACAGCAGCCTCATCGCGTGACATCTTTAGAATGATAGCATCAAGCTTGTCTGCTTCTTTTACAAAGCCTTTAGAATCCAAGTCCGAGGCCAGTTTAATTAATTCTCTCAACATGATTTGATCTCCGTATTTCTTAATAAGAAATTAATAGAAAATACGCATAACAAATGGTGTGAAGTTTTTGCCCGCCGCGCGTTGGTTCTGCTAAAATCTACCTGGCGCCTGAACAAATTTTAATAGGCATCAGAATGGAATCTAATATCATTTCTCCCTAAACTATATCGATGTGGACAGGTGGGTCTAATGCTTGTCCGTGGAGCATTGATATGCCTGACTGGCGCAAGTTCTATTCTAATGTTGAGTATCCCCGTAATGAAAAAGGCTGGGAATATATCGAAGTCGAAGCTGAAGTATTAAGTTATGAGGTTATCGAAGAGGAATTTATTTCATTCGACCTTAAGTGTAAAGAAGAAGAATTTACAGCTTACATGGGCTATCACAGAATGAATTGGAGCACTAAGCCAAAAAAAGCCACTGCTCGACTATTTAATTGGGGCGGAGGGTTCTACCCTGATGATAGAGTTTTAGCTCTAAGTTGGTCAGATTAATGAGCTATCTGCAGATTGATGACATTGGCCTTGATAGCAGACTTTCTGCTTGGATTGCTGCGAAGTTTGCCAGAGACTGTCTTTGTATTTGGGAAAAAAGATTCCCTGATGATGATCGTCCACTGAGAGCTATTGAGGTTGCAGAGGAGTATTTCTTAAAGCCCAAAATATGCTTATGAAACATATTACTTTTATCATTGACTATAAAGCGAGAAACAATCAAGGATTTAGGGCTACTGAAAAGATTCTTAATTGGACAGAGGGTTCAGATAAAGAAAAGATTCTGTTCTTACTGGGAAATGAATAAGAAATATGACAACGCTACAATATTATCGAGGTAA